>Ga0325414_1009559_pt1 | contig 10201 bp, 3 predicted proteins | sample PopdelMetagenome_8_FD_206183 | JGI IMG/M metagenome (GOLD analysis project Ga0325414, IMG submission 206183) | Populus deltoides microbial communities from Bellville, Georgia, United States - Leaf-PdKOR-R3 | ecosystem: Host-associated > Plants > Phyllosphere > Phylloplane/Leaf | place: USA...
ATAGGATCAATTATACAACCTATAAAGCACGAGTAAAACACTTTTTTGGATAAATCAAGTAAGCAAGACGCGAGAGCTCAAAACCTATACGACAACTCTTTGCTAAAGGACTATAATTTGTAGTTTTATCGAAGGTCAGCACGAGTAAAACACTATTGGGATGATTGAATCGGAAGGATTCGTTGTGACCACAGGAGGTGTTGATAGATTGAATCGGTTTAAGATCACCAAGTATGAAGGTGATTCTCGCACGGGTGCAGCGTCGCGGCGAAAATATATGATTCCCACTTTAAATCTAAAATGTAAACTTATTTGGCAAATATGGGGAGACAAGAAATTCTTGTCGTCTATTTGTCGAAAATGAAATGGGAGTCGCCACCTAGTATTTTGGTCACTAGGAACCCTAACTGGTCTCAGAGATCGGGTACGGGGACTGGTTGCGTAATGGGAAGGTATTAGCACCCCAAATACGCCTTACCTAAGGTAAGCTGCATTGTTTGATTGTCTGATAAAAAGTTAAGGTGTTATCGTATTTCTAGTTGTTCGTCTGTCTATGGTTTAAGAAAAGTCCCCCTCAGTAAGGAGGTTCTTATCTTATCGGGCAATTATCTTATCGGGTAAAAACCTAACCGTTCTAACGTCTATAGGAAAAATATATATATATTAATATCAGGAATACGTTTTACGTATAAATTCGTAATTCCCAATACTAAAGGAAGACAAAAAAAAGATTTTTTTAGAATTTTTGAAATATTGGCCTAGTTCTCGTGGTTCTAACAAACTTGTTGTTAAAACCAAAGTGCATGCTAATACATATATATTTTTTGTTATATGAAAATATGATGTGATGATTTTTCTTTGTTAATTTTGGAGAGACTAGGCCATATGCATTAAAACAAAAACATCCTTTTTTTTATATATATTTTTTTGTCTTGCCGAAAATCGGGTATTTTAGCACTGGATTTGTATCTTTACGGTATAAAAATACAAACCAATATTAAGCTATTTTAAAAATACGCAGGAAAGTCAACAATATTTTTTTAAGGATTTTTCAGAATTTTTGAAAGAAAAACATTTAAAAAAATTTTTTTTTTTTGATGTTTTGACGAAAACCGGGTATTTTAATACTGAATTTGTATCTTTACGGTATAAAAATACAAACCACTATTAAGCCATTTTGATAAAAATATGCAGGAAAATCAACAATATTTTTCAAGGATTTTTCAGAATGTTTTTAATTTTTTTTTTGGATAGATATCTATATATAAATAATATAAAAACATTATAACAAATAATATATAATATTAGGTGGGCTGGGCTGGGCCGCCCCAACTAACTGGGCTAGACCCAGCCCAAAAAAGGGCAGGGATTGGGCCGATCTCGGCCCAACAAAGTCTTCTATTTTTCGTCTGGGCCGGACCTAGCCTAGACAGCAGGGATGGGCCAGAACCAGTCTGGCCCACAAACACAAGGCTGGGCCAGAACCAGTCTGGCCCAGAGAAGGAAAAACCAACAGTGCCGGGCCAGAATTAGCCTGGCCCGGCAACATAACATCAGGGGGGAATTATTTTCCCCCCTCCCCTCTGCATGCAGAACGCTGTTCGTTCTGCATGTAGGGGAAAAAACGAAAGTGCAAACAATCAGGGGGGAGAAAAGTTACCTGGCGTGGAGGAGGTGGTGCGTTCCTGGTCTAGCTACTTCGCTAGCAGTGCTGCGGTGGAGGCCGGTGGCGATGTTGTGGCTCACGGGCGGCGGTTCCAAACAGTAATGTTACTGCTTCAGGCGGTGGAAAAAAAGGCTTCTGTTCTTCCCTTCTCTTCCGTTCTCCTCCTCTTCTTCTGCTGCGTTTCCTTTCCCCTTTTGTTCGGATTTAGATGGTGTTTCTTTCCAAGACCTGACCTCTTCCAAAGTCAATATCGTTTTTCTTAACTCTCACAGTCCACTCTCATTTACCTCTCACTGTCCCTCTCAGTCTGTTTTGTTTTTTTTGGTTTACTTTCCCTTTCCTCTAAACCTCACAGTCCCTCTCCCGTTTGTGTCTTCCCCGGTTCTTTCCTTTTTGGTCCGTTTTCCTCCCTCTCAGTTTGGGTTTACTGGTGGTTCCTTTCGGTTCTGGTTCTCCTTTCCTCTATTCACTTCCCCTTTTCTTTTTCTCTCTTTCTCCCTCCTCCTCCCTCTCGCGTGCTGGCATTGTGGGGGAGTATTTATAGGGCAAAAGGGAGCGGGGGCGTCCCTACTGCCGCCCTATAGCAACGCCTGGGGAGCAGGGCTTTGCTGCCCTGCCATAGCGCCGGGTTGGCTGGCCAATGGGTGGGGCTGGCAGGGCGCGGCTCCCTTGTTTTTTTTCATCATGAGAGTGCATGAGGGGTCGCTTTTTGGCAGGTATGTGGCGTGTAGGGTTCATTGAAGAAAGAAGAAAAAACTGCCTTCCCCTGCTGCACGTCCAGGGGAAGGAGAAAGGGGAATAGCGTCGTTCAAAACGACACTGTTCTGCCCCCTTTTTTTTAACATGAAACGACGTCGTTTTATACAAAACACGTCGTTTCATTTAAAGGTGGCGCCAGCATTTCTTTCCCCAAATCAGTCCTTAATTTATCCTTTGTTCTTTTAAGTCCTCACAATGTAATTTTGATTTTAAGAATTAATTCAATTGCATCCCTGCTAATTTCAGTCTCCGCCCCTATAGTTGGCCGCGCTTTTCACTTCAGTCCTTGGCCTCTGATTTATGCAATTGGACCCCCAATATTTACGCGCCTTTTCCAATTTGGTCCTTAGTTTCGGATTTTCTTAATTAAGTCCCTAATTGGCCATTAAACTTTAATATTTATGCTATTAAGTCCCTGATTTAACCAAATCAACTCTCAAAAATTATAATTTGACCCCAGAACTTTAATTTCTTCCAATTAAAGCTCAAATTGACTTAAAAATCAATTTTTCTTGTAATCAAACCCTCTATAAATTCAATTAAACTTTCAATGAAATCCAATTAAGTCCATAAACATCCAAATTTGGACTTTCCTCTTCAAATTAAATTTTCTTTTCCCACAAGGCTCTCATCATTCAAGTATATACTGTAAAAATTTCAATCCTTGTATTTTTGAACCTCCTTACTCAATTTTTCTGATCCTTTTCTGAGCACTCCAACCTCCTATTATTTTTCTAATTTCTTTCGGCTATATATTTATTTTTATTTTTGTTTTTGTGTGGGGACCCAAAAATGGGTTACAACAAATACCCCCTCTTTATAATACTTACAGAGCAGGGGTTTTGCGTAGTAAGTTTTATAAAGATAAACAAAACTGAACTTCCAAAACTTAGTCATCTTGAGATCCCAATCTGGCGATCCTCTGACTTCTAACTTTGATTAGACTAACTTGGAATTCCATCTGAGATCCCTTCTAGCGATCTCTTTTAACCAAAATTTTTTTATATATGTAGCTTGGCCCACCTGAAATCCCATCTGACGATTTCCTTTAGCCAGAGCTAATATCTATGTTGCGGTTGGGTTAACCTGAGATCCCTTCTGGCGACCTCCTTTAACCAAAACCAAAAAAACTGTAATTGTAGCTTACTCAACTTGAAATCCCATCTGGTGATTCCCTTTAACCAAAATGAAATATGAGGTCCCTTCTGGCGACCTCCTCAATATCAAAATACGAGATCCCTTCTGGCAATCTCCTTTAACCAACAACCTATAATTATAACTTAATCAACTTGGAATCCCATCTGGCGATTCCTTTTAACCAAAATGAAATATGAGATCCCTTCTGGCGACCTCCTTTGACCAATATCGAAATACGAGATCCCTTCTGGCGATCTTCTTTAACCAATCAACTTGGAATCCCATCTAGCGATTCCTTTTAACCAAAGCTAAAATATGAGGTCTCTTCTGGCGACCTCCTTTGACCAATATCAAAATACGAGATCCCTTCTGGTGATCTCCTTTAACAAAAAATCTTGGAATCCCATCTGGCGATTCCTTTTAACCAAAGTTGAAATATAAGGTCCCTTCTGGCGACCTCCTTTGACGAATATCGAAATACGAGATCCCTTCTAGCGATCTTCTTTATCAAAAAATCTTGGAATCCCATTTGGCGATTCCTTTTAACCAAAGCTGAAATATGAGGTCCCTTCCGGCGACCTCCTTTGACCAATATCAAAATACGAGATCCCTTCTAGCGATCTCCTTTAACAAAAAATCTTGGAATCCCATCTGGCGATTCCTTTTAACCAAAGTTGAAATATGAGGTCCCTTCTGGCGACCTCCTTTGACGAATATCGAAATACAAAATCCCTTCTGGCGATCTCAATCAACTTGGAATCCCATATGGCGATTCCTTTTAACCAAAGCTGAAATATGAGGTCCCTTCTAGCGACCTCCTTTGACCAATATCGAAATACGAGATCCCTTCTGGCGATCTCAATCAACCTGGAATCCCATCTAGCGATTCCTTTTAACCAAAGCTGAAATATGAGGTCCCTTCTGGCGACCTCCTTTGATAAATATCGAAATACGTGATCCCTTCTGGCGATCTCAATCAACCTAGAATCCCATCTAGCGATTCCTTTTAACCAAAGCTGAAATATGAGGTCCCTTCTGGCGACCTCCTTTGATAAATATCGAAATACGTGATCCCTTCTGGCGATCTCCTTTAACCAATCAAAAAATCTTTTTTGTAAATCGGTCAACCTGGAATCCCATCTGGCAATTCCCTTTTACCGAAGCTGATATCGATGTCGTTCTTCATGATGAAATTTGTTTATTTATTTATTTATTTTTAAGGTTCTTCTCGTTATTCCAGAATCAAAACCGTGATTCTTTGCTATCATCAACTCAGTGATTCTTTCTTCGTCCACAATTTTGTTGGATTACATTAAGGATTCCTGCAATGATTCAAAAATAACGCAATGATTTATGATTAGATGCCATGCATGCATTCGTACCTGGTTTTGAAACATAGGCCCCATCATCTTCTTTTAGTTCATGAAACTCTCTCTTCACATGAGCTTGCTTTTGGAGTCGTATGCTGGATTCATTTCTCGTGTTGCCTCTTTTTACCTATCATATCTTGGAGAAGAAGTCTTAGACTTTTTACAAGTAGCCCTTTTTTTTTTTTTCCTCAGAATGTATGACTTTTCATTGCCTCTTTGTCCTACTTTTGTCAAATGCTTTATCTTTTTCAAATCTACGGGCTCTCATCCCGTTTTGAAAACATGTAAAACTTTTCATGAAATATCTTTTATTGCCCCTAGTGTGGAGTGTGACCCTAGTCTAGGTTTTTTAAAAAGAAGAAATTCATTCTGGCTCAAAACAGGACCGCTAACGATGAATTTTTCTTATTTCAAAATGCACATTGTTAGGATTGATAAACTCTATTTTTATCTTGAAATAAATTTACAGGTGATTTATCAATTCATTATGCTATCCAGAGGTACGGTTGTGCTTCAGGGGTACCTTTTCTTAAATTTCATCTTTGATCGATTTATGATACTTTCTTTGTAACCACTCAACCTTGTTTAAAAAGTGCATAATCTCATCATTTATTTTTAAAAAAGGTAGGCTCAAAGACAAACACAAAATTTGGCTGACATCATGAGCCTTGATTGTCAACTAGAGAAAATAAAAGCAAATAAAAGCAATGACAAAAGCATGCTAAGGCATTTTGAAAACTACGGGAACTTCTTGGGTCACCCCGTTCTGAAACTTCTCAGCCTGAGCCAACTTGCGCACAAAGGTCTTGGCGGAGACTTCTTCTAGTGTGTAGACAATCAACCGTGGCAGTGCTTTATCTTCCCCCCAACATGTGTTTCCTTGTCATCTTCTTCAATCTCACCTTCTTCATTATTGACAATTCTTGACCAAGGCTTTCCAACCCTTTATCCTCTTGCGTCATGACTAGGCAATGGTTTTGAATTGATGTTGGGTGTGTCTTCAAATGACACCCATCCTATCTTGATGAGCTCCAACAACCTTTTCTTGAAAGCGTAGCACGTTTCAAGACCATGCTCGGGGATACCAACATGGTACTCGCAGGTCAACTCGGGCTTGTACCAGATGGGGAATGGTGGTTGTAGTGGTAATGTAGAGATAGGAGCTATTTGTCCAATGCTCAATAGTTTGGCATACATGTCCTTCAAAGGCATGGGTAATGGTGGTAGTTGTTCTGAAATGTATCTTGTGTTTGGTCTGTGGTGGTTGTTTTGGTTATTTGGTTGGTTATTTGCTCGATTAGGGGAAAAAGGTTTGTTAAAGTTTATGTGGGCAACATGAGAGGTAGGTATTTGTGGGTTATATGAATCCACTATCTTGCCATTGGACCCGCCTTCGAAGTTGTTAACGTGACTTTCCATTTTTCTTCCAATAAAACCCTTCGTTTGCAATGGCTCAGCTATGCATCCTGCCTTAATCCCTTGCTCTATTCTTTCCACTATGCGTACAACATCATAGAAATGTTGAGCTGAGCTACCCATTAAATGCTCATAATATAGTGCCTTGAAGGTATTGGCAAACAAAGTCACCATCTCTGTTTCTATTAAAGGGGGTTGGACATGCTTTGCCTCATCCCTCCACCTTTGCGCATATGCCCTTACTGACTCTTGGCTTTTTTCCTCCATTGACATTAGACTTGTTCGATCTGGAGCGATTTCCAGGTTAAACTTGTACTGCTTAAGGAACGCCTCCACTAAATCTCTCCAGCTCCTGATCCTAACATTGTCTAACCTCATGTACCAGCTCAAAGCGGATCCTGCGAGGCTATCTTGAAAGAAATAAATTAGCAGTTTATCATCGCGGATTACTTCCACCATTTTATTACAGTAGGATCGAAGGTGAGTGTTTGGGCATTCCAAACCAGTGTACTTGATGAATTCTGGTATCCTAAAATCTTTTGACACCACGATGTTTGGTACCAGACATACTTCAGCCGCTCGCATAGGTTCAAACCAGTCATTACCCTCAACTGCCCTTAATCTTTCTTCCAAAGCATATAGCTTGTCCTGGTCCATCAAACTGGGAGACCTATTATCCGCGGTTCTCTCTGCTGTTAAGTCAACAATGATAGGAGAATGAGTTGGCTGGATAGGGGCGATAGGCATAAAATGTTGTTCATTGGCCGAGTTTGCCCCCTGGTTTTGATATGCTTGAGGGATGTGAGCTGCCGGTGCTCCTTCAGGCGGTTGTGTTGATGTTCCCTCCCCATTCTTAGCTCTTAGAAGTTGCTCGAGTAGGTCAGTCAACCGAGCAACTTCATTTTTTACGGATTCCAACTCGGTCTGATAATGTGACTCTAAGTGTGCTCTTTCTTCGTTCTCCATCCTTGATCTGGACCGGGTGTGGTGGACTTTAGATGTGGGACCTATGTTTCACGATTTGGAATGCATATGATAATTTAAAAAATGCGTGATGAAAATATAATGCACATGTGATATGTATTTTTTTAGAGCTGATTTATGACTTTTGTAATCCTTTTGCCAAGTTCTTATCATAACAGCTTACTAAAACAAAAAACGATTTCATCTCAAAAACCTGTATTGATGAGTTTAACATTATTAACCTTGATGCAAATGAAAGTAAGATATATATCCTAAGGACAAGCTTTATTCATTATGTGAGAATGGGTAAGTTTTCTATATGGTCTTTGAAGGGGTCTCATATCTGCCCAGTGACGTTCTTCGTAAAGACAGTATGGGGACGTTGCAAGGAACAATTAAGGTATGTATACCCACCATTACCAAGCAGGCACTCAGATATGAGTTGGGTGTTTCACGCATCTGAACCCTGACCAATAATCAAAGGCCAGATCGCTAATCCCCCACCTAACTTAAAGATTGTGTGTGCTTCTCAAAATCAAAGTATGTGATGCATGAGACAGTTTTATACAATGCATGAATAGTATGTGTAAAATATATAAAGCAAATACGCAAATAACAACAGGAAAGACATTAACAAAAAACACACGAAAACACCAATAAATCAGACAAAAACAAAGCTTAGTCTACAAGGTCCCCAGCAGAGTCGCCATTCTGTCGCACGGGTGCGGCGTCGCGGCGAAAATATATGATTCCCACTTTAAATCTAAAATGTAAACTTATTTGGCAAATATGGGGAGACAAGAAATTCTTGTCGTCTATTGGTCGAAAATGAAATGGGAGTCGCCACCTAGTATTTTGGTCACTAGGAACCCTAACTGGTCTCAGAGATCGGGTACGGGGACTGGTTGCGTAATGGGAAGGTATTAGCACCCCAAATACGCCTTACCTAAGGTAAGCTGCATTGTTTGATTGTCTGATAAAAAGTTAAGGTGTTATCGTATTTCTAGTTGTTCGTCTGTCTATGGTTTAAGAAAAGTCCCCCTCAGTAAGGAGGTTCTTATCTTATCGGGCAATTATCTTATCGGGTAAAAACCTAACCGTTCTAACGTCTATAGGAAAAATATATATATATTAATATCAGGAATACGTTTTACGTATAAATTCGTAATTCCCAATACTAAAGGAAGACAAAAAAAAGATTTTTTTAGAATTTTTGAAATATTGGCCTAGTTCTCGTGGTTCTAACAAACTTGTTGTTAAAACCAAAGTGCATGCTAATACATATATATTTTTTGTTATATGAAAATATGATGTGATGATTTTTTTTTTTGTTAATTTTGGAGAGACTAGGCCGTATGCATTAAAACAAAAACATCCTTTTTTATATATATATTTTTTTGTCTTGCCGAAAATCGGGTATTTTAGCACTGGATTTGTATCTTTACGGTATAAAAATACAAACCAATACTAAGCTATTTTAAAAATACGCAGGAAAGTCAACAATATTTTCTTAAGGATTTTTCAGAATTTTTGAAAGAAAAACATTTTTTTTTATTTTAAAAATGTTTTTTGATGTTTTGACGAAAACCGGGTATTTTAATACTGAATTTGTATCTTTACGATATAAAAATACAAACCACTATTAAGCCATGTTGATAAAAATATGCAGGAAAATCAACAATATTTTTCAAGGATTTTTCATAATGTTTTTAATTTTTTTTTGATAGATATCTATATATAAATAATATAAAAACATTATAACAAATAATATATAATATTAAGTGGGCTGGGCTGGGCCACCCAACAGTGCCGGGCCAGAATCAGCCTGGCCCGGCAACATAACATCTGGGGGGAATTATTTTCCCCCCTCCCCTCTTGCATGCAGAACGCTGTTCGTTCTGCATGCAGGGGAAAAAACAAAAGTGCAAACAATTAGGGGGGAGAAAAGTTACCTGGCGTGGAGGAGGTGGTGCGTTGCTGGTCTGGCTGCTTCGCTAGCGGTGTTGCGGTGGAGGGTGGCGGTGTTGTGGCTCACGGGCGGCGGTTCCAAACAGTAATGTTACTACTTCAGGCAGTGGAAAAAAAGGCTTTTGTTCTTCCCTTCTCTTCCGTTCTCCTCCTCTTCTTCTGCTGCGTTTCCTTTCCCCTTTTGTTCGGATTTAGATGGTGTTTCTTTCCAAGACCTGACCTCGTCCAGAGTCAATATCCTTTTTCTTAACACTCACAGTCCACTCTCCTTTACCTCTCACTGTCCCTCTCGGTCTGTTTTGTTTTTTTTGGTTTACTTTCCCTTTCCTCTAAACCTCACAGTCCCTCTCCCGTTTGTGTCTTCCCCGGTTCTTTCCTTTTTGGTCCGTTTTCCTCCCTCTTAGTTTGGGTTTACTGGTGGTTCCTTTCGGTTCCGGTTCTCCTTTCCTCTATTCACTTCCCCTTTTCTTTTTCTCTCTCTCTCCCTCCTCCTCCCTCTCGCGTGCTGGCATTGTGGGGGAGTATTTATAGGGCAAAAGGGAGCGGGGGCGTCCCTACTGCCGCCCTATAGCAACGCCTGGGGAGCAGGGCTTTGCTGCCCTGCCACAGCGCCGGGTTGGCTGGCCAATGGGTGGGGCTGGCAGGGTGCGGCTCCCTTGTTTTTTTTCATCATGAGAGTGTATAAACTGATAGACCCGGTTAACAGCAAAGCAAATATCCGGGCGTGTGAAAGTGAGATATTGGAGGGCACCAACAAGTTGTCGAAAACAAGTAGCATCAGAAAACAATGGATCCGGCATAATGGTGGCTTTGGATGCCGAAATAGGAGTATCAACTGGTTTACAGGATAACATACCAGCTCGTGTGAGGATGTCAAGTGTATACTTATGTTGGCAAAGCATAAGTCCCAGACCAGTACACT
>Ga0325414_1009563_pt1 | contig 10199 bp, 3 predicted proteins | sample PopdelMetagenome_8_FD_206183 | JGI IMG/M metagenome (GOLD analysis project Ga0325414, IMG submission 206183) | Populus deltoides microbial communities from Bellville, Georgia, United States - Leaf-PdKOR-R3 | ecosystem: Host-associated > Plants > Phyllosphere > Phylloplane/Leaf | place: USA...
TTGTCTATGTCTTTTTCTCTCTCTCTCTCTCTCTCTCTCTCTCTCTCTCTCTATATATATATATATATATATATATATATATATATATATATAATTGGTTTGATTAGTATTTTTTTATCAAAAACCAAACCAAATCGAAAATGATCACACCTAATTGATGTTCACATATTATCAAGCAAAACGAATGCATTTTTTTTTTGAAGTGTGTCGCATATGTAGTTGTATTATGAAGATTTTTTTAGGTAATGTGTGACAATATGGCAACGGTTGCTTTTCAATGTATCTTTTGCTAGAAAATACATTAAAATAATATATTTTTTATTTTTAAATTTGTTTTGATATCAGCAATCAAAACAATTCAAAAACACCAAAATAAAATTAATTTAAAGCAATAAAAATTTAGATTTTTTAAAAAGCACGACCCTGCCACAGAAACAAACGGTACCTTAGAATCCATTTGTTTACGCGGCTACGGCAGCTTTTAAACCAAACCGCAATTGTTAAATGTATGGTAATGATAATTAAAACACAATTTACAATTCATGTGGGACCCATTCAAATTTTGTTAAAACCACGGGTTTGCGGAAAGCAAATCTCAGCTGCTTTCCGCAAACCTGCGGACACAGTGGAGAGTGAACTCCACTGTTCACATGAATAGTGGAGTCACTCTCCACTGTTCCGGCATGACCAGGTCTGACCTAACTAAAAAAATTTTAATTTTAATTTTTATTTTTAACTGTGTTTTATTCAAAAAATTAGAAGAAAATCACTTGATGACGTAGCATTTGCAGAATTTGATCGCAGTCCCAATTTTGTTCCTGATGTTGTTGCGCGCTTAAGGAACCAAGGAAACTGTAGTCCTTGTCGGATGGATTTCGTACATGATGAAATTGTAGATAGTTTAGTGGAACAATAAAAAATATTTGATATAAGTATTATTTATTTCATGATGTAATAGTAGTAGTTAAATCTACAATATTTAAATTAAAAGCATACACACACACGCACACACAAGCACACATTTTAATTATTTTATAATCTCAATTTGAAAATCATTTTTTTTAACTAAATACATTAAACTACTTTTTGTTCAACCTCAATTTCAACCACAGTTTTAACCAAACATATATAAATATCAAACTAACCTCAACTAAAAGTACTTTTTATAAAATAACTTTTTTTCAAACCACTACCACAAAAGTTACCACAATACCAAACACACTTCTCTCGACTCTTGGCATCTATTTTCTTGCAGTTATCCAATCCCTTATCCTTTAATTTGATAATATATTAACTTGAATTGTTTGTTTTTAATAATTTAATTCATGTATAAGCTAGTTCAAGAATATTTATAATTATGACAAAAAAAAAAAGCATTTTGTGTTATGATGTTCTTTAGATTTAGTTACATAAAATGTTATGGGCTATTATATAACGAACATGTGACCAAGTTTCACGCATTAATATTAGGTGATTGATAAACATATATTTAACGGGCTTAAAAAAACCCTCAAATGCCTAAAAACACATGGTCTCAAGCAACGTGCCCGGGCCCGGGCCCGGGCCCAGCCTTGGAAAAATCCCGGCCCCCATGGGCTTAACCTTGGGAAGAGCCCAGTCTCATGGGCTCAACTATATTTTGAATCCTACTCTCCTTATACCTTTAGGTGTATAAAAGTCCTCTAAGGTCCTACCGTATTTTCATCAACATTAATGTTTGTAAGGGATATTGTATAAAAGTCCTCTAAGGGTCCACCATATTTTCATAAACATTAATATTTATGTAAGGTATATTTATCCCTCAATAAGGCATATGTCAGGGATATTTTCTCTCATTAAAACTATTAGGGTAAAATTACATTTTAGCCCCACTTTCTATAAAGAGACATGACTCATGAGTTGTAAACATATTATGAATCATTCATACAACAGGTTCACAATCTTCATTCTCTATTGCATACATATTTTCAGAGCATCTCTCTAAAATATCATTACACTTTCTCTCAAAAAGATATTTAAACAACGAAGAGTCTTCAAATCCACCAAAAAAAAACCTTTTATAGGTACCATCCACCGACCACATTGGCCTCCTAGGCACCAAGCACTAGCCACCTTAGTTAGGAAGAATGAATCAAATTGCTAGGACCTAGAGATTAATTGATTATCAAAAAGTCATCAGTTTTTTCTAATAACATTTCAAAGTCATTTCATGGCACGCAACCATGATACATATGGGCTAAAACACTTTATGAATCTACCTATTATCACGAACACATCTTCCTATTCGGACTTTCAAGAGCTCATTAACCAAGTGCAACCCCTCACCCAAGTTGTGTTGTCCGCTCAGGGGCAAAATCATGCTTTACCACCTCGACAAGTCTTGACACTCATGACAACCCTATCTTTGAAAGGGATTGATCAAGGGTCTTCCAAGTGCAATAGCACTACTCTCCAAGTCATGAATCAAAAGGCTCCCTAGAGGTCAACAAATCACATCATGATATATTATCCTTAATAGGAAGTAAGTTTATTTTTAAATTAAAATAATTATCTCTCTAACATACATTTCCTATCTATAAATCTTTAGTAGGGGCTTCTAGACTCCTGCACAATCTCCTTGGAAAAGGTTCTTTCTAGTGCAATTGCATAATCTTCTTGTAAGGGGTTCTCCCTAGTGCGGTAGCTCTACCCTCTATGACAACTAGAGATAGTAAACCACGACAAAGTAACAACACTCCCGTTTTATAGACAAATATATACCACTAAGTCTAATTGGGCTTGTCCTCTTCGCCCCTTGAAAGTTTTCTAAATATGGGCTTCGATTGGGATCCATTCCCCCAACCTCTTAAAATATTTTCTAAGTATAACCTAACCCTTCTTGGGTTCCATTCCGCCTCTTAGCAAACTTTCTAAGTATGGGCATCAACATGGGTTTATCCCCTCCACCTCTTGAAAATTTTCTAGGTATGGGCGTTGAGATGGATTCATTTCCCTTAGCCTTTTAGAATATTTTCTAATTGTAGGCTCACTCTACTTGGGTTCCACTCTGCCCTTTGGAAATTTTTTAAGTATGGGTGTCAATAAGGATTCGTTCCCCTTATCCTCTTAGAATATTTTCTAAATACAGGCTCACCTTTTTTGGGTTCCATTCCACCTCTTGGAAATTCTCAAAGTATGGGTGTTAATATGAATTCATTTCTTTTAGCCTTATAGAATATTTTCAAAGTATAAACTCACCCTCCTTGGGTTCCCCTCTGCCCCTTAGAAAATTTTTGAAATATGGATATCAACATGGGTCCGTCCCCTCTGCCCCTTGAAAATTTTCTAAGTATTGGGCATCGATAGAGATTCGTTCCCTTTAGCCTCTTATAATATTTTCTAAATATAGGCTCATCCTTATTGGATTCCCCCCAGCCTCATAGAAAACTTTCTAAGTATAAGGCTTACCTTTCTCAGGTTCCCCTCGGGTTCTTAGAAAATCTTCTAAGTATAAAGGCTCACCCTCCTTGGGTTTACCTCCGCTTCTTAGAGAATTTTCTTCTCAGGTTCCCCTCGGGTTCTTAGAAAATCTTATAAGTATAAAGGCTCACCCTCTTTAGGCTTCCCTCCGCTTCTTAGAGAATTTTCTAAGTATAGGCGTCGATAAGGATTCATTCCCCTTAACCTCTTAGAATATTTTTCAAGTATAGGCTCACTCTCTTTGGGTTTTCCCCTAAATTCTTATAAAAAAAATGTAAGTATAAAGTTCACCCTCATCAGGTTCCTTTTAGCCTATTAGAAAATTTTCTAAGTATAAAGACTCACCCTCCTTATGTTCTACTCCGCCCCTTAGGGATTTTCTAAGCATGAGCGTTGATGGGGATTCATTCCCACTTTCTCTAAAACATACACTTACTTGAGTAACGGAGAGTCCCCAAACCAATCAAAGAGGATCTTTTGTAGGTACCAGTCACCGGTCATCATGGTTTATCAAGCACCAACCATCTTGGTTAGAGAGAATGGATCAAATTATTTGAACCAAGAGATTAACTGATTATTCAACTCATACGCTTTGTTCTTAAGCTATTTGGATTTTTAGGATATCATTAGTAATCATCATATTACAAATTTATCTAAGATTTTAAACAGAATTCTCATGAAATACAACGTTAAAAATATTGAGAAAATATAAGGAAGAATATAACACACACACAAAAATATTTAGATGGAATTATATATGTTTTAGGATTTTAATATTTATAGAGTAGGTAATTGGTCTCACCATATGTGTGTGTGTCTATATATATATATAATAAAGCTCTTAAATAAACAAATCGATCTCTCCATTAGAAAGCTATATCTCATTGTTATAGAACTCTCCAAAAATCTAAACAGTTCACAACCTTAAATATCTCTCTTCATGGTTGCCGCAAGCTTTTGAAGTTGCTAGTGCTTGTTTTTATACAAGTCCGAATCCCATTCTCAATTGCCTAAAGAATGAAACGGGAAAGCCTCATTCCTTCACCAAAATGGACTGAATACTCAAAAATTGATACTACGCAGCAAACCTTATTACCATTTCATGCAACCTACCGAAAACAAAGATCCATCTCATTATAAAATTTAAGCCAAAAATGCAGCAGGATGGAACAAAGTTAATGATCAATAACCTGCAAGAGCGATGGTAATATAATGCTAGCTATCTCCTCAGCTCTAAGCCCTGTTTATGATTCATCTTTTTCCTTTTGAATCTTGAATCTCTTATAGGTTGCTTGCTTGCTTGCTTCCTTCCAATTTAACATGGAAATTTCAACTTTATGTATATAAAAGCTCCTGGTTTACATCAGATGTATGGACATTTCACGTGAAAAAAAAGGCAAATGACAATGACAATGACAATGGCCTCAATATGGTTCAGAACTTTCTTATTTAGTGTTTGATTATATGGGATTAATTCATCAAAGTTGGTCATTATAGACCCCGCCTTTCGCCCGTTTTCAATTTATATGAATTGATTCGCACATCGACTAGCTTAATATACGTACCACATCTTCTTGATGAAAAACAAGTCCTATGGTAAGGTTCCTTTCCATTGTCTGCGAAGGTAGTACAATCATGTGACTTATTGTGTTCCTTTATATATATATATTGACAAATCTAAAGAAAAGAGGATATAAATATACACTTTCTCTGTAAGAAAGAGAAAAGAAAGAAGGAAAAAAAACAATCGCAAGCAAGAAATCGACCATAATACACCGACACATAACACCTCAAAAGAATAGCGCATCTAATAATACAACGTAAGGGTAGATTTAGTCATCGGAAGGATCCACACGCGCCATTGAAACACCGCGGACGACACATACTCACTGGCGTATGAGCGTGACATGCCGATACCTTTTTAAAATAAAATAATTGTTTTCCAACAAAGAAATACTAGAATGCCCTTCATGAACCTCGAGAATCACAAAAACAAAATAGTAAAAGTACATAAATGACCATAGACTCATGCCTTGATATTTGTCTTTTCTAAGGGTATAATAGTATTTCTACTATATTTCAAAGTGCAAAAAACCAAAAAAGCCCTCGGTCAACAACTCGATTTTTTTTACTTTAGGGGTAAATAAGTATTTTTACTATTTTAATGTTTTTGAAAGACTAAAAAACCCTTGGGCAACAACTCAAAAAATTGTTAAATTTAGGGACAAAATCGTATTTTTAATGTGCAAAAAAAATAGAAAATACTAGCATACCCCTAAACAACTTTTTAATGACTAATAGATCAATTATAAATATCAAAACACCCTCAATATCATTACAATTTTTTTTTTCAACTCAGAAGCAAAAGAGTAATTTCACTTTAGCAATCTACAGCAAATTATATTTATTGCTACAGTGAAAACCCCACACGGTTTAAAATTTTTGTTAATTTTTTTCACTTTAGTTTCGAAAAAGTCTTTTTTTAGCTAACTTAAAATATAATAATAAAATAATATAATTAAATTATGATTTAACGGTTATTAATTCATTTCTTCAAATATATTTAACAATAAAATAAATAATTAAATCAATCATGTCTCAAATAAAATATTTTTACAGACACAAAGTAGAGATCTAACATAGATAGAAATGTAGGATAATAATTTTATCAGCAATACGTATTTTTTTTATGATCATTCAACCTCCATCTGCTCATCATTGTTGGTTAAAATCTATTGTATTTTTCATTTTTTTTTTTTATATTTTCTAGTTTTGAAATTGAAAAATAAATTAATTATAATCAACTATCTAGATATGAATGTAAAGATAAAAATTAAAAATGTTTAAAAAGGATTTGTAAAAAAAGTAACTTGTTTCTGTGTTTATTTTTCTCTTTTATCTTTTTTTAGAATAATAAAATTTGATTAAAAACCGTTTTTAAAACAAAAATAAAAACTCATTTTCATATTCATCTCTATAACCAGAAGCATTATTGTCTCTTGGATTTCTATTTTTTTTTCGGGATAGTAACTTGTGTCTTATACGTACGTACGCAGCAACACCTTTGCCAGCTCTAATTAATCCGCTAAAGCAAGCAGTATGATCACACTCCTCCTTTAGTTTGCTTCTAAGTTCTAAAAGTACATACCAGCTTAAAAAGAATTCTTCAAAGCCTGGGGGGAATTCAAAAGAAACTTAATTTTGCCTCTCTGTGTTGTGTGTGTGTGTGTGTGTGTGTTATTTTATTGGTTATGTTGGATCACAAATTTTGGTCCGGGCAATTAGCACACAAAATCAAAACAATTGGCCAACTAATATAGGAGCAAGATTTTTTTGACGAAATAGTATATTTTTAGATGTAACAGTTCTTCTGAACCGCGATATTTAATTAAATATTATATTTCTTAACCATGACATCAATTAAATGTCACGATTGGAAACCTCGACAAGAATTTAATTGATGTTGTGCTTCACAACCACGGCATAAATTAAATTCAGGGCTAACGGGTTGACTGATTCGTAATGATCAGTGAAATCGGTCGATCGGTTCCCAAAATAATAAGAAAAGTCTCAAAACTGCCAAAATTAGAGGGCCTCAACGAGATTTTTTATATCTAAATATTTCACGGTCTGTGTAGCGACGCTATGACTACTCAAAAGGAAAACAACCTCTGGAAACTCTTGTAAAGATTTAAGTGCGATCTAACGGTTGAATTAAAAATTATGGTTCTTTTGAATTGTTATTCTGATCTAGCATGACCAAACCTCTTATTGGACCTAAACCTATCAAACTAGTTTAGGCTATCCTCCTCTTGGACCTAAATCTAACCAAAAGTTATATCCCTTTTTTAGTCTGCAAGTTAGACAAAAATATATGTTTTGACTCATAAAACACATTTGAAAAAAAAATTTCATAAAATTATAGTTTTTATGTAAAACGGTCCACCGGTTCATACAACTAGATTAATTGATCGATCGATTAAGTCAGATAATTTGAATTTTACCTTCTCGCGCGCTTCAAAGACATGAAAATATAAAAATATGTGTTTTCACCCTAAAAGTTGTTATTCTGTCTAAATTTTTAAATAAAAAATTGTGCAAATTTTGAAAAATATCCCTAAAAGAGCAATGAAAGGGATAGTATTTTTCGCATTGGTTCCATAGATGATTCGATATTGGTTACCGAATCTATACGATGAAGCTATTCCAGACCACGACGAAGAATCCGTAAGACTACCCGAAAGTATAACAAGAATATATGGACAGCGGTGCCTTTGCAATCTTGCCGAGGCAGCTCCCACAGGTGTTGATGTGAATATATTCAGCCAAGGTACGTTCGGGAGGGGTGGTGGTGCTGAGTGTTATACAGTATACTCGATAGCTAGTACTATCTCTGTAATTTTTAGGCTGATAATTGAGACAATGATGGGGCTCTGACCCTCCTTTCATAGACTATTTGTACGAAGCTTTCAGAAACGGATTGATAGATCTCCTCTCTGTTACTCTCTACCAGAACCAAAGAAATTAAACCCTTTCTCTCTCTCTCTCTGTACTGCTGCTGCTGCTGATGCAAGCCTCGGCCCCTATCTCTATCTCTCTCTGCCGCCATAAGACAATGGAGGAAGGAAAAGTCCAAGTTGGGAAGAAGGAGCTTCTGCATTGAATTCGAAATCCACATCACACGCTTCCAAGCACGCGTTTTCACAAGTAATGAGAATCTTGCGTCATTTCTTTTGCTTCCTACTGATCAGTACCGATCATCCACCAAAAATCTTGTTGGCAGAATGGAAAGGACTGCTGTATGAGGGAGACAGACGGATTCCATGGTTTTTTTTAGTGTTTTAAAATTATTTAATTTTATTTTAATATATTTTTAAGTTAAAAATATTTTAAAAGACAGCATTAAGTCATTAACACTCTCTAGTCTCTAGATCTCTCTCCTCTCTCTGCCATTTATTGTGTCCCTTATCCGATAAGCATGCCTTTGTTGAGCATAGAAAATTAGACACCAAAAAAGATATACAGGGAAAGGATATTGTAGCAGGACAAGATGAAGGCAAGAAAAAAAAATCAAATCCCAATATAAATGTGGAGTTGTTTCTTAGAGTTTAGTCTAACTTAACTTTCAAAATCTTTGTGCTTTCCAAGATAACGAGTAGAATTTTTCCACGACAAACAGTGGGGGGAATGGCACTAAGCACCACAGTTGATATTGCAAGGAGCTTTTCATTACAATATCAATACATTACCTGGATCTATTCTGTGGAGGGAGCTTGGGAGCGTGAGCGGAACGTTTCATGGATGGAAGGTGTCTGGATTCTTGAGACTATCTTAGGGTTGATGGCATGCAGTAGCCAGGGGGGCGTATCTATGCAAGTATAGGTTGGCATGACATGGCATGCAAATGTACTAATCAAACATCTGATTGTTGTGCATGCATGCCATATTGCTCCATGCAATATTACTAGTGAAAAATTTATGAACACTATACCATTTGGCAGAGGACAAAAGTATTCCTTATTTTCTGTCATTTACTGTTGATTTTGTTTTACATTTTAAATCTGTGGTAGTGATGAGATGATGATGATGATATCAGAGAAAGGTCCCCAAAGAATTCATTCCCTTGGCTTCTTGATTCAATTGGGCCCACCTGATCTCAGAGGCATGTTGCTTTTGTAGCAGCCCTTCTCTTGCTGACAACAGTGTAGAAATGTAGATACCAGCGAGCGAGCTAGCGAGAGAGAGAGACCTCTCAGTGCCCACCTTCCTTGACTAAATGCTTCAATATCTTGCTCCCTCGTCTGCAACCTCCAATTCAAATTAAGACATTGTAACGTTTTCACATGTTGTTTTGCCAAAACTCATGTGGGAGTAGCGAGAAAGACGAAGACCTTACATTAATGGCCATCTTATTCTCTATCTTCAACTTGGAATCGAGCAGAAAAACTTAATTAGTTTGGATTGTGTTGGGTGTACGTACTGTGTACGCAGCCTAGGCCACAGCTACTCTAAGCCATGAAACAACAACATATAGCTAGGGAGAACCTTTTTCCCATGCACATTGTCACCTTCTGATAACGATCAATTGCTTTGAGGTGGGACTGGAGAGTACTGGATTGCTTAGACAGTGGGCCTGTAAAAAGAAAAGAAAAACAACAAGTTACTCGATGAACATCATAATCTTGGAGTATCTGAATTATAACGAGGGATACCTAGGATTGACCAGCGTGTTAAATAATTACTTTAGGTCTTCTGAATTGTATCATATCAATTATTCTAATGTATGAAAAATGTTTGCCAATATCTTTTCTAATAAAATAAATAAAATCATAAACTCAAAATATTACTCATATTTTTCAACATGCTTTTTAAATATTGATGTGATGATATATAAAATGATATTTTAATTAAAAAAATTAAAATAAATATTAAAGGTTAGTTTCTATTTAATCCAAAAAACAGAATTAAAAAAAATATACCTAAATCAACCCAATATTGTAATTTTGATTTGTTTTAATCTATTAGCTCCCTCAAGATAATTTTTTATTATTTTAAATGCTCAAACTAACATGATTATACCAAAAAAATTATAAAACAAAAAGCACTCCACGGCCCAACCAATTCATTTTGGGCCGACGTTTGCAAACTAAAAGCACATCACGGCCCAACCAAGGCAAGACCGGGCTAGGTTAGTGTACAGTGCCTTTATAAAGCATGTGCAAATTCCTTTCTCCTCTTAC
>Ga0325414_1009564_pt1 | contig 10198 bp, 7 predicted proteins | sample PopdelMetagenome_8_FD_206183 | JGI IMG/M metagenome (GOLD analysis project Ga0325414, IMG submission 206183) | Populus deltoides microbial communities from Bellville, Georgia, United States - Leaf-PdKOR-R3 | ecosystem: Host-associated > Plants > Phyllosphere > Phylloplane/Leaf | place: USA...
GTCATCCGTGCCTTGCTTGCAGCTTTACCCAACATGGCTATCAACCGCACTGCATCAGGGCCCGTCAGCTGGACCACATCTGCCATGTTGCCATTTTCACCACTCAAGCTACCTAAATCGGTAAATCCAACCCTATCTTTAAAAAAAAGTCATTATCATAACCCCAAATATATTTCTTTCAACCTTAAGCTACACATTACTCAAAACTGTTACATGATTGAAGTTACTTGACCACAATTGTTTCAATGCCATTATTACCAAATTGAAGCTACTTGTTTCTTTCAATTCCTTTAAAAAAAAATAGAAAAAACTAAACTTCTCATGAAAATTTCAATGAGAAAATGTAATCAATCTCCGCGAAATGCTTCTCCAAATTCATTTTCACCACCCGACGTAACCGTGCTTGTACAAAAAGTCACATTAATCACTTTTTATTCAATCTCAAGTTTTTACCGAATTGAAGCTCTTTGACTGAAATGCTAAAATTACAAACCAATGCAACAATAGGTATGATGAACTTTCAAATGAAAGATTTCGAAGAAAAATGTAGGTGATGTCGCATGAGAGAGAGAGAGAGAGATTACATAAGGAAAAGAAGAAAAAGAGACGAGTCTATTATAAAACGAGCAATTCTCATATTTTTATTAGGGCATTTTACCTATGATTTTATTGATAAATAATTAAATATTAATATTTTTAATCATTCTTTCGTGATTTCATTTATAATATTTAATTTAAATTTTTAATTTAATAATTTTTTTTTCAAAAACCCCTCCAATATCACCGATGACTTTTCAATTAGTCGGTAATTTTATTTGTAAAGAACAATAATTAATAGTGTATTTAAGAAGTGAACAATTTCAGAGCTCTCTGAAAAACACCGAAGAAATTAATTTGTCGGTGATACCCTTTGTAATTGACATAATAAATAGTGTCAGGGGAAAATGAATAATTACTTGATCTTTTTGGCTTCGAATAATTGTTTCAAGGTTGGATTGTCGCAAACCATAAGTTGTCCAAATGTGCGGCCTCTAACGATAATTCACATAAATCATCATTAAGAAATCTCTCAAACCCTTTCAGGAGAGAATGATTGCTATGCCTTTAACTGTTAACTCTTTTCTTTTGTGTTTTTCAGGTGCTCTGTAACATAGATAATTTTTGTACTGTGTGCTACTTGTTGTACATTGTACAAAAATAAAAAGGCATAACATTCTATTTATAGAGAAACTTGAAAACCCTATAAATGATAAAATATCAATTTGCACCCTAAATAATATCACATATATTATTTGAGGATAATTTTATAAATTTATTCAATCAAGTCCCTACTTGATTTTTCTAAGTCTAAAATTATAATTCCATATGTAAATTATACTTTAATCCTCAATTTCTAAAATTTATTTATAATCAAATCATACTTGATTAATCATCTCATTTTAATTCTGATCAATAGTTCTTATTTGTGTGACCCATTAGATTTCTTAATAATTGGCCCAAATAAAAATCATAATTCTAAATAAAAGAGGATTAAATAAATTAATTTATTATCAATTCAATAATTAATTGATTTATATTTGAAAATTAAGTACAATATTTAACAACCTTTCTGTCATGATTCCCTAAATATTATGAAAGTCATAAGTGGTTTGACTTAACCTTTTACTAACTACATTTTCAGTGTAATTATTATCCTTTCATGAACAATATCTTGATTTTGACAATATGACATAAAATATGTCTACTCTATCAAATCATGTTTGTTCTCAACACTATAGTTATAGTTATTAATTATTTGAATAAGATTTAAAACTCTTTTCAAACCTCATTTTATTTTGCTGAGGATTTACAATCAATATTATTTGAAAACAGATAGAACAATTTTCCTAATTCACTTAGAGTGATGAATCATCTCTTAATTACTTAAATACCTTCGCATAGTTCATGTTATACCTAATATATGTTCATTTGTTACCCATTGATTAAGACAACATATAACAATATCAAAACATAACACTTTCTATTTAAGATAATTTTGTGATCTCAAGTCTAAGGATCACTTACACAACCGACACGTGAATATTTTCATAGACACAAGTGATCTCTTTATATAAAATTCTTATGCAAATCAATTTAGTGTACATTAAGCACCTATATATTAGTTATAAGCATCCATCAAATGAATATTTAATGAATATTAAAAATAAATATTTTATTAATCGAATGCATATTAGTCCTAAAAACTTTCTATTCACAGTAGATTTATTAATTGAATATTAAAAATAAATAAATTTTTATTAATAAATAAAATATATTTATATAAATAAAATCAATCAGATGTGTGAGCAGTTGATTGATTGACCACGGGGAATATATGCTAATAATTTGATGTGACTGTGACAGTAAACCGACCGAATCTATGGATATAATCCACGAAAGATGGAAGGAGATAAGTTGGAATAAATTATAGATGCGAACGGAGGCCGTTAGGAGGAGATGTATATAAACCTTCCTTCTACGCTTCTGAAAAGCAGCAGGGAAACAATATCTTATAAACACCAACTAAAATTAATCCGCTACCTGAACCCTTTCTAGAACATGGGCTTTGCAGTCAACAATCACAAAACAGCCGCCATACCCAAGGCCAAGGGAGGGAATCGTACCCTAACCAAAGAGCAGTTAAAGAGTTTTTTCTTGAGACATGACACCAATCACGACAATCACCTCAGCAGGAAAGAGCTAAGGCAAGCCTTTGACGAGCTGGGGGCATTTTCCTCTTATTACAGAGCTGCCCGTGGGCTCAGCCATGCCGATGCTGACAAAGATGGACTAATCGGCATGGGTGAGCTGGATGATCTTGTCAACTACGCTTATAAACTTGGGTATACTGTTCATCATTAGAACTTAAAATTCAAAGCACCTAAAATAAAGGTTCTACCACTGTACTGCATGCCATCGTTCGTATAGTTTGCCTGCATCATCTTAGTTCCAGGTTACTGGAAATTAAGAAGAGATGACCTCCTCCTTTGTAATGTTCAAATTCCAATGGAAAGTTACTTGTGTGATAATATATAAGGATATGAATATATATGCCTCGTCGAATCTATGTTATTGTTTCATATTGTGTTTCTTATAAGCATGAATGTTTAATGAGTAAATTTCCAGGTTTAAAACCATCATACGCACATTTCAGTTTCAAGTACACAATTTTTTTCATACAAAATTATTCAAATACCTTGGGAACTCATACCCACCTAATTTATTAAAAAAATATTTTTGAAAAAAAAAAACAATTTATTTTATATATTGTGTTAAATTTCATTTTCTTAACCTTTATTTTATCTTAGTAAAATTAGGTTAGGTTGAAGTTTTTTATTTGAGGGTACGTATTTCTGTTAGTTTGGGTAACAATATTTGACATACGGATAGAATGAAAAATAATAATTTATCGTAATTAAACTTATTAAAACATATTCAAACTAGATATAAAATATAAAAACAAATTAAAAGAATTTTCCAATAAATAGATCATAGAGATCAATCTAGTGAACAACATTTTATAAACTAATGCTGACATAATAAAAATCCGATATTGCCCACCAAAAGTTAAAATTATTGGAGGTTGGAAAAAATTGCCTCATAAAAAATGAAAAACAAATATTGCCCACCAAAAATTAAAAATAATCTATATATAGATGTATCAGACCCCATAGGCCACAGTGGAGTTTCCTCCGACCACTTGCGAATATTGAATGCTTGGTGTCATCATCATCAGCATACAGAGAAAAAAAAAATGGTGGCCGTGTTGAAAATCAATATCACTCGTTTATATCCATAAAAATCACATGTTACTCTTACATAAATCTCAGGCCCGGAAAATTTATATAATTAATTAATTTTAACGCTTATAAAATTAATTAAGATATATATAAACTAACTTGAATATTTATATTAATAAATAAATAAATAATACTCATCTATAATTTTGCTACTGCCTCTTAATATATTATCAATTCAACAGTATTGTGAAAAATCAAAGCTAAATAATTTTTAATTAAAAACATATTAAAATATTTTTTTATTTTTAATATCAACATATCAAAATCATTCAAAAACATATACAAAAATTAATCTGATATTTTTTCAAATAAAAAACAATTTAAAAAATAAATTATAATAAAAAAAAACACTTACTCTATCTCTACTTCTAACACAGAAACTAAATAAGAGAAAGAAATTAAAAAATACATTTGAGAACCGAGTTGACCAAGGCATCGTTAAAGGCTGAATTTGTTAAGAGATTATCGATTACACATGTCCTTGTTTCTGTTGGATTATTTGACTTGATTTCTTTCCTGGTATGTATAATTAACCAATAGAGTGATCAGAGTTATATTCTTATAGATTGTTTGACTAAATCAAGAGCAAACTTCAAAAGATATCTAGGCTTTTCCATAGCATATTGATCATGAGCTTCGGGAGCTGGTAAAGAAAAGCTTGGTTAAAGATCCGTGAACTCCTATAAAACAAGTCCTCTGTGTTGTGTAAAACACCCTCCAATACTTAAGTTAGGAAAGATATAAAAGTAGTGTTGCCTTAAAGATTATGTGTAATATGTAATTAATAAAGATGATAAAGTGTTTACAAAGTTCTTCTCAGGTTCTTCCTTTACCAAGATTCCTTTGTTTCTCTCACTAACTCCCAACTTTCCCTCTCCTTAAACCCTTCCAAATCTTGTATCAAAGTGTTTATCTCTTACTAATCACCCTTATAATATCCCCTCGAAACTGTTATTTTAGAGAAGATTTGAGTAGAAATGCAAGAAAATTAATGAGAGGATTACAGCTTAATCCTTCTCCCATGGCAGTCGGCCTCATTATATATAGAGGGAGATGAAATCTTTGTGTTTATTTTAGTTTTTGCATTAGGCATAGTTTTTTGGGTATTTTAAACAAACTTTTCGGTTACCAATACAACTTACACCGTAAATTCACTAAATTTGCTTATATTTCACAACTATCTTTTAATGAAACTTCTTCCCCCATATATATACTATTTAAACTAGAGGTCTACAATCATTCTATCCAATTCAATACCTATTTAAATTCATTATAATATTTTCAAAAAAAACTAAAATCTTAGTCCAAGAATTACATAAAAACACTATTTTTGGATCGATTTTTCCATTGCAAACCCAAAATCAACAACAAAAGAATTTTTTAACACAAAACTGCTTATAAGTTTTTTTTTTAATTTTCAGAAATAACTCAACAAAGTATGTTTAAATAATCCCAAAATCAAGATATGGTATTAAGATATTTCAAGAATCAAGAATTTTTATATTTGAGCTGTTGAATTTAATATTTGATGAAAAAACCTACTTTGCTGCCTAAACCCTAATTTCCTCCTCACGTGATTTCTTTGATCTTTTTTTTTTCTTTAATTGCAGATAACCAGGTCTCAAATAATCTTTCCTTAAAAAAAAAAAACTTTTACTGCAACTAAGTTCTAGATAATGACAACGATGAAATAACATTGAAACTAAAAGATAATTAAAGGGATATAACATGAATTTAGAGTCTTTATCAACTAATGTGAACTCTATGAATATAAAAATTGAGAAACTCATAATCAAATCAATCCTTTCCAACAAAGCTAAATTCAGATTTGTAATAGAACTTGACATAATAATAACTTGTAACGAGACACTAAAACTATAGAAATCGAACATTTACCTAATGCCTATAAAGATATGCAAACGAAAAGTATGAAGATGTCACGAAACTTGGTTAATTATATGATAAGTCATGGTAGTTCAATGAAAAATCAAATTAAGAGAATTTCCCCTCACACACATAATTGATTTTTCAGAAATCAAAATATGTCAAAAAATAATTAAATTTAAGTTAAATAACCATATTTGTAATAGGTAAAAACATCATAAACAATGCTGGGAAAATAATAAAATATTTACAAATAAAATAGAAAAAAATCATAAATCAATTAGGAAACTAATATAATTTCCGCATAGTAGTTTCTGGACTTTATTGCAAGGCCTTACTGATGTTCGATTGATTTAAAATTCTAACCCAATATAAAATAATATCTGTAAAAACTTTTGATAAAATTGCAACCAAATCTAACTGTTAGATTGAAACTTATGTTTGTTAAAATAAAACTATGTATTAAAAAAATAAGTTTCTAACTATCAAAATTAATTAGCCCATAAAATAGATAGATCAAACCCCTCCAGTATGTAAATTAAATTGAATAAAGTATGATTATTACTTATTAAATATGTAACCTTTTTAAAATTTATCTTTGCCCAAATATTTTAAATAAACTTATTAGATATATCTTTAAGCTTTTTATTCCTTGATCTTGATCTTGGTAACTGATTTATCTAAAATTTCTAACGCATTATTTGATATAGTACGGTAAATTTTCATTTATACTTATGGCTTCGTGTTTCACATACTTCTGAAGGCAAGATGGCATCCTATATAGTTAAAGATTTTTAATTCATAGAATCAGAATCTCAAGTTTCTTTACATATATAATGGTCCTATTTTCCTCGGCACTTCAATCCACTGGTGTAGTACCAGATACTAGGACCAGATTGTGATGCCCTTCCTATCAATCTGTGTTTGTGACCAGTCCATGCAAAGAACAGGATTCTTCATCATGAAGGCTTAGATTCCAATTAATTTCTTCTCCTCTTTTCATTCTCTCTTTTCGGTGATTCTCGGAAGATTTTGAATAGTAGAGAGGAGTGAACTGAAATATGGAAGAAAAAACGTACAACATGTTATAAAAATATTCGACTCTATCCACATGTTGAGGAAGAGACCTGGGAGGAATGTGTAATTTACGAGTCCCCCAAGAGGCCAAGACTGTAGCACTTTTGAAATTAGTTCCAACGATTCTGGAAGTGACGATACCCAAGCACAGAATTTATTCAACTAATTAGGTCTCCTTTACTCAAAAACGAATATGAATAACAGCCATGTAACATGTCTCCCACCATTGATTAAAAAAAAAACAACCTGTTACTCGAAGTCGCCGGTTATTGTTTTTGAATCAGAACATGTTGAACAGATCATGAGCACTGCACATGCGTGTTCTGCGACAGACAGGGAAACGGTGACCGTATACTATTACGCAAAATATTTAATTATGTAATCAAGCCAATCAATAAAGCAAGATATCTAACGAGTCATGAATCTATTCCGACAATTATTCCCAACAGGATAAACATCTCTTGTTCTTGAAGTATAAAATGAAGGATGGGAAAGAATATCAGGTTATAAACTCAAAGTGATTAAGAAGAAAGTAGGGAATTGAAGGAGATATTTATCTCGCAACTTGAAAGTACGCATGTCAAGTTTACAATGGACTAAATAATCTCTTCTTCTTCTTCTTCTTTTCTAAATTACCGCATAAAATTAATTAATCAACAGTATTATTCTCGGCAGGTCATGAAAAAATTAAATGCTCGATTTTTGTTTCTTTATAAGGCTCTTCAAATTCACGTTCAGATCACTTTAATAAGATATTCTTATTCTGTTAGAAAGCATAATTAAGACACACATTTTAGATAATAATATAGATATTATAGACCTCATTTAAGACACTTAAAAGTTTAAGCTTTTAAGTTGGATTAGTTTTTTAACATGATATTAGAGCTTTGATGATCATGCAGTCACAAGTTCGAATCTTACAATCCTTATTTATTTGATAAAAATTTAAACACAAAGTAATGTTGGTCTGTGCAAATTTCAAGACCAAAAAATTTTCACTTAAAAGGATATGTTAGAAAATAATATAAATCATATTTTAAAACCTCACTTACGAGCTTAACCTTTTAGATTGAATTGATTCTTTAACAACACACACACAAAGTGTGGAGGGAGGGAGATCAGGTAGTATAAAAATGAGATGCCTTCATAGACCTGTATGCAACAAACGTTTGTAATCTATAAAAGATAAGCACACTACTTATACATCAGTTGTCATTATCTCTAAAATGGCAATCAAGAATCGTGGTGTTAATATCGATGGCAAACGTGAAATGACCATGGCGCAGTTCAGGATTTGGGTCAAAACACTTGATGCTGATAAAGATGGCAAGATAAGCAAGGATGAACTCTCTGACGCTGTCCGGGGTAATGGAGGATGGTTTGCTGGTTGGAAGGGAAAGAGGGGGGTAAAGGCAGCAGACGCCAATGGCAACGGTGTTATTGATGACAGTGAAATCGATATCCTAGCTGCTTTTGCTCAAAAGCACTTGGGTATCATAATTATATAATCATGTAACATGATTTCATAGGCCTCCCCATATGTTGTCACTCTGTGTCATTGTGCCTGACTGGTATGTAATAATAATCAAGAAGAAAATTCTGATAATATATGTTTTCTTTATCAATGCTATTGCTTCAGATTAAGGAGAATATTGGATACAGCATATGGAAGCAAGATCTTATCAACGCCCTAAATCTTGGGAGGAGCATCGAAGCATTTATTATGATAATCTGTTTTCAAAAAAGTTATATATATAGTGCGCTCTACCGAATACTTCAAGTCCAAGACATGGTGTTGATTAGCGACGGCTATTTCGAACTCTGATGCTTTTTTTTCCTCACGAAATTATCCTAGAAAGAATCACACAGGCTGTGATCGGATTAACTATCCTCTCTTGCATCCGTTCTCCTCTTCTGAATTACTAAATCGCAGGCTGGCTGCCGCTGGCTAGGTCTATAACTACAACCAGCAGCAAGCCCTCAGTATGTCTTTCTGGCTCATTTATTTTAATTTTGTCCATCTTTTCTTTAGATATATTCTTAGTGAACAATTTCTTCCTTTTCGAAGTGAGACTTCTATCTTGGTAAATGGAAGAATCTTCCTCTCATATATTTTTGTCAAGATTTTTAAACCTTAGCTTTGGTCAAGATGTGCTCCACCACATACAGCCACCAGGTTGCAAACAGTGTTGCAGTTTTGATTCATTTTGCTTGGTATTCAAGCCACTTTTACACGTTCCACAACCATTTTGGATCTTAGAGTGGAACGATTATGGCCTGCGTAGTCAGTTCTCTGTTCAATTTGAGATACTCCGGCCCATCCTTTTTTATTGATGGAGTCCGATCCACGCTATTGCATGCATTTTTATCTTCTCTCCATTATAGATTTATAGTGGTTTTACATATTTAAAAAACAATAAAATTAACCACCCCCCACAAATTGTAGCTAATTCTGTATTATCATGGGGGAAAAAAGAAAGAAAGTAGTTCTAAGTTTAAGTTATTAATGGACACATTTGAGTTGTAATTAAAAGTGAGATCCATTCTTTTTTTGAGTTAAGGTTTTGAAAAGCTTAGAATTGTTCTGAATATTATAAATTAACCTTGTTAGAATTATCCTTTTATATAGACAATTTTTTAAATTAATTTTAACTTTCATTTTATTTAAAATTAAAATGTTTTTTTTATTTAACAGAAACATTTCTCTAGGTTAAAAAGAAACTTTCATTAGTTTTACGTAGAATTTTACGAGACACAATGTTTCATTCAATCTAACACCTTCTACCTATATATATATGAGAAGAAATTGCTTCCCCACTGCTATCAAGATACATGGGGAAATATGCTTCAACTCCATCCATACTAACGGTAACCACTTTCTCTCTATCGCCTTTAAAACTCCTCGAAATTTACCAAACAAACCAGATTTTGATGTTTTACATTCTATTTGTTTTTGTATTTTAAAAGTTTATTTTTTCAATTTAAATTTTTTTATTTTAAATTATATTTTTTGATATTTCTAGATCATTTTAATATATTAATATCAAAAATAATTTTTTAAAATAAAAAAATATTATTTTAATATAATTCCAACCAAGAAATATTTTAAAAAATAATTATTCTCACCGTTTCAAAAATCTTCTTACTCCAAAGCTCAAAACTTGAAGAACTGATGAACCTGCACGTATATCTTCATAACTGCAATCCTGATAGAACCCAAATTAGAAAACCAAGAATCAGTCCCAATTAATAACCAGATTAATAAAAAAAATGAAATTTCTAATGTATTTTCAACGCGATACCATGAGACGTTTAATTTATAATGGTGAGTTAGATGATCAATACTAATCTCTAAAAACGTTTTAAACTAGTTAATCCATCCAAATCTAAAGAGAAGG
>Ga0325414_1009569_pt1 | contig 10194 bp, 4 predicted proteins | sample PopdelMetagenome_8_FD_206183 | JGI IMG/M metagenome (GOLD analysis project Ga0325414, IMG submission 206183) | Populus deltoides microbial communities from Bellville, Georgia, United States - Leaf-PdKOR-R3 | ecosystem: Host-associated > Plants > Phyllosphere > Phylloplane/Leaf | place: USA...
TTATACATATGATCAACATTCACAGTTTCACTTAATGGAGTGCTTATAATAAACCCATTTTCTATTCTACAAGGATTTTTCCCTAATCCCCCCACAAGTTTATTTGCAACAAATGAGTGTGTGGCATCTAAATCAAACAATACATGAACTAACAGAGAATTTAACTGCAATGTACCTGCCACTACATCAGAAGCGGCCCTGGTCTCCTTCTGGGTCATATAGTATACTCTACCTTGGGTTCGGCCCCCCTATTCTGTCACCCTGGGCATGAGTTCGGCTCCTACTGCCATTGGCCCCTGACAAAACCTGTCTGGATGGTCTATTCACGGTAGCGGACTGCTACTGACTCTGAGCTTGCTGCTGATTTTAGGTGATTTCAGTCCTACGGGGGCAATCTCTTCAGAAGTGTCCTTGACCCCGCAATAATAACAGCCTCGGCTAAGTGCGGGCAGTCCCTCCACATGTGCTCCCCTCGGCATATATAACACCGCCCTGGTGTTGCAGAACAGTTCCCTAAATGCCTTTGCCCACAGTGAACACAAGGGATAATTGATCATTCTCTGCTCTGACACTCCTCTAGAAAAATTGCCCCTAAGATTTGGATGTCCTCCTGTCGACCCCACCTCAGTAGTCTGAACTGATGCAACTAAAGTACCTCCCACCTTTTTAAACTGGTTGTACTGTCCTTTCCCCTTTTTTAAGAAAGGGGGTCTATTATGGGTGTACTCTGTATCCTTTCATTTACCAAAACCATGTTGGCCTTGTTGGCCCTCTTTCATACAAGCTTCCAGGGCCTCTGCTATTTCAACAAGATCTCTAATGGTCTCGAACTTAAATACAATCAACCTTTGTCTCAACTCTTGCCGCAATCCATCCCTCAACCTTTCCACCCTATGTTGCTCACCAGGGACATAATACGAGGCAAACATGGAGAGGTCATGAAACCTCCTCTCATAATCAAGTATTGATATGTCTCCTTGCCTTAAGGTCAGAAACTCTTATTCCTTAATTTTTCGATGATAGGAGGAGTAAAACTAATGTTCAAACTGCGTTTTAAACTCAGCCCAAGTCCAGGATCTTGCGGGTCTCGTCGATCTCACTGTATCCCTCCAGGACCGTGCCCTATTAGAAAGCAAATGAGCGGCACAATTCACTCGCAAGCCCTCTATTACATGCATCTGATCCAGAGTATCCTTAATTATATGAAGCCATCTTCCTGCTATCTCGGCGTCTGGTTCACCTAAAAAGGGCTCGCACCCAAGTTCTCTTATGCTTTTTACAATCCGCACTAATGTGACCACATTATCAGCTTTTGTCGTAGCCGCTGAAGCTGCTTGTACTGCCGGAGCTATTGGGATTGTCAGGGTCGAGGCACCAGGCATTGCCTCAATCACTGCTCTCACTATATGAGCTATGAACAAAGGGTCGACATGTAGTGTAGGAACAGCTGTAGGTGCTGGAGCCATAGCTGGAGGCATGACTTCCTGTCTTTACTGGTCTGAACCCTCGAGTTGTAACCCCTCAGTCTGTCTCAAGTCGGTGTCACAAATGAGTCCAGTCGACTCTTCTAGTTTTGACTGCTGAGGCTCTAGGGGCATATGAAAGGCAGTATCCTCCAATAGATCCTCTCATTGTCTCTCCTCAAACCCCTTAATCACAAGCTCTTATCACTGTACCACCTACTAGATGGTTACAAATTACATTAATATTCTTATTATACGCTCTTGTTGTCTCATTAAGAAATACCTTGCCTGAAAATCTAATAGGATAAAACCTAGGGGTAGGATAAAAATAGTATAATGCATATTTTTCTTCTTTTTTTGTGAGCATATCAACAAATATCTTTAAAGCAATACATATCTTATATATGAGTTTTTTAAAAGATGTAAAAGCCAATGCTTTTATAGAAAAACATGATGTAAAAACATTCTCAGTCAACAATTCAAGATATTTAATAATGGATGAAGATTAAAGTCCAACATAGATTCTCAATCTCCTTGGTGGACCTATTTTTTTATTTTTGTATGGTAAAGAAGTTGGAGTATATATATAGTAGAACAAAAAATTCTCAAATGAAATATATTTGGTTCTCGATCAAAAATTAATTGTAACAATAAGTATTTATAATAAGTAAATGTCCTAATCCAAATTAATGTTACAAGATGCAATATAAAAATTCCTACAAGAACTTGGCAACATAGTTCTCATAAATAATGGTCTAGTAATTAGCTGCATATATTTAATCATAGATTCTATTAAACTATTTTGCTTATGCATGTGAACCTCAAGATGCTCAACAATAATTCCAATTGACATGCAATAATCATTAAATAATTAAGATGTAAATCTTTCATCATTGTCAAGATAATTTCTCTTACTTATATATTCTAGAAATTATGCTCTCAATCAAATGATTTGACAAAAAGTCTTGCAAATGTAATATTTCTAGCATGTAACAAAAAAACATATGACCAAAAAACAACATGATGAGGACATTTATTGATACCATAAAAATATCAAAATGTTTCATATGATAGGATAATAAATCCATATATATCCTTTTGAATTCATTATATAAATAAAGGAGATTCAATTTCAACTTTAGATAACGATGATGTATTAATCATTTTTCTTTGAGCACAAGCAGTATTCATTTGATATTTGACTCTCCTGGTGGTTCTTTAATGGGTATCCATTTGAATTTTCAATAATTTTTCTTGTTATTATTACACCTAATGGCCTAACTGATCATAACAAAGAATAGAAGTCATTAGGTCAAATAACTTCTAGTTAATCACAACATTAGAATCTATTAGATTAATATATGTATAATATAATTTAGATGAGAATGATGAAAACTTTTCCACTGTATAATTCTTGCTTGAGATAAGTGATGTATTATAAAGAAATTATATTCCACTTTTATCTATGATATTAATGTGATAACCATCATGATATATATCCTTAAAACTTAGTAGATTTCTTTGCAATATGCTAAAAATTAATGTATCACTTATAAATAATCTTGCTCTTCTATGGAGCATAATGCCTTTTTAGAGCCTTCAATTAAATTGCAAAATCATATATTGTTTTAACATTTGTTATATATATATATATATATATATATATATATATATATATATATATATATTTGAAAATTTTATTAATTTTTTTAATATCAAAAAGATATATATAATTATAATTTATTTAAAATAAATCCATATTTATTCAAAATAAAATGAAAAGGAATTATAGATATGAAGCATGAATTTTATTTTATTTATTTATTTAAAAAGATAATTTTTTTGATGAAAATAGAAACAACATAAGAAGACAACAAGCATAAGAAAGATAAAGTTTTTGGTAAAAAAGGTTTTCACCATAAGAACTCTAATTCATATTTTATTATTGAGTATTTTTTATATGATATGGTTTGCCTTTCTAGGAGGTTTATAACTTCTTAAATAGGTCAGAAAATAACATTTACAAAGTACAAAAATTAGAATCCTCGGTCAAATAAAAATATATATATATATATAATCCAAAATTAAGCTAAAAATCCATAAATAAAAACGATAATAATGAAATTGGCTCCAAAAACATCTTTGAAGCCTAATTTGAGGGTCTTCTACAACTTGGTTTAATACCTTGAGAATTAGGCTTATAAAATCATATGAAAAAAACTTTAGCATAATCTAATTGTCGGATTGAAAGTTATGGACTTTTCTAATCAAGCATAAACATACCTCTTGTTTAGAATCTCTCTCATATTAGTCCATAAATAAGTTTGTTAGGCTTTTTAAATGATCTATTATTGGTAGATCCATAGTTGATTGTTCAAAACTATTGGATTCTACAAATTAAAGTACATCAATTTTGTATAATAACATAAAATACATTATACTAAATTAAAAGATAACACATTAAAGATTAAACATAGCATAGTAAAGAAAAAGAAATATACTAGATATTTTCACCAAGATAAATATTTTCATTGTCGATCAAATGATTAATTTCCTATTAAAGTTTTCAAAAAAGTTAAGAGGTATCAAGATGTGTAATATCCAACGAATTTGATATTTAGCAAAATTTGTTTATACTCCTTTTCCTTTTTCTTTCAATGATACTTGGTAAAGATTAATAAGATGTTTAGACATACATGTATATGACCAGTGGCCTTTCTACATTTTTAGAGGGCTATTTTTATGAATATTCTCCCTTTCCATACTTCTCATTAATTTTTGACTTATTAAAATTTGATTTGTTATGACCACCATGATATCCATAGTTATTATAGTCATGATTATGACCCCTTCCATGACCATGTTCACAATAATCATATGTTATAGCATTTCACTTCAAGGATTGGCTTTGAACCAGTTGATTGTGATTGATGATTTTTCATCAAATCTCTTTATTTTGTTTAGCAATAAGAAGATATGATATCAATTTAGAACATTTCTCATAAACATACTTAAGATATTACTACTACAAGAGCATATTATAAGCATGAAAAGTAGAATAAGTTTTCTTTAACATGTCTTCCTCACTAATATTTTCTTCGAATATTTTTAATTAAGTAATTTTAAATGTTGCAAAGTTATACTCGCTTATAGTTTTAAAATACCATAATCGCAAGTGAATCTATTCATAGAGTTTCGAAAGTATTATTGCTTACTGTGATCATATCTTTTTTTAAAATTTTGTCAAGAACATATGAATACTTGATTGTAAGATATATTAATAAAACACTAAAAGGCATGGAAAAATACTTTTCACCATGCCAATGTAGCTCCCTTCACAATTCATTGTGGACTTCCACAATGGATTTATTTTCATTTTAGTTATTAATTTTCTTATCAATTACAGCCTTCTATGGCCAAATTCAAGGCCAATTACTTCTATTTTATTAATGAATGGTAGAATTAAAAGATAGGGGGACCAATATGAAAACACGGAAGAAATAGGGGTGGTCTCAAAATTGACTAAAACGTTTACTTTGATCCTCTTGGTTTGCAACACACCTATTTTCCATCTCGTTAATTTTTTAAAATTCACTTTTGATCTAAAACTTCATTTCTCTTATTTTGTGGTCCCTGGTTTGAGGGTGGTAGAGAAAGAAAATATCGATTTACAAAAAATTTCACCATTAAATAGTCGATCTTCGTGTCTACGAGGTTCCTTTTGGTGAAAAGAGTTCCACTAGGGTGATATTTCATCTTTAAATTGCTTAAAAAATCAGATCTGACCTCAAAAAGTTGGGTTTCAGATTGATTTGTTTTTTGATCTTTTTTGAGTTATTGAAGGTATAAATAGGTATATTTAGGTCTTTATAGTGTTTTTAGGTTACAAAATGCTTGGAAATGGATGTTTTTGGTGTTAAACACCCCTGCTTGACTTTTCAACTACCTTTAGTCGCTGAAATTTAGGCAAAGCAAGCGACGCATCACCTCCTACTTTTTTCCAAAAAAATAAGTGGACCATATGTCTTCTGCCTTATAAAAAACAAAAAAAATAAATAAACAGACCTAGATGTGAGGGTTGCTCCAGACCTACGTGTCTTGGCCTTTTTTTTTCTTTTTTTTTCAGTTTTTTTCCCAATTTGATCCTTCCTAATTGGAACTTTATTGATTTCTCTTGCTTAATTTTTTTTCTTTGAATTCCATCCTTTAATATTTTTTTAATTTTAATTGGGCATAATAATTTGTTTTGATTTGATATTTGTTGGTTTGTCGCAATCTCAAACAGATGCCCCGATATTTAGTTGGTTTGTAATTTTGCTAGCGTCTATTTTTCTTATCATATAGTTAAATAGAAAATTATTAAAAAAATTATTGAACTTGATTGACTCTATAACCAGGTCACGGGTTTGGATGGTTAATTTTGGTTGGTTAGGAATCGACCACAAATAATTATTGATTTATTTATTTAATTAAATACATGCATAAACTTTTAAATTTATAATAGAGGTTTTTTATGTCAAAAACATGTATGAAATGTCGTGATATTTATTTTGTGTTGAAAATTTTTTTTATCTAACTCACGACAAAGCATGAGTCAAATAGCTAATAATAGCAAATGCACATAAATTATATAAAATCATCTTTATGAATAAAACTTTTAGAGAGACCAACATGATATAATATATATTAGTCTTTTTTAGGAGAAAAAAATATATAAAATTGTAAGAATTTTTTTAAAAGACTAAAAAAATCATAAAAATTTATCTTGTTAAAGAGACAAAATCATAACCTTAATGATTTTCTTAATTCTACTATATTTTTAGGAGATTAATTATGTTTTAAAACTATGCAGACATATATATCGTTATCTTATAAACAAAAATAAAATTAAAATTTATAGATGATATAGAATAGAAAGATGAAGAAAAAATTTCATAATTTATTATGGTTCGATTGTGCTTATAATGTGATATAATTTTTTAAAAAGATAAATAAAAAGAAAACAAAGTATAAACAGAAACCAAAATATCTCACTTCTTATCATATTGAAATCACCTCTATTTATAAACTAAAACATATATAAATAATAAATCTATACGTATGTATGAATATAAGCTCAATAATATATTCATAACAATTATCAAAATTATTGTCCAAATAAGGAATAAAAACATGTATGAAGCTGCAAAACTAAAGTGTCATTTTCTATATTGTTTGGGTTGGATTTTTCAGTTTGATTCATGTAAAAAGAACAGCACTAACTCTGAAAGTTTTCCATTCCAGTAATTTCTTTTTATTTCCTTCTAGGTCAAGAAATTCAATAACAAGCCTCTTCTTCTTTGCTCTCATATATTTATCTGTTATTCTAGGATTAAGGCAACAATAACACCTAAGAGGGGGTGAATTAGATGTTTCACTAATAATAACAAATATTGCAATTAAGTCAATCAAACACAATTAACCAACAATATAATTAAGATGTTTAAAGTAAAAAGTATAGGTATAGAAATTGCAAACTCAGTTTTTAACGTGGTTCAACAAACCTACATTTACACCTCAAGCACCAAACCAGTCTTGAGTATTATATTCTTTACTAATCCAAGCTAAAGATTACAATGTCCTTAATAAATCCTCACCAAGCCTTTTTTTCATCACTTGAAGAAATACCCTCTTCAAGATTTTTCACCTTGGTGATGTACCTAACCAATGGCCAAGAGTTTTTCACTTAAACTCTTGAAGAATTACAATTTGTTTGAAATATAACAACACTCTCTCAAAAAGTAGATATTACAATTGAAGTTTATATCTATATAGCTCACTCAATAGCACTTAGAATATATGAAAGTGTTTAAGTGTAATGAGTGTGAGAGTTTATTCTTGTACAAGAATATGAAGGTTTTAATGCACAAATTATGTACCCAATTCTTTAATTGACAAGTTATATATATGTTTCCAATAAAAACTAATTGTTTTATATTTGTTATTGTTCCTCTAACAATTAAAATAGTTGACTAGTTCAAATTGGTCAAGTCAATCGGTCGACCGATTTCTGCAAATTCTCAGGTGTTCATCCCTGATGAATAAGTGGTCAACCGATTCAGCTTAAATCTAGTTTTAATAGTTTTAAGCCTAGTGAGTCTTGAACCGACTAAATGCATATCAATCTTATAATGCATGCAATGTGAAGTGTGTGAATTCATTTTAATTTGTGTTATCATGTAAGTTATAAAGATTTACATAACTTACACTAAAATGAATCCTTAAAAACTAAGTCTTCACAAGGGAATGTAAAGGTTTTAATGAACAAATACGAGTTTGATTCAGGATTGATGATTTAAAGTTGTTTTTGCTCTTAAAATAGTTTGTACATAATATATATTCAAATTATGTACCCAATTCTTCAATTAGACAAGCTAATACACACACACACACACACACACACACACACACACACATGTTTCTAACAAAAACTAGTTGTTTTATAGTTGTTACTGTTCCTTTAACAAAAGAAACGGTCGATCGATTTTGATTGATCAAGTCGATCGGTCAACCAATTTTTTCATATTCTCATGTGCTCATCCTTAATGAACAAACAGTCAACTGGTTCATTTGGTACATCCAAATGATCGATCGATTTAACTTAAAATCTGGTTTTAATAATGTTAAGCCTAGTAAATCTTGAACTGACTAAATGCTTATCAATTCTATAATGTATGCAATGTGAAGTGTATGAATTAATTTTAATTTATGATATCACGTAAGATATAAATATTTACATAATTTGCACTAAAATGAATCCTTAAGAACTAAGTCTTCACTTGCTTTGCATATTGGACTTGTTGATTGATTTTTTTTCATTTAATTTTTTATATTTGTTGATGATCTTCATATAAACCTATTTAAATTTATTCTTAACCAAGCATATTATTAGTCTATTTTTATTTAATTGTTATCATCAAAATATATAAATATTAATATGTGACTCAAAGGTCAACATTCTCATCATTCACTGACATCTCTCTTGTTGTAGCAACAAGAAATAGAATATCGGGGTTCCAAAATCTTGTTCTCAAGTAAAAGCACTCTCCTTTGGAATCAAATCTAGTTGAAAGCTTGCTTCTTTCTTGGAGTCCAAGGTCAAAATCACTATATTTGATCTGGGTTTTCGATATTTTTCTTTTTAGTCCTATTTTCTATTGGTAGCAAATCAGTGAGTTATCCCTTCTTAATCACCGTTGAAAGTCCTTTTCAAAGTGATTTTTTAGTAAAGGACACATAATTGAATTTTTAGTAGAGTTTAAAGGATGCTTGTCAGGAGCTTAAAACAAAAAAAAGAAGAGAAATAAGGCATATCAGAAAAGGATTTCATTTAAATAAGTTGATCGTTACCTTATAGATTGTTACTCAAATTCACAGTTTTTCTTAGAGTAATTTGTACCATTTCATTTAGCTAAGAGACTCATTACAGCTTCCTTTTACGCACCATTTTACTAGAATAGTAATCCCAACTATAACTCCCTTTTACACTATGTTTTATTAGGATGAATTATTCCCTTGTTCTTGTATGTTCTAGGAATTCATTCTAGAAGAAGTTACTTGTTATAAATGTAAAAGACATTGTCTGGCATGATCATGAATAAATGTAAAAATGATGAGTTAATTAACACTACTAGAATCCAAGAAACCTAGCAACCTTTTCTTTCCTACTAACCACTTTTCATATTATCCATTATTGGACCTTAAGAGCAATAACTCTTCCTTTTTAATTGTGTTAGCTAACTTTATTCCATACCTACTATTGGATCAAATCCAGATTGGCACTGTAAAAATCCAACTTGCTATAAGTGATATTAGAGAAGATCTTTGGACTCGGGTAATAGCACCATAAACGAGGTCCCAGGATCTTAAGAAGCTGGAAGACTCTTTGGAATCAGCAAATAAGGAGCAGACTTAGAAATATGAACAAATGATGAGGCTATTAGAGAGGTATGGCCAAAAGTTAGAAAGCACCAGAACTAGTCATGAAATGAAGATCGATGAACTAAAAAAACCTTATCAATGGGCTGTCATTCCAACAACACTCCCTTCTATAGAAACTACAACTACCTGTGGGAGAATCTAGTGCAACCATAGTGACTCAATGTACTCAAAAACCATGACTTATTCCCTAATGCTTGTTATAACTGTAGGGATCATTGTCCATCTTATAAGGCTTATAAACCTAGGCATGACTTCCCAAGTTTTGATGGTAATGATGTTTACAAGTGGTTTTGCAAGTGCAATCATTACTTTGAAATTGAAAAAGTTCAAGAGGTTGATAAACTCAAATTAGCAATATATTATTTAGATGAGAGAGCATTATACTGGCACCAAAACTTTATGAGATGCATAGAGAACCAAGATGTTACATGGGGGTGAGTATGTTGAAGCATTATGTTATAGGTTTGGTTGGTAGAAGGACCCACTATAAAAGCTTAAGGACATAAAACAAGAGGGTGATTTGGAAGCTTAGATCCAGGATTTTGATATGCTATGGAACAAAAGAAGAGATTACTAAGAAGTAGGCTTTAGTTTTTTTTATGGAAGGGTTAGAGGTAGAGATAAAAAAAAAAAACTTGGTGAAAATATTTGAACCAAAATCATTATATCAAAGCCTACAACTCAACTCAACTCAACTCAACTTGTTTACAGGCCAATACCCTTTCCTACAGACATTCCTTACAAAGAGGTA
>Ga0325414_1009570_pt1 | contig 10193 bp, 5 predicted proteins | sample PopdelMetagenome_8_FD_206183 | JGI IMG/M metagenome (GOLD analysis project Ga0325414, IMG submission 206183) | Populus deltoides microbial communities from Bellville, Georgia, United States - Leaf-PdKOR-R3 | ecosystem: Host-associated > Plants > Phyllosphere > Phylloplane/Leaf | place: USA...
AAGACACGTGCTTTAGTTAATTTATGCGTGTGCCTAGGTTTGTATTATGACCTGGATATTGTAGTTTATTTTTATTACGTGGAGTAAATCAAGTATTTTATTTGCTTTGACTGTCATCTACAGCAATATCATTGGAATGTTCTTTTTATCTCCGAAAATGTAGTGCGATTTCCAGTCTTTTGAGATGATGATATGACTTTGTTTTTATCAAATTTGTGAGTTTAACACGAGCATGTTAGGGACTGTGCCATTAGAGGGGGCAGCAGCTATGGCTAACTTTCCGGTTTCTAGTAGATTAGCTTTCACAAACAAAAGACGATTCGATATTCGAGTGATTCTTGCGATCTTTTCTATGGATGCAAGCAATTCCATCTCTATCAAAACGTTTGTTTAACGTAATTGCCTTTAATTTTTACTGACTTAATGACCAAACTAGGAACAACAAGAAAATGAACTTGTTTCTTGGGTTAAAAGTCATACATGTAATGTATTTCCAACTATTATCATCTACCAAACTATTGTCATTTTGTCTCCTTTTCATTTTCAAAGAAAAGACTATTAAAAAAAAAAAACATCCGTTCCTATAGAATCATAGTTATAAAATCTAGTCTGACTCGTGTCTCAGTCCAAGAGCTAGTTTGACCCGAGTCAATTCAAAACATTATCGTTTAAAAACAATGTTGTTTTAAAATTCTTTTAATAAAGTCAAATTAGATCTCACTCGGGTTTTGACCGGGTCGATTGATTCACACGTTAGCCCGCTTAGTGAACTGAATTTGACTGGGTCAATTCACAACTCATTTCGACATAAATCCAGCTTCAAAATGCATCATTGATCTTGAGATGAAGGTGCGGCCTAGTCATGGGTATTAAACAACTTTAACTAGTTCATTGACCCGAGTCAATTCAAAAAACCACAGTTCAAAAACAATATTGTTTCAAAATTCTTTTAATAAAGTTAAATTAGATCTCACTTGGATTTTGACCTGGTCGAATAATTCACACGTTAGCTTGCTTAGTGAACTAAATTTGACTGGGTAAACTCACAACTCATTTTGACATAAATCCAGCTTAAAAATGTACTCTTGATTTTGAGATTAAGGTGAAACCCAGTCATGAGTATTAAACAACTATAATTTTAATTTTACTTCGCATAACGGTTCTTGGACCAACATGGTTTTTTTTTAACTAGTTCATTGACTCATGCTCTACCATGAGTGATATAATTTTTTAGAAATTTAAAAAGAAATGTTAAGAACGCGGGGATTCTTTGGCAATGTCCTTAAACCCGGACAAGCATATCAATCTCAAAAACTCTTGATCCATCTCCTTTCTTAACTTGAGTTTCCAATTAAATTTCATCAAACTTGACCTAATGTGATTTAGTCGATTTTCCGGGTTTAAAACAACCTAAATGATTGGTAAAAATATGATTTAACTCTTAAAAAAACTTCAAGATGACAACTTGTTTTAAAAATATTGAGACAATGACATATTAGATCGACTTCGATCACCCCGCAACCTCAATCATAGACTCTATTGGGTTTAATAATGTTTTTTAATATTTTTGTTTAATTTTATGATAAAAAATAGATGCTCTTAATCTCGAACATCAACTTTAAAATAAATGTTTGTTTGAGACCGTGAAAACAATATAAAAAGTAAACAAAAAACAAATCAGGAAGTCAATCCAATATTAAAGGATAAAATTAAAAAAAATCAATTTAAAAAAAAACAAAAGAAACTAGGTTCTGTGCGTAAACTTGTGAATTGAGTAACCAATGTCAGTAAGCCAAAACTATGAACTCAGTCATGGACTCTACTAAGATTAATCACTTTTTTTTATTAATCATCTTTTTATTTAATTATATGATAAAAAATAAACAATTTCAAAATAGAGAACCAACACAATACCGAGACTTTTTTTTAAAGTTGTAATAACCTCATAGAAAGTGAACAAAATCAATTATGAAAATCAATTTCAATCAACTCATTTAAGGATAAAATAAAAAATATTATTTTTTTAAAAAAGTTAAACAAGCCAAACTTGCGAACCGGATTAACTCATCAAACCTGCAAACATGTCTATGAATTTTATAAAGTTCAATAATATTTTTTTCTGAAAATATTTTTTTTAACTACACGATAAAAAATAGATAAATTGAGTTCTATTAAACAAAATGGCACCCCGCCAAACCCGCGAACCAGGGCAACCCGGGTTACTCCACTAAACCCGCAAACCAAGTTATGGACTTTACAAAGTTTAATAACTTGGCTTTTTCTCGAAATCATTTTTTATTTAACTAAGTATTAAAAAAATAAATGATTATAAAATTGATAATTAATCTAATATTAGAATATTTGTTTGACTCCGTGGTAATTCTATCAAAAGATGAGATTAAAAGAAAAAAATATCAAATTAATTTCTAACTAATCCAATATTAAATAATAAAATTAAAAAGATCAATAAAATAAAATAAAATAAGAAACAAAACACTATAATCACAATGTTTATAGGTGTAGGTAACAAAGATTTTCCCACTTCCTTTATTTTTTATTGTAATTTATAAGCATGATAAATATTTTTTTGACTTTTCATTTTAAAACTAGTGATCCTCATAAACAATCATAGCCTCTCAATCAACCTTTCTTTGGTAAAGAAAACTGTTAAAGCTTTCCCATCTACAGACTTTCACAGTTGTGGATAACAAAAGTGCTTTTGTTACATATTAGGTGAATATTTTTAATATGAGAGGTGTTATAACCCAATTTTTGACCCCTTGTTTTTCTAAATATTTTCAAAACACAAAAAACAATGTTCTTGATATATTTACATCATTTTCAACGTCTTCTCAAAAGAATTCAAAAACTAGTTTTCAACGCGTTTAACTATTAACACGCATATTTTAAAATCACTAATTAATTATTCTTATTGAGTCAACGTTGATGTTGCCTTTTAAAAAAATATAAAAAAATAAGAAAAATAAAAAAGTATTTGGATAAAGGGACCAAAATGAAAAGAAAGAAAACAAAGGACTAAAATGAATTTAGGTTTCTTGTTAGACCAAACACTTAGGGAAAAAAAAACAAAAATTTTCACCTATAAGTAGATGGTTACCTTACATAATGGAAAAAGGGGGAGGCTAGCGAAAAAAATAAGAAAAAAAATAAAAAACCAAAAAATTCTCACACTCTCTCCCACACAAAAAAACCCTAATCCCCCCCCCCAAAAAAAAACCAAGCCATTAGGAACCAAAAACTTGCACCTACCTCCCTTTCCCTCTCAGCAGTCACTACCACCCCTGCACTGGCTCTTCCACAACTCCAACAACCTCTATTACATGCTATTATCTCCTCATCATGGCAACAACACCACAACATCACTTACTTCTCTTCAATCCGTATCTTTTTAGCCCAACATTTCTTCTCCAAACCGACAACAACTTTTACCTTAGCTCCTTAATATTGTGACCAAACTAACAACTGTTGATTCCATCGAGAACAACAACAAGAGTTTTTTTTAGTTGCACCAACCATGGGTGATAGTCACAATAAATGCTTCCACTGTGTTCAACACTTCTCCTCTTACGGTAGTTGTTTAGCCTAACACCGAAAACACTACCAGCTTCCATCACTTTCTTATTACCCACAAAAGCCTCTACATTATACACCAACCATTAACAATCCTTTTTGTTCCAAGTTACAAACCATGACAACAAATAAGACCACCATATTTGCTTCAAACAACAGGGCCACCGTCAGCCACCACTAATGACTTTTTTTTATTAGCCTTCTAGCACCAACAACAAGAAATGCCTTCTCTATTCAATCATGACGACATGTCTTATAGCAATAGCTTCAGCTCCAACATGATCCAATTCTAGCAGCACTAACACAATAGTGTGATATCACTTCCATCACAACTTGGAGCCTTCCATGCTGTGAGTATGAGTCTTCCTCTCAGACCAGCATCGTGAGCAACAACGGACTCTACCAGCATCTTTACTATCTTCGTGGTAGGCCAACAATGGCAGTAGACACCTCCCCGGGCTAGGTAAGCTTTCTTCTCCCATCTTCATTTTAATTACTCCTTCTTGTACAAACATGCAAAACATGAATTATAATTCATGTTCTTTAAGTTGTTGCACAACTTAGTCACTAGGATGTGCTAGTGACCACGTTATGTGGGATGGATCGAGCCTAGCCCATATGGCTAGCTAGGCTGAGTCCACCTATTTTTTTTTTAAAGTAAAAGCAGTTGTCAAGTCCTTTTTCAACCAGCCCAACCATACTAGGCTGAGTTTGGGCCTCAAACCCAATAAGCTCAGCCTTTAGGCTAAGAGAGTGTTTGCAAAACACACTATAGTGCCTTTTCTTTAGTTTTTGTTTGTCTTTATTTTAATATTTAGCCAAGCAAGCCTTAAAAAAAAAAATTCTATAAAATCTCAAAGACCTTTTTGAAATTATTTTAAAGCCCCTTACTTGTTTTTTTAGTTTTACCTAATATCCATACACTTATACTGTAAGATACGGGCTCTATATTAAAAATACTTGATTTTCCTAAAAAAATCTCAAAAAAAATTCAAAAATTAAACAAATCATGTATTTCAAAAACACAATAATATGTTTCTTTTTAAGGAATTCACTTAATATTAGGGTTGCGGACTTATAGAAACTGATATTGTAAAATACAAACCCAATATTAAAAATATCAGATTTTTCTTTAAAAATTCAAAAACTTTCTAAAAAAATTTCTCATATCAACAATACAAAAAAATATGTTTTATTTGGTGTGCATACAACCAAATTATAAGATTTTCATGCATGTTTTATATGAAGAAAAATAAAAGTAGCATTTCATAATACTTTGAATAATACAAAAAATATTTAGATAATGGGTATCACAACAAGTTTGCGATTATCCATTAGGATTTGACAAAAAATTCAAATAAAAACCTTTTTTTTTTAATTTCTTAGCCTTCAGGATAGTTAGGTTTTAACATGGTAAGATAAGAATCTTCTCACCGATGATGAATTTTCTTAAACCTTAGCAAACTTTTCTGGACTTTAGAATGACTAAGTTTTAACAAGTTAAGATAAGAATCTTCTTATTGAGAATGACTTTTCTTAAACCTTAGACAAATATTTTTGGGCTTTAGAATGGCTAGGATTTAACTTGATGAGATAAGGATCTCCTTACTAAGAAGGATTATTCTCAAATCTTAGATAGACTAACGAATAAAAACATGATTTAGAACAAACAACAAAGCAGTTTATCATAGGTAGGATGCACAGGGGGTGATACGTCTTTCCTTTGCCCAACTATTCTCTTACCTAAACTCTTGCAGACCATTAGAAATGGATTTTATTGGTTATGCAGGTGCCATCTGCATTAATGAGTCACGCAAGTCCTACATGTGTGTATCAATAGGTAGGCAGTGAACACCCTTTCGAGTTTTATTATTACAAATTAAAGTTATTACATTATCAAATATAAATGTGAGATGCATGTATTAATAATTAAAACTTGAGAAAAATAATTGGATTGGTTGGCACTAGAATAAAAATGCTAGAGTGTTGGATATCTATATGAGATATAAGATAAACAATGATTTGTAAATGCGAATGTTAGAAGGATGTGATTTTTAAATAGAAAGCCAAAACAATGAGCAATAAGTTTGAATTGCCAGATGAGATGACATTTAAAGGATTTACTGAGTATGATAGAATCCGAGAAGATTGTTGATTGAAAGGTTAACAAGTCAGTTAGTAGAAATTATAGGTGTCCATTTGGAACAACCGAATTAAAGGTTATTCAGGATGGACAAATAACCAGAAACATATTTTGAGTGTCTAGTTGAGACAACCAGAATAAGGGTTATTCAGGATGGAAGAATAACTAGAAATATATTTTAGGTGTCTAGTTAGGACAACCACATTAATGGTTATTTAGGAAGAAAGAATAATTGGAAATTAATTATGGACGTTCAATTTAGACACTGGATTAGAGGTATTCCAGGAAAGATGGATAATAAATTTTTTAATAGAAAGATCATATTGTCTGTGATAGAATAAAAGATATAGAATTAATTTTGAATAAAGAACAAGTAAGAGTACCAAATGGATAGGATTTTTAAAAGAAAAACTTTTTGAAATATTTATTCTTAAGATTGATTGTTATTTTTTTTGCTTAAAGTACTTTACAATCTTGACAAGGGTAGTCTTTCATAACTATGTTTTTTTTTTCCCCATTTAAGTAGGTGTTGTACATGCACTAAACCATAGTCTTATGTATGTAGAAAAATGAATTTTTCTTTTGTTGTATTGGATGACTCACACTTTTATATGTAAAATACATGTTAACGAATTTAATCAATATACAGAAGTAGTATTGTATGAAAGACATATGTATGTTTCGCATGGTATGTATAACTTTTTTGTTTTATATAAACTCTTATTGTTTGTGAATTTTAAGTCATATTAAATATCAAGAAAGAATAATCTATTGATAAAACTCCTGGATGATTGGACTTTTGATGATGATTGAGTTATGAACTTAATAGACATTGTCGATAACTTGAGAAGGCAAAGATGCAGGGGATACTCTACTAAAAATTAAAAAAAAATTATTCACAGAAATCTGGATTAATGAACCATTACTCAGTAAATTACCATGGATAATTAAGTCGAAAAATTTAGATTTCTCCCCGAGAAGTAGGGATGTTACAATTGGTATCAGAGCTAGGCTTGATTTAGTGGATTTAAATTGATACTGAAAGATATTTGATTGTTATATGATGGTCCAGATGTGATATAGAGCTAGAACCAATAAATCCCCAACATGAGGGAGGTATCAGGATCCACAACTAGAGCTATGTCAGGGGAGGACCCTCTGGCATATACAACATCTAATATGCTAGTAGCATATAGTCCTAATGAAGGGTCCAACTAGACCCCATGATGACTCTGCATCAAGATAGACAGGGGTTGTTCAGTCAGAGAAGTTAAATTAATAGGGACAAATAACCGAGCCTCTACTTGTAGCTCCAATAGTAGCCTCTAGGGGTCCTATGTTGATCCAATATATGTAGAGCAAATAGTAAATGCAGTGATGTCCAACATATCTAGTGAAGTGGCACTAGTCATGCCAGTAGTAGCCTCAGCCCCAACAGATAGTCTAGTTACTCTTATTCAATGCGTAAAGAGTATGAGATAAGTGGGGTGTGATAGTATTATGGTGAACAAGATGACAAGGTTACAGGAAAATAAATTAAAAAAAATGGAATTAATATTTATAGAGATTGAGGTACCAGTTGAAGTACGAGTGAAATATGTTGTACAATTAGTCTGGTAGTGCACATACTTGATGAGAGGCTATGTGTATAAAGAGAGCCATAAATGTACTGTTTTGGACTAATTTCAAAATAGAGTTCAAAAATAAATTCTATATAAGACACCATCAAAAGAAGAATGAACAAGAGTTTTTAGCACTGAGTCAGGAGGGGATGACATTGATAGAGTATAAGAGGTAATTTCATGACCTTTCCATATTTGCTTCACATCATACTCCAACTGAGAAGCATATAATTGACCAATTGTGAGATGAGTTTAGATATGATTTGAAGCAGGGATTGATTGCTCATTAGTTTGAGACTGTGAGGGAACTCATTGAAGCAGTCTAAGCTTTGAAAGCATGCACTATAGAAAATCAAGGTCAATTAGAGTTTGAGAAGAGGAAGACTATTCATTTGTCATCTAGTAGACCACTCACTATAAAAAAAAAGAAAAAAGAAGAAGAAGTAAGAGTAGACATATGTTTAATAAGAAAGGGGGTAGCTCTAGCTAGAGTGGAGCACCTGTTAGGTCCTTTCAAGGTACTAGTGGAGGACATACATCTCTAAAGACCAGTATAACTTTAGGTTTTATAACATAGAGAAAAATTACTTACCCCCACTGTATAAGGTGTGAGTAGAGCCACTTGGGGGATTGTTCGGCTTCTCTAGGCTGATGTTACATCTATCAATAGAAAGGGCACTGTTGGAAAGAGTTTCCATATCTAAATGCACCATGATATCACCATGGACAGACAGGGCATCGCAAGAAGGAATGCCTCTTAAGGACTATTGATTACAGTAAGAGTTAGAGGCAACCGACACAGAGCCTACAATAGTCATCTACCGTGAATAGGCTAGGTCAACCAACCTAGTCAAAGGCAAGTTTTAATAGAGGTTGACTGAGAGGACAATGAGAAAGGCCTTAAGGTCGAGTCTACCACATAACTTAGGAGGAGATTCAGACTGCTCTGGAAGTAGTAGCAAGTATGCTACAATTAAACACTCACATGGTATATACTTTATTTGATCCTAGGATAACCATCTCATTTGTGTCGGATAGAAATTAAATGTATAACTGATAAGTTAGAAAAAATGATTGGTGATTAGTACTCTTATAGGGGAAACAATTGACATAGATTTTGTTTTCCGGGGGATACTTGTTAATATTAGGGGGTATAGAACTATGGTAGACTTGATGCCTTTGGAATTATAAGATTATGATGTAATCCTAGGGATGAACTGGTTAAGCACTCAATGATCTTAAATAGATTATTTTTCTAAAACAGTAACACTACAAAGGGTAGATGGAAGACATGTAGTATTTAAAGGAGAAAAGAATGTTATACCGAATTGTCTAATTTCACTTATAATTGCCTAACAATTATTAAGGAAGGTATATCCATCCTATTTAGCTTATGTATCAAAGTTAGAGAATGAGGAAGTAGAATTGAAAGATATTCCTAGTTAGAGAGTTTTCAAATGTATTTCCAGAAGAATTACTCGAATTACCACCTGAAATAGAAGTAGAGGTACCAATAGATGTGATACCTGGAACTGCTTCTATAACATAATTTCCTTATAGAATGACACCGATTGAGTTAATAAAATTAAGATACAATTGCAAGAGTTACTATATAAAAGATATATACAACCCAATAACTCCTCATATGGAGCTCTAATATTGTTTGTAAAGAAAAAAGATGGGACCTTCCAATTATGTAGCAACTACAAACAATTGAATAGAGTAACGGTGAAGAACAAATATTTGTTACCATAAATAGATGATTTATTTGACCAATTGAAAGGAGCTAAGGTGTTTTTGAAGATAGATTTGAGAACGTGGTACTACCAGTTGAGGATAAAGGAATATGATGTGCTAAAAACTACCTTTAAAACTTGGTATGGACATTATGAGTTATTAGTAATGTTGTTTGGTTTAACCACTATTCCAACAATATTTATGGATTTGATGAACCGAATCTTCCTATTTGGTGGACAAACATGTAGTGATATTCATAGATGATATCTTGATTTATCCTAGCTCATTTCTAAAGCATGAACAACATTTAAAAGTTGTGTTCTAAACCTTAATAGATCACTGGTTGTATGCAAAATTGAACAAGTGTGAGTTTTGGTTGAATGATGTGGTCTTTTTAGAACATGTAATTTTGGAAGATGGTATCTTTGTGGATCCAAGAAAGGTAAAAGGTGTATTCAACTAGAAGTTGATGAATGTAACAGAGATTCAAAGTTTTCTTGGTCTAATTGGATATTATAGGAGATTTATTAAGGGATTCTCCACTATCGCAACTCCTCTGACACAATTAACTAGAAAGGATGTGAATATGAAGAATTAATTACCTAGTTCACGACCTTGAAAGAGCTTTATTGGTGGCCGAATATGAACAAAGAGATAGCTAATTATGTAACTAGGTGTGGTGTTTGCCAACAAGTAAAAGTAGATCATCAGAAACCAACGGGACCTCTAGAACCCCGTTTGATCCCTGAGTGGAAATAAGACAACATCATCATGGATTTTGTATTGAAATTGCCTAGAGGAAAGAAAAGGAATGATGCGATATGAGTTATTATGAACAAATTAATCAAGTATGCTATGTTTTTACCTATAAAGGTGATATACCCGGTGGAAAAATTGGTTAAGTTATATGTGAACGAGGTGATAAGATTATATGGAATTCTAGTGTCAATTATTTTTTATGGGGATTATAGCCGTCCTTTATTTTAGAGTGTTTGGATGAAATTTTTATGTAATCCTATGATTTCAAATAAGATATTATAGGGATAAGATGTTGAAAAACAATTATTTCCTATTTCTTTCTCACCATTTGTTTATCTCTC
>Ga0325414_1009573_pt1 | contig 10192 bp, 7 predicted proteins | sample PopdelMetagenome_8_FD_206183 | JGI IMG/M metagenome (GOLD analysis project Ga0325414, IMG submission 206183) | Populus deltoides microbial communities from Bellville, Georgia, United States - Leaf-PdKOR-R3 | ecosystem: Host-associated > Plants > Phyllosphere > Phylloplane/Leaf | place: USA...
TTATTGTACAATGGACGTATTTTTTGACATTTTATGAGTAGCTCTAAGCATCTTGATCTTCTTTTTTGGATCATGCAAAAGATTTGGATAGTGATTTATTAACACTCTACGTGAAAATTTCATTACACTCAAATTAAGATCCTTGAAAGGGTAGAACAACACAAAAAACAAAAAACAAGAATAATACAAGGAAAATATCATAAAAACTCTTGGAAAAAATCAAATAAAATGGATAAATAAAAAATAAAAAATATCAAATCTAATAGAAATAATATTAGATTTGAGATTATTAATTGAAAGAAAATATTGAAAAAGAAGAAGATGATAACTACCACAGATGGTGCTCGCTAAGGACCATATATTTATAAAAGAAAAGGTCTTAACTAAAAACTTTGAGGGAAATTTCTCATTATAAATTTATTGATTATTTCTCTTAAATCAATAGAAAACTTATATCATGAGATTAATTTAAGGCGTATATTGCACATTTCTTGCGAAGATATAAAAGCTAAAAAAGGCATGAAAACGTTTTTAATATATATCCATTGTTTAACCTTATTATTTATAATAAAGTCTTTTTTCAAGTGATGTAATCTATAATATTAAAAAAAAAAAAAAGCAATTAAGAATTCAAATCATTGATGAGGCAGCCTGCACAAAAAATGTCGTGTTAAGAGATTCACGATGGGACAACTTGCATAAAGATATTATATTGAGAACTCGTGATGAAAAGACCTGCATAAAAATATTAAAAACTTACGATAGGGTGACCCACACATAAAAAGATATTCGTCGTAGGAAAATAAATATTTTTTATTGTTAATTTTATTTTTTCTATTTTTATTTTCATATTTTATTTTATTTTTATTTTCTAGTTTTTTTCTATTTAAATGGAATAGTTTTTCTATTTTATTTTTTCTATTCATTATTATTAGGTTTTATAGTTTTTTCTATATAAAGGGTTATAATAGCCATTTGGCAAGTGAGAGTAGGATGAATAAAAAATAAGTATTTTAGATGTCTTCCCATAGTTATGGCATTCTTGGTTTTTTAAAGTTTTGACTTTTAACAAACCTCGTTATCCCTCGCCCTTACATGCATTACAAGCCTAAACTGTTTGTTGAGCTCTATTGAGTACCACCTAAATTTATTGGCACACACATCAAGACAAAATTGTGACCTCTAATAAAACCAATACGGCACCAAACTTCTCTCAACTAGCTCACAAATTGTTAATCTCACATCACCTTTCTCTTTAATGACAACATTTTACCCATATGTCTCTTTAAAAAGTACATACTTCCTTCTTTAATAACTTAAAAGCATCAACCTCTTTACCAATGATACTATAAGGCATAATAACCATTAATTCAACTTTTCAGGTACTTTTCATCATCACACCACTCTCTACGAGGTAAGTTAACATGACTAAGGTCTATAAACAAATCATATTACCAAGTAAATATTGTAAATTAAACATTTAACTTTCATTTGTTCATTTAATACATAAATATATTGAGAGCAGACCATATAAGCCATATAAACATTGTTCTTCCCCTGCATTACTCCTCTCTCCACATATTTTTTCATCCCTCCACATTACTCTCTTGCTCTATATACTTCTCTTCTTTTATATTTACTAACTTAAGCATAAGAAATTCTCTATTCTAGTAGGGGATTTTTTTTTATAGGTGAGCGTGAGAATCGCTTCGCCAACCTATTGGACTATTGGTCTTATTCTAAGCAGTGGTCAAGCCACTCCAAATAGTAAAGTCATCTTGTCCATCAACCAATAGTCAGGTCACTCTAACTAAGTCATTTTGTCAATCCCCTATTTACTGGCCAAGTCCAATTACTTCATAAGTCCAAGAAACAATTGTGGAAAGCTCAATATAGTCTAAAGTTTTCACAACTTCATCATTGCTAATATAACTTATTGAAATAGATGACTAGGTTGCTTGTGAACTTAGCTTTTATATTTTTCACAGGAGCATAAATCTCAAAAAAAAAACCCTCAATTCTAGCTTGTTTTAAAGCCTTTACTACTATAGAGGCATTTAATTTAATAATGATATGAGTTGGACCAAACCTAACAGTTATCCTAACAACCTCTCTAAGCACAAAAGCTTCTCTTCACATAGCAGAACAAGCTTAGTATTAAAAAAACATTGCCTCTAATAATATAATCCTTTCAATCCTTGCATATAATACCCAAACCTATGATCTCAAAGCATAACAATTGATCTTCACAAACCCATGACTAGGAAAAACCCATATGCTCTCCTTTTTAATTATTGTTTATCGTGTTGTTTGAGGTTGGGCTTCAAGGATTCACTCAACTCAACAACTTTACTAACATATTTTAGGGTTTTATTAGGCCTTAATAGAACTCCTTGAAAAACAAAATCATTTAAAACCTTTCAAATATCCCAACATGTATATGCCATTGTTGATATAACATCATTAAATTTCTTGATCTCACTCCTCATAATCCTCTCCTACTAAATAATAGAACTATAAAAATAGACTCTTCTAGATACATAACCTAAGCTAGAACCAACTTAAATGGCTTGAGCATGTGTACAAAAAAATAACATGTGCTCAATGGACTAATCTTTCACATAACACATTTAACACCTAGATGTCTTCACAATCTCTCTTCATAACAAACCAGCTTGACAAGGCAGAGAGTTCCTTATAATATGTCAAATCAATAATTTACTTTTAAGACAATTCTCATATTCCAAATCGTATTCCAAAACCCTCGTTACAAGTTGACACTTGAAGAATGAAAAGATGGATTCATATGAGATAAGGTAAGTTAATGTAGAATGTCTTGAGAATGAATTTAAAGACCATATAGACATATCAAAATTCAAGAAGAAGTTTCGAGACCCTAAACTACCAGTCTAATAAAAACAACCATAACTTTAGAACCAGTCGTTAGATTAGGCTCAAATTTTTTCAGAGGATTTTACAAGCCTAATTTTATTGTGGGTGACTAGAGTTTAGATATAATTGGTCAATATTACGAATGCCTCTAAATTAGGCTCATAAGATGTTGTTTTTGAAATTTTAATTATTTTTAGTGTTATTTTAGATTTTAATTATTTTTCTCGTTAGTTTTGGGTTTTGTTTCCTGTATAAACTAGGTTGGTTTTGCTACTATAAAAATAGTTTGTGTGTTATTTTTCAAGTTGGTTTAATAAATCATTAACTTTTTAGAATATATCAGGGTTTTCCTTTATAGTTTAGGATTGTAATTATTGGTCCTTAAGAAACCTTAATTTTATCCTTACAATTGCAAAATAAATAGTTTGTAAAAAAATATCACAAATAAAGTCTAAATTAAAAATAAAAAAAAATAATGATATAACTAACAATGAGATCTTACCGGGTGTTTTGTATGTTTCAGGAAGAAAAGTGTTCCTCCACTATGCTTATTCATTAAACTATATGTTTCTTTATTTCTATTTTGAGATCAGGATCATTGGTGCCTTTTAAAATCATTTCATGAACTTGAAACCCTAACATGAACTTGAAGAAATTAATTAGAGAGAGACAAAAAGATTCAGAGAGAGGAGGATGAGTAATTAAGGTGGAAGCTAGCTAAGGTTTGTTGTAATTGATCCTTCTCTCGAAGCTTGAAATTTTTGGCTGATGATGGTTTTGGAATTTGAAAGGAATTAAGAGTTTGAATTAAAAGAAAATAAAAAAGAAACGAGGAGATGAAAGGAACTCTCATGTTTTTATTATTATTTTTATGTCACTATTTATATCAATAATTAGCAACTGAATATTTTCCATCAATTTTTGGGTTGCTATCTATCAATTTTTTTTTTTATAATGAGTTATGATTTCCAATAAATGATATGGTAAACATAAATATTTAACTAGAACAAAATCGTTTTTTTCAACACAATTTCAAGATTCATTTAGACTTTAGAGGTTCTGTTTGACCAGTCAACGAATTTAAGGGTTAAAGATGGATATAAAATAATTAAGATATCTAACATATGCACCTCTAGATTTCATGTGGGCCCACTTGGTGGGTGACTTGGATTCCTTTTTCTATCAAAGTTAAAAAAGAAAAAGGTGCCAGCTTTAACGTATTATCTCTTAAATTTAATATTCAATGTTGTTTTTGTTTTGTATACACTCAATCAAATCAAATTTCTGATATAATATGAAAATGAGGCTGAATAAAATAACGTGCATGCTTATAGATCAAATATTGTTTTTTTTTTAATTTATTCACCGGCCATGTAAGATATTTAATATATGTTTGGCATGAGAATAGTAATATATGTATGGCCATGTAAGATTTTATTTTTTTTAACGTAGATGTTCAGGCCAGTTTGTGTGTACCTCGACTAATTTCACGGGTCCTGAAATTAACGACCATGTAAGCCTCCAGTAGCCATCATATTAACAACCACAGGACTCAAACCTGAGACCAAAAAAAAAAACAAACCTCTTAATCTCAAGCTTATATCACTAGATCACCTAATAGATGGTTGGTTGTCATGTAAGATATTTAATAGTAATAGCAATGGTTATGTGCTTTTAAAATAATATAACTTTTTAAATTGTAAAAAATACTAAAAATTGGCTAGTCAAATGCGTGATTGAAAATATATTTATATTAATGCATCTAAAATTACAAGATAAATGATATAAAAGTCACGTAAAAAAGAAACTATAAAATTATAATGGGAATTTTGTAAAATGGAGCTTCTCATCTTTTATTACTATTATTTTTTTCCAACACGTATCCTCGTGAGCTAAAAAACAAAAATGAAGTTTGGGACCCCAAAAGCCTCCAAGCATTCTATGCTTTACAACTTGTAATTTTATTATTATTATTATTTGGCAAAATGTGATCCAGATATTTGTGTAAAGGCAACCGCCCACGAGTTTGGTGGAAATGTTGGGTTACCTAAACTAGCAAATTACGTGGATAAACCTGAAAGAATCTTGAAATTTTATTTATTTATTTATTTATTTTAATTTCTGTTACATGCTTGGTTGGTAATCATCGAGCATGTATATTCCATAATTTTGAATAAGAATGAAATTGCCATCCTTCAAGAAAACTAAATGTAATTTCAAAAAAATAGAAAAATAAAAAACGAACCAAATAACCATTCAAAAAGCTTAAATTTAGAAATGTCATTTTCATGTCTCACGTGATATTCATCTTTCATTAATAACTTGCGATTATTTTTTAAATATTTTTTATTTAAAAATATATTAAAATAATATTTTTTTATTTTTAAAAAATTATTTTTAATATTAGCGTATTAAAATGATCTAAAAATACCAAAAAAATATTAATTTGAATAAAAAATAAAAAAAAATTTCAAAAATACTTTTAAAATATAAAAACAAACAAAACCCAAAATTACACTATATCTCTTTTATTATTTCCGTGTGTCCCTAGAAGGTGAGTGATTTAATATTAAAAATAGTTGAAAATAAAATAATAGTTAATTTTTAAAATATTTATTTTTAATATATTAAAATATATTTTTTATTTTTTAAATTTAATTGTTTATATTAACCCATCAAACCAATCCAAAGTTATAAAACAAGTAATTTCAAAATTAAAAAAAATATTGAATGCAAAAAAAAAAAAAACAGTGCAAGGGTAAGACTAAACAATTTCAGGGTCGTAAAAATTCAGTTCAATTAATGATTAAAGAAGATATATTATTTATATTCTTTGGAATAATTTGGAGGTGCCGTACCAAAATATCAATGATTATGAAATAAAATATACTCATGAGGCTCTGGTCGGTATATAACTACAGATAGGTTGGTATGGCATATTATACTGTCCTTTTCAGGTTCTCCATACCCACCAGCATATACTGCTTCAAGTTGTCTCGTGCCGCCGACCGCTCATTTCCACCCAAATTGGTGTTTTTATTTACTCTTTTTTTTTTATATAAAAAAAACTATTTTTAAACTGATTTATTTAGAGAGAGAGTTTTTTTTTAAGAATAAAGATGAACGTCATTCTGTTGAAAAATAAAGAAAAACACAGGTACATCCTATCATTTTATCTATGTATTTGCAAGTTATAAGCTAGTTTGGTATTAATATAGTAGTTGTTTTTTAAAATGTTTTTTTAATTAGAAGTATATTTAAATGATATTTTTTTAAAAAAATTATTTTTAATATTAACACATTAAAATTATTTAAATACATAAAAAATTATTTTAAAGTAAGAAAATAAATTAAAATTAATTTATTTTAAAAGTGAAAACAAATCAGCTCTACCTATTTGAAAAAATTCAGTTTTAATTACATGTTAATAATTTTTCAATTTACTATGTATGATATTATTTGTTTTAATCAAAATCATATAATCTATAATGTTTATCTCATTTACTATCAAATGATATATAACATGAAAATAAAATTGACTAAAATCACATATGTCAAATTATCGAGCCTCAAACCATTTAGTAGATGGTCTAATGGTAAAAGTTTGGAATTAAAGAGTTTGTTCTCCCTGTTGTCTCAAGTTCGAGCTCAGTGGTTGCTAATATGATGGCTACTGTAGACTTACATGGTTATTAATTTTAGAGCTCGTGAGGTTAATCGAGATACGCACAAACTAGTCTAGACATCGAACATCTACGTTCAAAAAATTTAATAAGTTATTAGATTAAGCTATTAAATTAGGATGGGTCTTATAATTAAAGAAATTAGAATGTATCACAATAAGAGTGTGTTTATAAAAGAAGGAAAACACAATGAGAAAGGCAAGCCTTGGACATAATTTAACCAAAAAAATAAAAGAGCTAAGCATTCCACCATTTCATCTACTGTAAGCCACTGTGAATTCGCACTGTGTATTTTTTTTCAGCCACAAAGTTTTTATATTTTATTTAATCTTTTCATACTGATTTTATCTGAAATTAACCTTAATAGCTTGCTTTGATGGGCTTATTATGGGTTTCCTGCGTAATAAAAAAAAAATCCTATCACTGGATTGGTGCTTGATTTTGTAAAAAAATATTCAGATTTTTTTTTCTAAAAGATTGAAAATGAAGGAAACTTTGAAGAAAAAAAACCCATTGTATCCCTGAAAAGAATAAATCAGGTGCAAGAACAGAAGAGATGAAAGAACGGAAAAGAAGAACAGCTGCATCACCACCACGCATGGCTATGGAAGGAATTTTTCACCGAGATGATTAACAACAACAAAAGAGGCCGCCATCGAATATTGGAGGAAGCTACATGTGCATCCCTAATATGGTAATCTTCCTCACACGTTGACACCATGCTGCATGCGCTGGTAACTTTTTACCCTCATCCTTCAAATTAGTCCTTAATTATCTAATATTTCTTCAATTCAATTATAAATTCCATCCCGCTTGAGCTCCAATGAGGTCCTAATCGGAGAGAAAACAAGGGAAAGAAAAAGAAAGAGATAAGTGCCCCAACTAGGTTAGCTTATTACGGTTGTATTCACGATCTAAATTATGAATTTAACAAATTAACTCAAATAAAACTAATATGTCGTCTTTTCAATATTAAAAAAAATATTATCTTGTGATTTTCTTGAAGTTGAAACATGTTTTTACCTTGTTATTTAGATTGTTTTTGAACTTGTCTAGTTGATTAAGTTGCATTGAGACAACTTCTACACGATTTAATTTAAAGGTCAAACAAGACAAATAATTAAGTTTAAAGATTTTAAAATTAACATGTTAGATAAAATTACATTATCAAAAAATTTCTAATAGCCTGAACATTACTTTTTTACCACGAAAAAATAATGTTGATCGAATTAAAAAAATATTCAAACAACATCGTCGTCAGTTTTTTTTTTTCTAGTCGTATCGAATTCCAGCCATGTTAATTATTATGTTATGACTTTACGCCTATTAAAAAAAAAATATGCTCACTAGAACGTTACCAAATTTTGACAAGCATGAGGGTACAGGCAACGAAATTAGTGTCGACTACTTGAGCAATTTTAATTTTGACTTCAAATGTTTTTTATGCTATTCTTGATTTTTCAACCAGTCTTTTTATGAAGATTATTTAATTAAAAATGTTAAATTTCTTATAAAATAATACCCTTTTTAATAAGATATATAATTTAGATGGAATTTTGACCAGATATGAAAGGAAATACTTGATTAAGAATATTGAAGACTAAAAACAAAATCGATACTCGGTAATGTTTAGGAACGCGGCTGTGATTGTGTTTCTAAAAAATTTGAATTTTTTTTTGTGTTAAAATTTAATATAGTTTGTACGTTTTAAATCGTTTTGATGTGCTGATGTCAAAAATAATTTTTAAAAAATAAAAAAACATCATTGCCATATATTTTAACATGAAAAGTTATTTGAAAATCACCCGCAATCACACACTTCTTTTCCGTGGGATGGCAAACACGTAAGAATAGACGTGGATCCCTTGTGCTGAAGAAAGATGGAAACGTGTGTAATGGCTCTGGCCCACGTGTTCGAAGTGCTCTTCCCAGTTGTCACCGACCGTTGCATTGATTAGTCCACTGCTCAAGTTGCTTGTTAATTATTATTTTGCCCTTTGCCCCTAACGATTTACATTTTACTTCAGCGCTGCTTGCTACCCTCCAGAATTATTATCGATGCTTGTCGGATAAAAGGTTATTATTACAATCGCTGTTAACATGTCTCTTGGAACCAAGAAATATTTCAATTGTGATTTGAAAATTTAACACATGTATTTAATAAAATTAATCGATATTTACAATATATTAAAAAAAGTTAATGATTATAATAAAAAAATAAATTAAAAAAATTAAAAAATAAATACAAATAAAAATGAAACAAGATCTTATTCTATACGAAGTTATCTAGTTGTAACCGATTTAACTAAAAAATTGTAAATACATTATCGTTTTAACCTTTATTTTTAAAATTTTGATGAATAAAATAAACACATAGGGAGGTGATTGAATGACCTATAGGGAAAAAAGTCCTAGACAATATGATTAAGGGTTGTGCAAAGGGAGCGTTTACTAATATAATAAAATAATTTTATAATCTTATCCGGAAAAAAAAACTGAAAGATATTTAATAAAATAATATCTTAAAAATATTTTAATTTATTTATTTTAATTAGTTTTAATTTAGATTTAAGGGGGAGAAGATGTTTAGCGCTTAAGTTTAGGTGTGACACCATGCCTGATTCATTTTAAAAAAAAACATGTGAGATGGATGTATTTTAAAGCAACATGGATTTTTTTAATCAGAAAACAAAAAGAAGTTGTTTATGCTTAATAAAATAAATAAAATAATAAATCAAATAGAATTGTTAATGTTAATTAAATAATAAAGTAAAAAGGTAATATTTCTAGTAGAAGCCAAGGATATATATAGATATAATTTTTTTATACCGACTATCTTATTTTATATATTTTAATTTATTTTATGTTAGAGGTTAATGTTAACTGTAATAACAAACCTTTTCCTTACAAGTGTCTCATTAAAATACAACTTATTTATATAAATTATAAAAAAATAAAATTACATATAAATTATAATAAACTCTTCAAAATATCAAGAGATTAAATAAAAATTTTAAAATATCATTGAAAAAAAAATTAAGACAAGTATTTTAAAAATTAAAAAAGAAAAAAAAGAAAAAAGAGAGAAAGAGAGGTCAGGCCAAGCCTAGTCCACGCACCGTGACAGGCTATGATTTTTTTTTTAAGAGACGGATAATGTTTTTTTTTTTCAAATAGTCATCAAAGTGTTTGAAAATAAAATGAGATAATATATTGTAGTCGATGATAATTTATAGAAAGGAAAATGACATCATATATTGCCTTTATTTAAGTGTTATCATGGCATGGAGTACCTTACTTTAGTAAATAAGATTGAAAGTACCTTTGTGTCCCTCATTTTGGAAAAAAAAAAACTGTAATAGAAATTAAGATAGTTTATTAAAAAAAAGAGAGAAGATACTAAGTTATTCTGTACTCGATTACTCTTTATTATATAGCACATGAATTCAGATCTTTGTTAAATAAATAAATAAAAAATCTTCCAACAATATACTATACAAGACAGGCTGGTAATATATAGTGGAAATAGCACTATAAAAACTTAATTACCTTGGAGTATCCCAGCTCTAGTGGTTTTTTTGTGCTTAATTTTTTAAAATATTTTTTATTTGAAAATA
>Ga0325414_1009574_pt1 | contig 10191 bp, 2 predicted proteins | sample PopdelMetagenome_8_FD_206183 | JGI IMG/M metagenome (GOLD analysis project Ga0325414, IMG submission 206183) | Populus deltoides microbial communities from Bellville, Georgia, United States - Leaf-PdKOR-R3 | ecosystem: Host-associated > Plants > Phyllosphere > Phylloplane/Leaf | place: USA...
GGGAATGAATTAGTTAATTAAACTAAATTAAGAGGAAGCGTCAAGGTCACGCTTATTGCTTTGCCATTGCACGTGCATAATCCGGTTACGTGGCATGCCTTCCTCTCCTTCAATTCCTCGGTTAAGGTCCTTACTTATTATTTTTCTTACCGTAAGCAACCAAACGAGTCGACAATCATGGTCTACATCTCGGGTTGCGGATCGTGATAGCCACGCGTCAATTCTCGATTCTCGTTAATAAATCCCTCTAACTTCGAAGTCAACGTGCCTCTCGGGCTCAACGCTAAGAACAAGCGATCAAGTGCGATGCATACTTTTTTGTACGGTAAACTAATACAGAATTGAATTGAATTGCTAGAGAGAATTCATATTTTCTTTTAACATTCTTTTGGAATTTTGTGAAGACTAATGTGATTGTTTTCAAAGAGAGTAACATCTCAATTTAAAAAATCCGATTAAAAAAGAAAAATTAAAATTTTCTATTTAAATTTAATATTTCTCTATATAAATCAAGAAATTGCTATCGTATTTATTGAATAAATAATGACATTCTATTAAGATCATCTTATGGATATAAGGAAAAGATAAAAATCTAAAATGAAAATGATCTTATTATTTTTTTATGGTTATGAATTTTATTATTTTATTTTTTTAAATATAACTAATATGATGTTATCGACTACCTCCTTATGCATCATAAAACTTTTCTTCTAAATCATTGAAACAAAACTAATTTCTTAAATTTATATTTAGTTTGTAAACATATTTTAGAGGTTTATATTTTTTAAAATTATAAAAAGTCAATAATACAATATTTTTCTTTTATATACATGTATTTTCTAACAATTTAGAACATTAAAATTATTTTTATATTTTCATGTTTAATTACCATCATAAATTCATTTTTTTAATTATAAATATAATATAAGATATTTTACTTTTTCAGATAATAAATAAAATCTTTTCGTTTAATTTTAAATCTGAATAAAATTAAATTAAAATTCATAACAAGATTATAAAAAATATATAAATTATGGTATTGATTTTTTATTTTAAATTGATATAATCTTGATATGTTTTTTATTTTTTATAAAAAAATATTCTTTATTTTCAATAAATGAACATGTTTTCTAATTTTTTATTGAAAAAAATATTTCTATTACTAAACAGACTCAATAAATTTGACAAATATAAAAATTTATGTATAGTGAAATGTAGAGTGTAATATGATTGATACTGAAAAATAAAAATAAAAATAAAATACTTATATATAAGATAGGACGGGTCTATAATTCATCAGTCTAGATTTTTTAATTGAAATCGATGGTGTTCATTAATGTTATATATTAGTCTTGAATATATATATATATATATATTCTTAATATACTTCGTTAGGAGGTTTGAGTGGTCGTATATTTCACCTCAACGAGTAGCATCTCTTTCTGAGGGAAAAGCAGTGGACGGAGACGTCAGTAACATGCATACGCAGATCTCCAATTGAATTAATTGCTCATAGCTATGGAAGGTGTTGATAGTATTTTAGGAGTAAGAGTCACTCGTCATTTGTGTAATCATTTTTTATTGAGTATCATGATTACATTGAACAAGGAGAGATTGGGAGGTCTTTACCATAATATTGTTAAATATTTACGCTAGCAATTCTCACATCCTATACTTTTATTAGTATTGTTTTTCAATTAAAAATATATGTATTTTTATGTTTTAAAAATGTTTTTTTAAAAATTATTTTTTTATTTCAAATTAAAATTCTTTTAAATCGTTTTAATATCTCCACTTGCATTAAAACAAAGACTCCTCTAATGAGGTAATATATAGACACGCCCCTTACCTTATTCCGTTTTCCTCCAGGATTACCGCCGCCGCCAACTACAACCAGAAAACGTCATCACTGACACAGAAACAGATTAAAGGAAAATGCACAGATCAGGTAGGGTCTGATATCGAGAGAGCATTAGGATCACGTGGGAGGTTTTGCGTCACTTTCATATATGATCATATATATCCATATGAAATCAAATTAATTCCAGAAATAATATATACATGTAGAAAGGTGGGGTGGGATTATGTCATATGATCCTTGAGCATTAATGTTGTGAAATTTATGAAAGAATACAAGATTTAACATAGTTCGAACTTTTATTTTACTATATGTTAATCTAGGATTACACAATATATATTTATAATAGATCTTAAATCACTCTAAAAATATTGATAATTCTCCGCTCTGCTCAGTGCCCTCTACTCTGACATCTGCCTATAAACTATAACAATTCAGATCAACCAAGAAAAATTTCCTGGATCAAGATTAATTTGTATACCATCTTGATCAAGATTCAAGAGCTTAATTATTGAGTCAGAGCACAATTCCTGGATCCTCACGAAATTGGTGCTTTCGCCATGATGGGCTGCTGTGATTAGCAGGCTCGGAAACAAAGAGAGTTGGGTTTGAGTTTCCCCTTAAGTTGACATCATATATATTTTGAAGCCAGGCCCATTTGGTTATCATAAATGTTCTGTGGTCGGATAGCTTATTGCCAGAATTATTTTGGTAAATATCATTCCTTGGTCTCCGACGGTAAGAATTTTTAAATTAAATTGTTTAACTTTTCATATTTTAATAAAAAAAGATTAAATATATATTATATTTTACTTTTAAAAGCAAGGCATGTAAAATGAAATCTTTTAGATTTTAAATGAAAGGTTGTTTATTTTATTAAAGACATAATTAACTTATAGTATAGTTTACACTAATAACCTTAAATATTTCAAGATTACCAAACTTTTTTGCCTCAAGAAGAATCTCAAAATGGGCCAGAAATTAAAGAGGAACATGGAATATTACCAGAGGATTACCAGACGCCTAGTATTAACGAACAACCAAATATTAGTAATAACATTACAAAAAAAAAAAAAAAAAACTTGGAGAATTATATGGAAGGTTCTTTCTAGGTATCAGAACACTAGTGGTTGAGCATGGAGATTCTTCACCTTTTACTTCCAATGGGCAACGAGTCAAAGGCTAAATCATTGAAATGAAATAAACGAGACAAAGAAGAAATACAGAAAATGACAGGTTACCAAAAACCTTTATAATAAAGGGCAGAAATTAGAATGGTTGCACGTAGCTCGAACGCTGATTTTTATCATCAAATAGAAAAAAAAATTGCTTTTCAAAAACAATTTTGAAAAAAATTAAAAGTTTTGTTATTTTAAATTATTTTTTTCTTATATTTTCAGATCATGGGTTGATATTAAAAATAAATTTTTTTAAAATAAAAGATATATTTTTATAATATATTTTCAAGTAACATATTAAAAAATAACCACTATCCGAACACTTAAATTAGCTCAAAGGCAAAATAAGCATGAGGTTCTTGTAAGATCAATGAGAACTCCATTGCAGGCAAGAAGCTTGTAAAAGAAATTTCCAACTTTGACTGCTTCAAATTTGTATGCTGGCGCAGCCATGTGATCTCGAAGGAATGGAGCACCAATTTGCTATATCTTTGCAATCCTAATCCTAGTTGTGTTATTGACTAGCACTTTAGAGCATCGGATTGATTGACGTAATTAGTAATGTATCCATAAATATATTTATTTTTTTTATTTATTAAGGTTAGAATAATATTTTTAATTTAATTTATATAATTTATTTATATTTAAGTTAAAACAATAACTTTAAATAAAATAATCAATGAAAATAATAGCCTCTTTATCTCTTACGTTCATATTTTTTTTATATTAATTTGGATTGTTTTAACTTAATATCAGAGATAGTTTTAAAATAAGATTTAATCTTAAACATAGTTTTTGTAAATCCAATTGTTTATTTAGTTTGTAGTTTGTGTATGTATTTGATAGTGGATGACGGTTTAACACCAGGTCCGTATCTTATTTTTTATTCATTGAGTTCAAATTAAACTAGATTGCTAGTTCTCGTTACGTCGCAAGCCAAACCAAATTTTCCAGCATAAAAAAAAAAGATGCTTAGGCAACATAATTGTTCCTAAAAAAAAGTAAAAAAACTTTGAGATTTGGGTTATTAACTCGATTGGGTTTAATAAACTCGATTAATTTAATAATATCAATAAAAAAATACAACAACAAAAAAATAAACCAACAAAAAAATTGACAATGATCAACTCAAAAAATAATCATTTGTTAATATCATGAGAATATATATATCTTCCAAATATTCTTAAAGGGTTTTCATGATGTTATTTGATAATGAAGTAAAAATTAATTGAGAATGTAATAACCAAATTGAAAAAATAAACAAAAAAAAATTAAAACTTAGATTCTAGCAAATCAAATGTTCAAGGAAAAATTGAAGAAAAATATATAATTTAAAAAAGATAGCATGTCAAATCTGTGACCTAGTTGTGATACCAGGGTAACCTTGTTGAGAGTAAATTGAATAAAATTATAAAGTTTAATTATCAAATAACCCAACATTGAAGGGTGAAATTAAAAAAAATATATTAAAAAAAACAATGAGAAAAAATTCAAATCAACTCAGGTTAACTTGCTGAGCTCGCGATCAAGGATATAAGACTGAGATAAAAAAATGAAAGTGAAAATAAAACACGAAGATCAATTTCCAGCCAATCAAATGTTTAACAATAAAATGAACAAAAATTAATTTTAAAAAGAACATAAAAAAGATCAAAGTCAACCTAAGTTAATCTATAAAACCCGTGACCCTGATCAAGATTCTAAGACTAACCCTATAGAAGACAAACCCTAAAAACCCTTGAAGCAAAACTTTTAATTAACTAAATGTTGATGGATAACATTAAAAAAAACAATAAAAAAGTTTCGAAACAAAACGAAGGGCAATCAAAAGAATGATGATCAAATTTGATATAAAAATAAAGTGAAACCAAATGTTGATAGATGAAATTAAAAATAAAATTCAATTAAGAAAATGATTAAAAAAACAGTTATTAAAAGAATAAGTATCAAACTTGATATAAAATTAAATAAAACCAAAATGAGGGATGAAATTGAAGAAAAAAATCAATTAAAAAAAGATAAAAAAATAAATTATAATCAAAAGAATGAGAAAACAAATTAGCAAATGACAGCACACCTTAAATTTCCACCATAGCCCAGCCACCGGGCCACCATGTACACGAGCCTAACCATATGGAAGATCATGTTGGGACACTTCTTAAGACCTACTTATCTTGTTTGTTTACCCCGATCTTTATATTTGTTTTATTTTTAATTTTGATCCCTCAACATTGAATTATTTTAAATTAGCTAAATTTTGTTTTATTTTACAAAATAATGCATCAACCGAGCATTAGAAATTTCTTTTGACATTGCAAAATCCCTATATCAAGGTAACTAAACACAAACTACAAACTCAAATCCCAAAATAAAATTAATTTGAAAGGATTAAATTCAAAAAATAAAAATTGAGGAACCAAGAAAAGACAGTGCAAATCGGCCCCTAATATTAGCAATCAAAAGTGACTCCATGTTTTCTTAAGCGTGTAATTCAATTCTCGAGAGTATTCTAATTCTTATAATTTAATAAAATTAAATTTTATTTTGTGAAAACAGCATCAATCAAGCAACAAAATATTTTTCCAATAGTGCAAAGCCTCGTGCATAGACATAAAAACAAATCACTATGACCAGTCATATAGAACAACAATGTTAAATGATTAAATTAAAAACAAAATAAATTAAGGGATCAAGGTGGAAAAAATCACAAAGAAATAGAAAGAAAAACGTTGTGCGAATCCATATTATTAATTCTCTCACAGGATATAATAAAACATTGATGCCCTTTAGTTTTTTTTTTTTTTAGACTACCCACTGCAGAAATATTTTGCTATATAAGTTTGATGCTTAAATAAAAGACGTCCTCTGGTCAAGTTAATGTTGTAATCATAAGTTGGGCGACGATATTGATTTGCATATGTATATATATTGAGTTGAAATGATTTTATTATATATGTGAAATTAATGTGTACGTGACAAGCAATAGAGTGAGACTGCCATGCATGGGCCGGTTCGAAAGGTTTAATTATTGGTATTTTTTGTTTAATTTAATCATTTATTTTTATGCTCTGTCTACAAATTAACAAAACCTTACTTGTCCATAAAAATAAAATAAAAAAAGAATGTAAATTTTGTGAGTGAGAGCATCCCATATTCGAATCCAATTGCCTCTGATATGCAAAAAGGTAGTGTCTTAAGGATGATTCTGGAAAGAAATAGTGGAATTTAGCTCAACTTAAATTTTGAAAGTTTTCATATGCCATTAACGAGGGACCAATTTGAAAATCAGGAGTTTACTTTAGGACCAAATAGTGAGTCACGTGACGATGATGTGGTGTAAAAATATTTATGATAAAGTGAATTTTAAAAAAGAAACAATCGAAGAAACAGGGCATAAAGTCAGCCAAGTTCGTTTATTTGAAAATTAGGCACATTAATTGAGAAATCTTAATAAGCCTAGGCATATTATTTAAGATCGTGAGTTTATAGGATTTCAAAAAAAAATTAATTTGTTAAATTTGAGTTTATTAGCAATAATTATTAAAAAAAAATCCGGATTATATATGAGGAAATAATTTAATGGATGCGGCAGAGACGAAATAGTCGTCTACTACCGTGATGTCTACATACAATAAACTTGCACACCCATTCACATTTTGGTGCACTCCACTAGTGCCCACAGCCGTTTTCTCCTTATATGAGAACCTAGAGACGAGACAGCTATGATGCCAAGCTCACACCATGAGTAAATTACGACACAGTACTAATCCTAGGAAAGTTAGATTGTTCGTCTTTCCTGTAAAGTTAATGAACCCCTCTGTAACAGGTTAAAAAGGTTTTATGTAGCTGTTCGAACATTTTGATCCCCATTCCCCACCCCTATTTTACTTTACTCCAAGATTTGCTTACATGGACATGCACATCCCACGTCACTGAGGCTTGGTCTCACTTGTCAAATGACTGCTTCCACGTCTGACATCCCTCTCAGAAAAAAACTTGGACACGTTCAAACATTAATAACACCACGAAACCGGCTACTTCTTAGTTGAAAATCACTACAGAAGTAGCCAATATTTACTTTTGTCATCTTCCAATGGTATTTAATTAATCCCATTATTAATTTCCATTGACTTGCTCTCCTTCAAGTATTTCAATGTCCTTCCCCCTATGTTCCCCTTATAATTTACAGCACAACAATATATAATGCTTGTGTCCTCCTCCTCCTCCTCCTCCTCAGTACCGGCATCATCCCAATCTCCTTTTGTTCCTTCTTGTTCACCATTCAGGATTCAGCATGGATTCATCAAACTTCCCTATCAGTAGATCACCAAGAAAAGAATTGCAAGGTCCTAGACCACCAGCTTTGAAAATCCGCAAAGATTCACACAAGATCAGAAAACCACCAGTAGCACCGCAACCATTCCAACAGCAACCACAGAATCAACCACCAACACAGCCACGCCCTCCCGTGATAATCTATACAGTGTCACCTAAGGTGATTCATACAAACCCTAATGACTTCATGACCCTGGTTCAACGTCTCACAGGCTCCTCATCAACATCAACCTCCTCCAATCCCTTTAATGATGATTGTGGTGCAATATCGCCTGCAGCAAGGTTTGCTACAATTGAGAAGGCCAACTCACCCAAAGATCAGCAAAAGCAGCAGCAGCTAGGCGGAGATTTGGGTTATTTTGAAGGGATCATGGAGATTGATCGAGTAATGGAGAGACCAAGTTCGGGTCCTGGAATTCTGTCTCCTGGGCCAGCTTCACTTCCTCCAATACCACCAAACTTCTTCTCTCCTGATCAAAACTCGGTTAGCTTCTTCCATGATTTGAGTCCTATTCTTCATGGTAACAGGAATTTTATTGAGGGTAGTTTCATGCCTAGTCCTTCAACCTTTGTTTGGCCACGCATAAATTCTCCAAGCACTCCATCTACAGACTTTTTCAATGCTTACAATAATTTATTTGACTTTTGATAGTTTCAAGGTAGGGAGAGATACAAACAAAGGGAAAGGTTTTACTCTTTTTCTTTTTTTTTTCTTTTTCCAAAGCTTATTTTGCTTTGATGATAGCAACATGGGGCAAAAGTGGAAATCTAATCTTTCTTTTGGTGGGTTAGCAAGTTGGAGACTTCTTGATGGCTTTATCTATTCACATTTTTAATCTATTCAATGCTGAGCTAGATGATTTTTTTCCTTGGTCGACAGCTAAATCAATACAGTAGTTGAATCAGATTATAAAACCATAAAAATGCATCATGCAATGCAGCACCGGTACCCTGGAAATAGGTGTTAATTAACATCAGATCCAGACACTGATTATAGAGCAAGAGAGTATGTATGATTTTCATTGATTACCATCAAATTACTCTATGAATGATGTTCAAGGGGGGAAAAAGAGAGAGGAAGAAAAGATAAATATTACTCTATTTATATACTGGGATAACTAATAATTTTCTTCGAGCAACTGACAACGAGCGCGTAGGTAAATATTTCAGATGTCTTTTGTTTTTGCTTCTTCTTCTTCTTCTTCTTCTTTTTTTTTCCCAAATATTTCAGATATGAACGATCACCTTTCTTCTTCCGTCCCTTTTCTTGTTTTCACAAAAACTTGAGGCTGATAAATAGATAACAAGAACACCAACATTTTGTTTTAAATGATGAGGAAAATATATGGTCCCTTTAGATATTTCACTCAAGCGCAGCTTGAAAAAGGGTTGATTTTTAGTCCTTCATTACATCAATCAAAGTCAGGTCAAGCTCCTCTACCAAACCCAACTTCATCCTTTGTGACAATGTCATTCTGAACCTTAATTACATGAATCGAAGTCAAGTCAAGCTCCTCTACTGAATCCAATATACACCATCCTTTTTGACTAAGTCATTTTGAACCTTACTCTCCTTGTCATGGAAACCCTCATAAATTTTTATCTCCTTGACTATCTTAAAGTTTGAAGGCGAGCCTCAAGTGAGTTTCAAATTTTAACTCTTTCGGTCTTTACCTGTGGCTTTTCTCTTTAGTATATGATTTGCCCTTCCAGTAATTAGCTCAAGGAGTGGATATCTAGAAGCTCAAAAATCCCACAGCAATGCAACCACCTTAAGGAAGTCGCCTGTTTTTCTTCATGGCGTGGGCATTATTATAAAGAGCAAAAAAAACCCTTCTTTTGTTATTCAACAGACGTCAAAGTTTCGAGCTGGATACCCACAGATCAGTTTATTTGACCCGTGTGAACAAGTTCTAAATCTACCAAAGTAGACAAGTTGAGCTAGCCTGGCTAAAATATTGACTCAACCAAACCCAACTTGGAGAGCGGCTTGGCACCCTTCTTACCGTTGACCTTGACTTTCATATTTGACCTTAAGGTTGAGGCTGGAATGCATTGGAAACATGCTGTGCTACCCTGGAAATAAATTGCTAGCATCGCTGAAGTGGTTTGGAAATAAATTTTTGAATATTTAGTGATATGCTATTGTTAAAGCACCTGGATTCAAGGGCTTCATCGTGTGGCCTATATGACACCAACACCGTGTCAAACTATTAATAGAAACATGCTGTGCTATCCTCTCCAGTCTCCCCTACTTGCCTTTTTAATATTGCCAAACCAAGTAAATGTGAAGGCACTTAACATCCATCAAGTATTTTCTGATGCATCCATTCACCGTCTATCAATGTGAAACAAACACTTCCGAATTGACTATGAGCTAAAGTTTGAATGCTGCCCTGTTTTTTTTTTAATACAAGGATTAGTGCTCTACACCTGGAGTTTTTATCTCATTCACTATCAGAAAATTAAAAAAATATCAACAGAATATTTAATAGATGTTTAGACAAAATTACATTGGTAATAGCATTGCAGATAGAATTATCAATGAAAAACTATCATAAAAAAGTTTCTCATAGCTTTTTATTTTGTCAGCATTGAAAAATGCAACAAATTTTTCATTTGTGATTTTGTTGGAGATTGCATTTTCTTCATTATTGTACGTATCCTATGATCCCCAATCACAAAAATCATACTACCCTAAATCCTAAACAACAACATGGAACCAATTATATTCATGTCCATAAACTCTGAATTGGAATATAAAAACTTAACAATTGCATGCTAATAACAAGGTTAAATGTTAATTTCATTCTTCTCAAC
>Ga0325414_1009575_pt1 | contig 10190 bp, 3 predicted proteins | sample PopdelMetagenome_8_FD_206183 | JGI IMG/M metagenome (GOLD analysis project Ga0325414, IMG submission 206183) | Populus deltoides microbial communities from Bellville, Georgia, United States - Leaf-PdKOR-R3 | ecosystem: Host-associated > Plants > Phyllosphere > Phylloplane/Leaf | place: USA...
CACTCTTATTAATTAGTCAATATAAGATTACATCAATCCAGCCCAAGCTTGCTTATTGTAAAAGAAAGGATATGTCCTAAAACCCAAAAGCATTTTCGATGGCCCTGTATGGAGTTGCGTCATTCTAGCTTGAATTCGCTCACTGAAAGGAAGGTGTAATCCAAAGCCAAAAGGCAAATAAATGAAACATTCACAACATAAATGAACGATTAAAAATCCAAAACCCAAATAAATAACAAACATATATGAATATTCAAATAACATTTACAAATCAATATAAAATAATATTTACATATACAATAATTTTATAATTTAAATAAAATAACAAATGTTGTTATCTTATTGGTGATGTTGCAATAGGGTAATTGATTAAAATACCGATAAAGTAGCTCTAAAAAGTATTATCGGGGCTCTCTTAAGCATACTGGTCTAGATTTGAAATACTATATGTATATAGATTAAAAAAAAATTGTTTTGCTTCAATCAGTTCCTTTATCATCAGTGCAACATTTGAGGATAAGAATGGATAAAAAGTCTTAAAATCAAAGAGTTACTTTTTTTATTTAAAAAAAAAAGATAACAAAGCATGCAAATATAAATATTTTTTTATAATGAGATATAATATTTTTATTTCTTATAAATAACCATCCACAAACAAGAATAATGTACAACACACAAACATCATTATATAATGATATCAATATCGAGATCAAGTATTTACGCCTTAAATAAACTAGTTTTCACGGTTCGGTTTGGGCAAAAAATTTCAATCGAACCAAGAGTTATAATTCCTTGATAGTATAACCCGGATAGAATCGAGAACCGGTTCAAACCAAACTAGTTTGGTTTGGTTAAGGTCCGTTTTTTACATTAAAAACCAGGAAACCTATTCCCATACACCCTTTGCAAAAATTTCCCAGAAAAACAATCAAGATATCATCTTATTTTGGATCATTGAATAAATATTTTAAAATTAAAAAAAAATGAGATCTTTATGCTAGCAAGTACTCTGTTAAATCGATCCATAATCATAACAAAAATACAAACTTTATCCATTTTATTGAATCGGGTCTATGAATTGATGGTTTTAAAATCTAACAAAAACAAAATGAGATGGGTACTTTATGCAATAAATTGATCAAAAAATAAAACCAAAGCAAAAAATGAAAAGGGAAAGCTTCAATAATAATGATAAAGTTTATTTATCACAATCTGATTTGATGCTTCAACTTTAATGACTAGTGGTGTTCAAGAGGAAGGAATAATTATCCCTACCCTTCTATTACAAAAGTTGAAAAGCCTAATTATTGTAAAAGCCCCCACTAAAGAGAAAGGAAAGACATATCAGTACCACCCCTCTCTTTCTATTTTAAAAACCTCTTTGTTTTAACAAACATTCTTGTACCAAATCGCTTCCATGAAGCATATGAAATTGGAGATCAAAAAAGGTATGATAGTTGGAATAATTGTCTCACTGCATTTGCCTCTTTTCTTTCATCACATCAATCAAAGGAATAATTATAGAGGCTGCGGAAAAGGCAGACTTCTTACCAAGAACAAGAGATAGAGAGGGCAGGTGTGGTGGGAAGGTAGAAAGGTGCAACTGTTGTTGAAACTCAATTATGATTAAGGGAGAACGTGAGGAAAAAAAAGATAGGGCAACGGGTAAGGAGGGGCGACTACCTTTATTACTAATTAGGGTTAGGTAAAGCTTTTATCTATACCTTTTTTTTTAGGTAGTTCAAATTTGGTTAAACTAGTCCAGTTCAACCGGCTCGGTTAGTTTCAGCTTTTTGAAACCAAACCAAACCAAAACAAATGAGTTATATGGTTTTTAAATTGGTTTGATTGGTTCTTTCTCTTGGTTCGATGTTTTCAATTTTTTTTGTTTTTATGGTTTAATCGAGTGAATAGTTTTTTTTTAACACCTCCAGTTATAACTCATCCTCCCAAAACCATTATAGGGTATTGATTTCAACTTTATTCTACCTCAAAAATAGCTCTTTATTAGCTTCATACCCCTAGGGTTGCCATGCAATGGCTTGAACCCCAATATTTTAATATCTTGTGTAATGAATAAAATATTGAAAGAAATATAACAAAGGATGTAAAACTACATTAAATTTAAAAAAATTATAACTATAAGTAAATCTAAAAGAAATGGGGAAAAATATTTAGCTCCCCTAATAGAATATTATGGATTAAGACAATGTTTTTTTTTTCTTTTTTTGGTCCTTCAAGCATTTTTTCTCTGATCGCTGAACTTTTTTAAAAAAACAAATTGTCCTTTCATATTGAATTTATTAGAATTTAGGTTTAAAATTTATTTCAATTTGCTTGCTATGAAGTTCTCATAGTTTTTTTTTAAAATCACAGCATTAAGTTAATGCTCAATCTGGCAAAATAGAACTTTATTTATGGATAATTACAAAAAACCTTTTATAGTTTGATCATGTTTTCACTTTCTCATCAATTTATTACTTATAAAAAATTGAAACCACGAGTACCAAATTTGAAACTGAAGTAAAAATGCAAGCCTTTTTTTTTTTCATGAGGCATATGTTTTAAAATTTTAATCCCAATGTTTTTTTCCTTAATTACTTATCCCTATTTATTAGGATTTCTTCATTGTGGTCCTACACTTAATTTGTTTTGTGTTTTAGTCTATATGTTTCTAAGAAGAGAGAGGTTTCAAATAAAAATAGTTAAATTTGGTATGGAAGTGTTCCTTTTAGAAAAGAAATGAGTGCCAATGAAGAATTTTTAAACTTTATATCACTGGAAAAGGTATATTAAGGTTGAGAAAGAATTGTTTTATGTTTGATTTTGTGTTTTTAAACCAATTTAAGGATGTTTTGAGTTGAGAAATTGATTTATTGAAATTTCAGGATGTTTATCAGGTGAAGAATAGATTGAAAAAGGGTTTATAGGCCAAAAAAATCCAAGCTCGATTTTTCAACCACTTATCTGGTGATTGGGATTTGGAAAAAAATAAATGGCGTGTTGTCTGCTTAATGTTTTATTTTTTTAAAAAAAAATGGATGACATGTTATTTACTTTTAAATAAGGATTTGGAATTATGGATGAGCGAGAAAGCGATTGGTTGGACATATTTCAGGAAAAAAAGAAGTTAAATATGGTATGGAAGTGTTCATTTTGGAAAAGAAATGAGTGTCAATAAAGAATTTTTAAGCTTCTATATCGCTAGAAAAGGTATATTAGGGTTGAGAAAGAGTTGTTTTATGTCTGATTTTTCATTTTTAGACCAATTTCAGGGTGTTTTGAGTTGAGAAATTGGTTTATTGAGATTTAAGGGTGTTTATTAGGTGAAGAGTAGATTGAAAAATGGTTTTATAGGCCAAAAAAATCCAAGCTTGATTTTTCAGCCACTTCTCTAGTGATTGGGATTTGGAAAAATAAATGACGTGTTGTCTACTTAATGTTTTTTTTTTAAAAAGATGGATGACATGTTATTTACCTTTAAAAAAAAATGTAAATAAGGTCAGGCTTACAAGCATTATCTAATTGACCCACGTGTGCTGGGTCTTCTTTCTATTAAGCCAAAAACACGAGCTCCCTTTTCTTTGGTCCAAACATTTTGCCCTTTTCTACGTTTTTTTTTCAAATTCTTTTTTTAATGTTGATAGAAATGCACTATAAATGTTTTATGATGATATTATCAATTTCTTTATGAGTAATTATGACCTGGCCTAATATGAATTTTTTTAAATAATTTGCTCATTAATATTGATAAAAATAAAATATTTTTTCACTTAAATTCTTTTAATTGCAGATTTTTAATATAATTTTTTAAAATTTATTGTTCTCAGTTTTTTTACATATAGTTATTGAGAGATTATTCATTTATGATTTTTAAATTTTCTAATAAAAGACTATTTTAACGATCATAATGAGTTTTTGTTTAAAAAATAATGCTCCTCATGAAAAAATATATATGAAAGAAAAAAAATTTTATATTAAAAAAATATGTCTTTTCCTTTTTGTTTCAAATCATTATAGTTTTTTCTATACTTTTTTATTTCTAATTATTGTTGTTTTTTATTCGATGAAATATTCTTCTAATAAAAAATAGTAATTGTTATGAAAAAAGATGATGAATCACAAAAGACAATTTCAATTGAAAAAAATACATTTTTGCTCATGAAAAAATAGTAATTTTATTTATATAATTATTTAATTAAATAAAAATATATTTTAGAAAACAAGTTTATTAAACATGGTTAGGGTCATGATCTAAGTCGCGAGTTAGGTAGGTTAACTCGATTTAATCCGAGTTAATTGAAAATTTCATAATTTCAATATTGTTTATAAAAAATGTTAGATCAACTTTTTTTTATTTTGTTTTAAGAAAGTCAAACTATGTTTTGGTCATGTCGACAGGCGATTAAGTTAGATTAAGTCAACTCCTATCCAATTTACTTTGAAACTCAGCTTAGTTTAGAGGGTGAGTCAATGGGTCATCATGTGAACCCACCAAGCTTGGTCATGTTTAATAACATTACCAAAAAGTTCTCTATAGTAGTGCTCATTAAACTAACTAAGACCCTTGAAGTTGGTGGAACATGGCTATTTAATGGTGGCATGTAGGAATCATATGGTGACATGTTAAAAGGCACATGGGATGGTAGTGCATATATCCACATGCCAATGAGGTTGAAGGGTTATGACTTGTTGGATTAAGTGTGCTTTCTTTTTATTTTTTTTTATTTTTGCTCTAGCTATGATGTCCATCTTTATTTGAAGAGAGAGACAAACATAGAGGAATTTTTATTTCTTTGTCCCTTTGTTAGATAAGTGGGTTTATATGGTTTTGGGTGGTTGGAGAGTGGCTTTAGTTTAGGTCAATGGTGGATGTTGTGGTTTCAGCTTAGGTGAGTGGCAGGTGGTTAGTTATAGCAAGAGAAAAGATTTGGGTGGCTATTAGATTGTATGATGGAGACGGTTAAGGCTAGTTGTTGGCAATTTATGGACAAATTCATAAGAAAAAAAAAGGTTGGTGATTAGTGGGTTGTGGAGGATGGTTTGGCTATTTGGTGGTGCATGGTGGTTTTAGATGGCACTAGTTGGGTTTCTACTAAAGAAAAAAGTACACCATGGTAGTTATAATGTGGTAGGGGTTGTTTTATTTTAGACAAAAAGAATAAAAAAAGTAGCAAATTAGGTTGTTGCAACTGGGTTAGTTTATTTGAGAGATGAAGGAAAAATGAAGGTTGCTTTGATGGGTTTTTTTGGTTGTGGGTTTTGTGGCTACTGTTGTGTTGATTGGGGGCAGTGATGGTGGTGTTTGTTTACTAGATTCTAACATGGAAGCAAAAAAATGTTGGATGGCAAACCATTATTTCTCTCTCTATTTTTTTTTCTTTCTTATTATACAAAATGCTATAAGATATTAATCTTTCAGTGTTCACACACACATACATTTTACTGTGGATTTGCATAGTGAAATTATCATTTTGCTCTTCATAACTTAAACCCTATAACATGATTTCAAGGATAATATAATATTTTTCATAAGACACATTTGTTATTACAAGATTAAATAGGGGTAGAGAAGTTTTTTAACATTTTATTTGCACAGTGTAATGTTTGAAATACCCTCAAAAGTTGGATTTTCTTAACTGTTAGGGCAATAGTGTATTTGGCTTTTTCTCTTTCTTAGCATAGTATAATTACTAAAGTACCCTTTGAATAAAAAAATCTATAACTAAGATTGAGAGCCTTTTTAGTCTTTTTATTATGGTTTTTCATTAATATTGTACGGGGTCAAGGGCGCTTAATTATTTAAATGAATTAAAAAAAACAAAAAAAAAACTTGTTGCATGTGTGATGCACTCGTGTCTTGGGGTGACATGTGCAACGTCTTCTAGCTGCCTAAAAATGTTAATCATAATCACTTTTGAAAGATAACGTGGAGGCACATCCACTAGGATGACATATGCAAGTTATATCGCGATGGTACAATGACGGATTGAGTTTTTTTCTCCCCTTTTTTTTTTATCTCTCTCTGTTTCTCTTACCTTTGAAAAACATGTCAATCCAGCCAAAATTAAGAGTAATCCTCCATTTTCTTCTTATTTCAATTATGACCCTCATTCTTTTAATTGCTCTTTATTTGTTTTAAATCTTTTTTTATTATTTGTTTTTTAATTTCATCACTTAGCATTTTATCCTATATGGTATTTATATCAAATTTAGTCCTCATTCTTTGAATTTTATTTAAAAAAAATTATTTTCAATTTCTTCCCTAATCATGTGATTTTTACGTGAGACTTAACCATTATTATTTTAATAGTTTTTTCCTTGGTTCTTTTCTTGAAATTGATTTTTTTTTAAAATTTTACCTTTAATATTTGATTTGTTTTGAATTGGGCTTCGTTAATTTTTTTTGCAGTGATCTTAGTTTCATGATTCGGGTCACGTACGAGTATGAAATTTTAACCCGAATCAATATTATCTTTTTTATGTATTTTGTTTCCGCTAATTTTATTTTTTGATTTCATCATTCAAAATTAAGTTTATTAAAGATCAAGTATCTTTATTTTTTTATTTAACTTTTCTATGATGATATCCTGATCTTGTGATCCGAGTCACATATTTTTCATGCTAGCTCGGATTGACTCGGGGCTTTTACATTATTTTATTATTTTTTATGTCAAATTTGCTATTTATTTTTTTAATTGCTTTATTTTTTTATCTTAAGTTTGTCATACCAACTTGGATTTGATCGGAACTTTTTTTTTCTTTTTTAATTTATCTTCATCATTTGACATTAAGAACTATAACCGAGTCACAAAAATTTATTTTGCTGTAAAACATGTTGGTAGCCTTTTAACACTGTCTTTTTTTTATTATGAAAGAAATTGAATCAGCTCATAGCAAAGCGCAGACCACTTATTTAATTATCTGTATTTCTGATCTTATTTACCTTTGTTACAATTTTTTGTTCCTTTTTCCTTTCAAATCACCCCCTTTCTTATATACTAAATGCAATACCACCCTTAATCCATGAATAGCTACGTCAACTTTTGGTTCTTCAAATGCTAGAGAGAGAATTTCAATTAGCTCATTAGATTAGAAATTGTAGCTTCCAAAAATGCTTGATTGGATTGACAATTCAACAAAATTAATTTCTTGAATCAAGCTCTTGCTTGTTGAATTAGGTTTAGTTGTAAGAACAAAATAGGGGTGTGATTTTAAATTTTTTTTTGTAATGAATGGGTCATAATTTATCTAATCCACTTTAGTCCCCTTCTTTTTTATTTTGCTATTTCATCCTTTTTTCTGTCTTTCACTTTTTCTTGATTTTTTTTCCCTTCGTTTCTGGGTAATGAGAGCTAGTGGATGGGTTTCACAATTAGTGAGGGCCTCACTAGATATAGGATAGACTAGCTTGATTGTTCGTGCTATGCTAAAGATTTCTATATCAATCAATTCATAATGTTATTTAATTTTAAAATTTTATATTAAAAAAATAAAAATTTGTTGCATACACAGAAGCCGATTTACTATTTTCATAACAAAACAGGGAACATATATTTGATATAAAAAAAGGTTTTTTTTTTTTTTTTTTACGTTGAGACATAATTGTGTTTGACAAAAAAAACATTTTCTACCAATCTTTTGCAAAAGTCTCTCTAGCTAAAACTTACTCCTTTGTTCATATATATATATATATATATATATATATATATAAAATAAAGATTTACCATGTTGTGAAAAGTAATTTCAAATACAAATGCAAAAAACAAAGAAAAATAGATGCTCTAATAGTTTTGGGCTACTTGATACGAAAATAATAGAATAATTAATTTGAAAAACAATTATATAAAAACTTAACAATAAAAAACTAGGCATTTTATTCTCGTTAAATATTCAAGGAAAAAAAATAATAAAAAAATAATTAATTAGTTTCACGTATAATTAATTATAAAATAATTGTTAACATTACCATTAAAAACATGTAGTCTTATTTGAAAAGAATGGTATCATCATATATTTTTTTTAAAATAAAATTATAATTTTTTTATTGAAAATACATTATTTTATAATAATAAAAAATATTAAAAAAATTGAAAATCCTAATGAAAAGTGCATTTGAGATTGTAGTAATAGTGACAGTTCAAAGTGTTTTTCGCTTAAAAATATATTAAAATGAAGTTTTTTTTAGTTTTTTTAAAATTATTTTTAACATCAGCATATCAAAACAATTTAAAAATATAAAAAAAATTATTTTAAGCAATTTTTGTTTTTAAAATTTGAGAAAACGCGGTGCAAACACACCCGAAACCAAGTCGAGGCACTTAGACTTGGCTATATGGTTAGGCTCGTAAGCCTGACCTTAATAAGGAAAAGGCCCAAACTCAGTGTGCCTTCCTTCTTTTTTAAAAACTCAAGCAGTTCACACGTCATTTACCTTATCTACTATAATAAATTTTGGCCACATCTGGTGGCTGAGAAATTGGGTTCTAGCTAATTTGGATCTTAAAATCTAAATTCCAACCTATTTTCGTCTAAAACCATCTTTGAAACTTTAATAATCACATTTTCAACCTTAAAACATCCTCGTGTGTTTAATATTATGGTAGCTTTTGTAATTATGGTTTGAAAAAATATTGTTTTTATAAAAAGTACTTTTAGTTTAGGTTGGTTTGGAAAAATATATGTTTTGTTAAAACTGTGGTTGAAATTGAGATTGAACAAAAAGTAATTTAATGTGTTTGGTTAAAAATGCTTTTGAAATTGAGGTTATAAAATAACTAAAAAAGACATATTAACATTGTTGGTTTTTAATTGAAATATTATTGATTTAACTACTGTTATTACATCATGAAAGAAACAATACTTTATATAAAGTATTTTTTATTGTTTCATTAAACTATTTGTAATTTCATCACATACGAAATCCATCCGATAAGGACTACAGTTTCCATGGCTTCCTGAGCGTGCAACAATATCATGTAAAATATCGTTAGGAATAAAATTGGAATTGCGATCAAATTTTGCAAATGCCACATCATTATGTGATCTTCTTCTAATTTAATTATGTAATGTCATTTAATAATGTTAAACACTAGTTTTTCAAATAAAACACAATACCTGCGAAATTTTGTTGGATTTTTTTTTATTTTACTAGGTCGGACTAGGTTCAATACATTTAGGTTTGGGCCGGAACCCGTCTGGCCTATGAACAATGGAGACGCTCTTCACTGTTCACGTGAACAGTGGAGAGTGAGCTGCTATTTGTAAAGCATAAGTTTTGTGCTTTTGGTAAATCTCAGGTACAACCACAATTTATGATGGGTCCCACCCAAAAAAAACTTAGTTTCAACTTAACCAAACAATAATATCTGTGACTGACTCTCAACCTCACACACAGCTACAATATCAAATAACCACTTAGTCTAAAAAGTCAAGCTGGATATAAACAAATTTTATAGGATCTGATCTATTTTTTTGTCATGATTAAAAGCTCAGATCACTTGATCGAAGTCTTTTCTTTTGGAAAACCAATTGATATACATTAAATGTGAGTATCGAAATGTCAAAACTAAAAACAATAAGGACCAAAGACATAACAATACAAAACTTAAGAATGAAATTGAACATTTTAAATTACTATGTGTGCACCATATAGCAATTCACAATGCTCATGCGAATACCATTATAATAAAAACAACATAAAAACTCTAGATCTTTTAATAATTAATGGACATTTTTTATCATTTCCTTGAGCAATCAAGTTGCGTAAATATTTAATTATCTCTTTTATTTGGTAATGAGAAATAAATCATGTTAAAAGACTTTAATGATTTTAAAAATCTATATTAATTTTTTCGGACGGAGGAGTAAAAATACCTTTATAACAATGTTTTAAAGTGGTGTGCATCCACCTTGTTTCAAGGTGTTTTAGCTTTTTTTAATTTTAATTAAGTGATTTATTTTTTTTATTATTAAAAAAAAATGCGAGGCCTTTGTTTCTCAATAATATTACAATAAGAGGAAATATTCAGTGCATACTAAGTTGTCAATCCCAATTTTTTTTAAAAAAACCCAACGAAAAACAAAATCAAGGACGAAATTCTCTCAATATTTTTCATCTAGGGCAAGGACTCTTCTATTCATCTCCCTCTCTATGTTTTTTTTAGTAGGTCAACTAAAACCATAGCTAA
>Ga0325414_1009576_pt1 | contig 10189 bp, 2 predicted proteins | sample PopdelMetagenome_8_FD_206183 | JGI IMG/M metagenome (GOLD analysis project Ga0325414, IMG submission 206183) | Populus deltoides microbial communities from Bellville, Georgia, United States - Leaf-PdKOR-R3 | ecosystem: Host-associated > Plants > Phyllosphere > Phylloplane/Leaf | place: USA...
TAACTTGTGTGCTTATTTCTGTTCATATTCATTTGTGTATTCCTCTTGTTTACAACATTGAAAGAGTGGGTAACCTCTTGGGTTTGTGGGACAAACAGTTGTAGGCAAACATGAGTGAATCGGTGAGCGAAAGGGCTGAGCCTAGCAGGACTGAACTACAGTGTAAGGATTGAAAATTTTGACAAGAAAATCGACCCTATGACAATTAAAGCTCATCTAGTATACTTGAAATATAAACATAATTTCTTTAACTTATTACAAGATCAAGAATCATGCACGGCATCGATAAATATTGGCTTTATATAGTCATGTCATGAATACGAATACAGCAACAACAACAGAGCAAACAATCTTGAATACATATAGCAATTAAAGTTTTTCATGAATTTTGTGGCATTAACTTTGCTCCTAAAATTATAATTCCTGTATTCAAACATTGTATGAGCAAATTAAAATCTAATTAAGCAAAGTCCCCGAAAGGAGGGGAATGGTTAGAAAAATGTAGAATAAACAATTTTTAACAACAATCTTAATTCATCATAAAATGTATTCAATACATAGAAAATTTGTTCATATAGAAACCTAGAAACCATTAATTAAAAACTAAAAGAGAATTTTTTTTTTTCAATTTCATATAAATTTATTAGGGATTGATATAAATTTATTAGGGATTGAGCTTCATAATTTTTTTCAATTTAGTTTTTATGAGGTTATCTCAATCTCATGACTCGAACTGTGAATTTGATCGGATGACTCGAGTTTTATTTTCTTTTTCTAATTGACCTTTTTTCCTCAATTTCATCATTCAACATTGGGTTGAATGAGAATTAAGGTTTGTGATTTGTTTTGTTCTGCTTTATATGAGGTTATTTTCATCTCATTACTCGTGTTACGAGTTTAGCATATTAACTCGAGTTGACTCGAGTTGTATATTTTCATTTTTGTAATCAATTTTTCAATTTCAATTACATCCTTCAACATTAGATTTATTAGGGATTAAACTTCATAATTTGTTTCAATTTATTTTCTATTGGGTTATTCTAGTCTCATGACCTGGGTTGCGAGTATAGCGGGTTGACTCAGGTTTTTTTTTTCTTTTTTTAATTGATTTTTTTTTCAATTTCATCCTTCATTATTGAGTTTATTGAAAATTGAGCTTCATAATTTCTTTTAATTTGCTTTCTATCAGGTCCCATGACCCAACATGTAGATTGCAGATTAACTTGGATTAACCTGAATCAATCGAATATATTTTCATCTAAATATTTATAAAAAAAAATATCATTTCGAATATTTATTTTAAGTCAAACTATGTTTTTACCAGTTGTCCGAGTTGCCTTTGTACCCGTAAAGCCAATCAGGTCACATTGTATAATCCTCACATGATTTAAAATTTCTTTCTACTAGAAAAAACATTAGTAACACCTAGCTATTGTTTTATGTTTAAAAAAAATTGATTTGATCCACAGCGTAGCGCTGGCCAAAGATCTAGTAGTTATCTAAACTAAATAGTAAACATAAATCCAGTAAAAAATAATCTTTTAACAACAACAACAATACTATATAACTTACCAAATAACTACAAGACTATATTTACTAAATAAATAGAGTTCCTTCTTATCATACTGAATTCCCTCACTAGGAAGTCATGTTGAGAAAAGAGATGAAAACAAGGAAGAGACTATCACTACCCAAATTAATAATAGGTACTCCATTAGATGCTCCAGAAAATGATGTATTGATAAGTATGGTTAGCTTTCTTCTTGTTTTTTATTAAAAAAAAATAAAAATAAAAATGGTTGGTGTTGTGGACTTGGTAACATTGGTAACCAAAGGAAACATTCAAGTTGGGCCTTGCCTATGATGACCTCTTAATGCAATTTGAAGCAAGAATGCAAGATGAGTTCAGGTCTTGGTCCCCACCACACCACCAGGGACCACGCCACCAAATAGTGTTTGATAACAAGAATCACACACTCTCTATGGTTCTTTCAAAAGGAAAAAGCAATTTCAGATGGTATTTTTAGCTATATTATCTTCCCCATAATTTCATAAGCAAAATAATTAACTTGATCCATTATAATAGCTGTTTCTAACTATTCTAGGCACACATGGATCTCACTTATTTTCCACTGACTTAACCTTAATTCTTAAAAATGGCTTCAAAAACCTCCTATTATAACATTTGTGAAACTTCAAAAGGTTAATAGAGAAAATCGAAAGCTAAAAATGGGTGAAATTAACCTCAAACCTTTGGGCAATATAGAACATTCATATTACTATATTTTTACTGTAATAAATAACTTTTTGTGATTTGTAACGTCTTAAGCACTTTCTACAACAACCAGATACTTTTCTTGCAACAAACATGTCTTCTTTTTTTCAAAGCTCATAGAAGAAACAAGCCAGTGATATTTGTAGTAGTATTAGCAGGTTTCTATAATCCAGCACATGGAATAGAAAGTTAACAGCAACTTTCCCCCTCTTTATACAACTAATTGATTGCCATAAAGCATCAACTTTAAGGACAAGGTTTCTCATGCATATGAGGAGATTACTTGAATGATCCAAGCACTTGCATTATATCATAACAAATGTAAACCACAAGAAAAATCAAAGTTCGTAAGGAAAGTAGTGATCTAATATATCATAGTAAAATGAAAGTTGCAAACAAAATTTAAGATCATATGAGCAGCAGTTCCCTATGGGAATGAAAATATCACAGATATAATATGTAACCCGATATGAGAAAGGTACAGTGATGAAAAGAATAGCATACCCCGGAAGAGGAATTTGAGGGCTAGCAGGTTCAGAAAATCCAACACCAGGTTCATTATTCTGTCTTGATCCCTGCCTTGCTTCTCGCCTACAAAACACGGCAAATCAATACAGAAAATCCAAGTCATTAGATGGCTACCCTTATGAAGAATTTTATCATAGAGATGTTTTAGAATATGAGGTAACAACTAAGAAATAGAATTAATGCAGTCAAAGTAAATATTTAAATGCTAAGATTGAGAACAATAAATTATAAATTCTGCAGCAGAACATTTGAAATTCCAACCAAACGAAGCTAAAGTACAAGGAGAGTGTGGCATGTAAAAGGGAAAAAGGCTAAGCAGTCAAATTAAAACAACAGCAACAAGCATCATAGTTTGTTAAAGGCAATGAATTGCACAAATATACATCCTTAAACAGAATAAGAGAGTTCAATTACCCATTACGGTTGCCTGATGAACTCGCTTTCAAAGAAGAAGTAGAAGAGCCATCCAATTTAGACAAAATTTCTTCATCCAGTTTCTTATAAATCTTGTCCAAGTTCCTATATTGCTCCGAGTAATTTGTACCTTCATTCTCCGCTACATAATCCCCAACACTGCAACAGTAATCAAATTCAGAACCCTAACCCTAGAATACCAAAATAAATAAATAAAAACTAAAAGAAAACCCTACTCGATTTCGAGATTGACCGGCTCTGAAATCCCATCAGATATGGCACTAACCGCCAATTTCCCATTCAAAGCCAAACACTTCAGTATCACCCTCTTTCCTTCTTTATCAGGATTTACATACACGAATGCATATTCTCCATCTACCTCATTCCAATTTTCAGTTCCTACCTCATCTATAACGGAGGCAGAGGGTAAGAATTACACAGAATATATATATATATATATATATATATATTAGTTTTTCGTTTTGTTAGTAGCAATTAAACAAGTCAAAGAAAAAAAATTGAGAGCTTACTAGTTGACGGAGAAGAGAGGGCAGCAGATTCGGAGAAGGCGGCAAGACCAGTGGCGGTGAGAGCGTAGCCACTTGCGAGGAAAGCGGCGTGAACAGCGAAAGCAACCTTGTCGTGCTTGTTTTTAAAGGAAGGCCTCGCTGCTCTAATCACAGCCATCACCGCTTTCTCGTTCGCCATTGTTGTCTTAAGACTGGAAGACCAAAAGATCGACGGATTGGTTCAGTTGTAGAGAGAGGGAGGGAGGGAGGGAGGGAGTTTTCAAGATACTGATAGAGGTTTCGCGATTATATACCGGGCGGTGAGCGCGCCTGTCGGGTTGGCTTTGAGGACAAGCCAACCTTTATAGATGTACGCGTACGAATAGTTCTCAACCGGTCCGGGGTTGATTTGGCCACAACATCACGTCCCGAGTTTCATAAATCAACCTGTATTTATAGTTATCAAATTTAGTTTGGAGATTAACCCGGTTAAGAAGTCGGGTCTTGGATTTTATAGATCAATCCTGATCAACCTAGATCAATTCAGAAAATTAAAAATATATATATTATTTAAAGTTAATGTGTCAAGATTCCACTTGCCAAAGATGAGCACTTCAAGCAATTAGAGGTGTTTATTTTCGATTCGGTTCAGTTTTTATCAAAAAAAAGTAACCAAATCAAATTTTAAAAAAAACCAAAACCGGTTCAAACCGACCGGTTTCGGTTCGATTTTTTAGAACAAAAACCGGTTCAACCCGGTTTGGCTTGGTTTTTTTGGTTTTGCTCGGTTTTTTTCAGTTTTTTTCAGTTCGGGTTCGATTTGGTTCGTTTCGGTTTGGTTTTTTTGGTTCCAAACTTAAAAAACCGAAACCGAACCGAACCGGTCAATTTTTTTAAAATTTTAATCGGTTTTTTTTACAGTTCAGTTTTTTCTGTTTTTTTCTAGTTCTCTCGATTTAATCGATTTTTTGGTTTTTTTAAACACCCCTGCAAGTAATAAAAGTGTCCAAGTTACAGTGGCAAGATAGCTGGGGTTTAAAGTTAGATGCTAAAAGTAAAAAATGAACATCATTTAGACTTTTTTTTTCTATAGTCTCCTCTCAAATGACTCCCTTCACTGTATAGAAAGATTCCAATCAGAACACCACCATAAACCAAAAACAAACCACAGAAACAGCAGCTCACACCTACCTGCAACAGCTTGCACGCCCTCTGCCACCATTGCTAGCAACATCACCATCTTGAGAGCCAACCCTTTTGTTCCCACCGACTATCAAACAACAATTCCTCAAATAATCAATAAGTCCCTTTTTTTCTGTCTACGAGGACTGCCACACCCCACTACTCTGCTAATACCGGAATTGCTGCAATACATCATCCATGTTCACAGAAAACAAAAAAAAAAACTGGCCTCCGACTCCTACAACAACCCGCCTCCACACAGGCTGCACAACCAAAGCTTCCTTTTGTGTTTCTTGATTCCCAACAAGAGGGGATTTGATTTGAGGAAAACCCTAGAGTGTGGGAACATAGTGTAGGTCAACCCGTGTTTCATGGAGATCTACAACCAGCCAAAGCTTCCCTTTTCACTAGGCCAAAGCAGCTGCCATAGAGGCCTGGCCACAACTTCCCTCATCCCTCTCTCAGTCAACTAGAGAGGCCCTCCTTCTTCTTCACCAGCCGCCTCCATCTCTTGGCCAAACCAGAGTTGTTGCCCAGTGACATAGGAGACCAGCCTCACAAACGTCGTCTCCAGCTTCCCCCATCTCTGCTAAACCGAGACTCGGCTCTCTCTCCTTCGACCAGCCTCCAACTTCTCTCTCCCTTCTTCCTCTTTGCTGCTAACAGTAGCTCATTGTAGAGAAGATGAAGAAATAAGAAGGGAGTTCGAAGGACAAAAACTAGATTTGAAAAGGAAAAAAAAAGGCACCGGGTCTCGTCGGTTCGCCCGGGTCATGGGTCCCGAATCGATCTGTCGGGCCGGTCCGGGTTTAATAACTATGTCTGTATTAACTCGGAAAAATTAAAAAATATATTTAAAGTTTTAATATTTCATATAAAAAAATTAAGAAAAAATTCATATGAATATAGGCTATACATGTTGTAAATAAATAAGTTTAAAAGAATATTTTAAAAAAAAATTTATCCCACGTTAAAAAGATTATTGTTATACTTTTAAGTTGAAGTATTTAAACCAAAAAATTTTTTTATCCCACATTGAAAAAAAATAACTTTTTTCTGGTAAACATAAAATATATATACTAAAGGGCTTTAAATCTCATATTAAAAAGATATTATATTAAAAGTTTTTTATCCCACATTGAAAAAAAAAATTCTTATGAACATAGAGTATATATACTAAAGGGCTTTAAATCTCATATTGAAAAAATATTATGTTATCCTTTTAAGTTGAAGTATTTAAATCAAAAAGTTTTTTATCCCACATTGAAAAAAAAACTTTTTTGTTGTGAACATAGAGTATATATACATACGTAAGGGCTTCAAATCTCACATTGAAAAAATAACTTTTTTTCTTGAAAACATAAAATATATATACTAAAAGGTTTCAAATCTCACATTGAAAAAACATAACTATTTTTCTTGGAAACATAAAATATATATACTAAAGGGTTTCATTGAAAAAATAAAACACTTTTCAAATATTTATATAGTGAGCTTTAAAAAGTGTTAATAACCAACTAAAAAAATATAAAAAAGAAGGATATAGGAGAAAAACCATATTTGAAGGGAAAAAAATCATCGGGTCTCGCCCGGGTCAATCGAGTTTGATCGGGTCATTATACCAGCCGGTCTTTTGGCAAACTCGGATCGATCCAGCCACCGAGTCCCGAGTCGACCCGCCGGATCGGTCCGGGTTTAATAACTATGGATGTACATATGCCTCGGTCCTCTTTTAAACATAAATTTTGGGTTATATAGGTTGACCCGAGTTTATTTGAATCAATTCGGAAAAAAAATTAAAAATAAAATTTTAATATTTCATATAAAAAAATTAAGAAACAATCCATGTGAATATATATTATAAATTATTAATTTTTATTACACATATACTACTCTTTTTTTTTTTAATGAAAAGCATGGTGGAAATACAACTAAATACAAGTTATTTTTTATCCTCACAAAAATTTTAAATTATTCTACTATATATATGGATACACACACACACACACACACACACACACACACACATATATATATATATATATATATATATATATATATATATATATATATATATATAAAGATAAGCATTAGGAATTGTATAAGAGAATGGGTTTTCAATTGAAGTGGGAAATAATGATAATTGATAATTTGCAAGTACTTGTCAATAGGAGTTTCTCATAGCAATGCTTTTGTGTCTTTCGTCATATTACTCTTGTTTTTAGCCAAAGAAAAGGAATATTTGTGTGTATGATTGCTCCAAACAGAGGTCTAGGTAGCAGTTCATGAGGACAATGAGTTATAATTAAATTCATACATCAATCTTGCCTGTTATTCTATCAAAAATAATGTTTGTTGACTCCTAAAAATTATATCCATAAAACTGTGAGATTTCAAGAACAAATTAATGTCAATTAAGAGAAAAATATTTGGAAAAAAGAAGTCTCAACTAAGTTTTGTCAGGTCATTCGAGTCACGGGTCAACTCAGCAGGTCAATCAAGTTTTGTTATGTTTTTGTATATTCCAGTTTTTATCTTACTCGAACCGATCCAGCAATCGGATCCACCTGTCAAACTAATCCGGGTTTAATAACTATACTTTTAAGGTTTTATCGTTAAGATTAAACCTTAAAAGACATAATTTAATATTATCATGCTGGCCAACATAGTTAGCCCACTCAATATGATTGGGTAAAATAACTAGTGTAGATGGCATTTATTTTATGTTATAAGAAAAAAAATGGTACATTATAACATAATATTTGGTTAATGAATTTTTAACAAGATAAATTATCATTATAATCATATCACTGTAATACACTAAACAAAAGCAAAAACATGTAGTGATGATGACTAAAAGTACGATGCATTCAACTATTTAGATGAAGAAAAATTAGGTGTTTTATGATCTATTATTTTGTGTTGCAATGTACATTATATAATTGTGTTTTATGATTTAAGAAAATTGATTCCTATGTATTTATTATGATTTTTTTATATGTATATAATGAAATTATAAAGGATGAATGTTGTTTGCTTTTATTTTAATGGTTCTTGAAGATATAGTTATTATCTTAAAGAGTCATCTTGCAAACCTCGTATGTTGTAAATACTACACCTATCCATAACTAATGACTAATCATAAATTTATATAAAGAAATTACTCAAGTCTATTTACTATTAAATGATACAAATTAGCCTATAAAATACACAAGAGAAATATTTCATATTCATTATTATCACTAATCATGATGGTAAATTTATAAGTGATTTATTTGAAACATTTAGTAAAGAAAAAGGATATACTTTTCAACACCTAGAACTCCCTAATAAAATGGGGTTGTGGAAAGAAAAAATTAATCTATTCAATAAATGGCAAGAACAATATTAAATGAATTTGATACTCATAAATACTTTTGGATGGAAGTCGTAAACACATCTTGCTATGTTTTAAATCGTGTTATCTTGAAAACCAAAGTTGAAAATGATTTTTTATGAGTTTTGGAGAGGTAGGAAACCTAATATCTTATATTTTAAAGTTTTTTGTTCAAAATATTTTATTCTTAACACCAAAGATTATTTGGATAAATTAATTCAAAATTTGATGTTGGTATGTTTCTTGGTTATTCCTTCTTTAACAAGGCTTATATAGTATATAATAATATAACAATTTGTCTTGAGGAATCCATGTATGTCGCATTTGAGGAAACTCAAAACAAAAAATTATTGAGATTTTAGATAAAATTCATGAAAGTGTTCAACATTTAAGTTATAATGATAAGACCCTGTGGAAGCTAACAATGAAGAAATGGACAAAGATCAACCAAGCACAAGCAATTAACAAGAGAATGTAAGTAACTTATTTATGCAACCAAATGACCTAAGCTATGTAAGCTCTCATCTTCCTGAGTTAATTATTGGTAATCCCTCTAAAGGAACTAAGACTAGAGCATCTCTTAGAAACATTAATAAGCATTGTGTATTTATTTCACATATGGAGCCTAAATCCTTCCTATAAGCCAAAAAGGATGCAAATTGGATCTCAAACATGCAAGATCAGCTAAACTAATTTAAAATGAGTGATGTTTAAGAACTAATCCTTAGATCTAAAAATCAATCCATTATGGGAACAAAATGTGTTTTTAGGAACAAAGTATCATAGGATCATAATTAAAAATAAAGCTAGACTAGTTGTCAAAGGTTATAATCAAGAAGAAGACATTAGTTATGAAGAAATCTTTGCATTAGTGGCTAGACTAGAATCAATAAGAATGCTTTAGCTTTTGCATGTCATGATAATTTTACGCTTTTTTCAAAGTGTTTTGGATATATATTTGATGTTGTTATAAACGTTATTTATCATGTTAGTTGATTGTTTAGATATCAACAATGATCTTTGGAAATTTAGTTTAATTATTTGAATTTTATTTTGATTACATGAATAGACTTATTAAAATTATGATTATTTTTTATATGTTATTGGTTTTTAATAAGCTGTGTTCATATTTGGTTTAATAAAAAATAGATTTGATTCAATGTAACAGTGCTTAGAGTTGGAAAAAAATATCCATTTAAAGTTATGTGGTGAAGTTAATTTATTTGGTTGCACCGTTTCCTTTCTTTAGTCAAATAGGGTTTTGATTAGACATTTATTTGATTTTAAAATTATAATAAGTTAATTAATAAATTTCTAAAAGTGCCAACACACAAATAAATTATATAATTATTTTTTAAATAAGAGTATACATACTCAATAAGTGAAAAGTTTATATATATATATATATATATATATATATATATATAAAAATATATATATATACACACACATACTTGTCATATATGTATTGTTTCCTTTCTTTAGTCAAATAGGGTTTTGATTAGACATTTATTTGATTTTAAAATTGTAATAAGTTAATTGATAAATTTTTAAAAGTGCCAACACACAAATAAATTATATAAATTTTTTTTAAAAAAATAAGAGTATACATACTCAATAAGTGAAAAGTACATATATATATATATATATAATAGAATTTAAAAGAAACAATTGATAAAAAAAAATTGAAAGTTAAAACTCATAATTAATCTACATTTGTCAATATAATATATGATCTAGTGTATTTTCTTTTCTAAATTAAAAATCAAATGACTACGAGCAAACCTTAAAAATAACCTCTAACTCTCAATGTTGTTTTTTAAGGATACAAAAATTTGTTAGGGGATAAAATTGATATCATTCTTATGAGTTGGATGATATGTCTGAAGAGTTGGAAAGTATATT
>Ga0325414_1009579_pt1 | contig 10186 bp, 8 predicted proteins | sample PopdelMetagenome_8_FD_206183 | JGI IMG/M metagenome (GOLD analysis project Ga0325414, IMG submission 206183) | Populus deltoides microbial communities from Bellville, Georgia, United States - Leaf-PdKOR-R3 | ecosystem: Host-associated > Plants > Phyllosphere > Phylloplane/Leaf | place: USA...
TTAGTTGGTATCGAATGGTTTTCTTGTTCTCCACAAATATATTGAAGGATCTCAATAATATTGTTTCAAGTATACCAATTATTGGGAGCGCCTTCTCCGATCTTTCCACAGACATAAACTTCTTACTATTTGTAGAGATCATCTTGATTTGCTCTGGTTCGGTGTGATGTTATTATTATTTTTATTTTGCTTGGAGCAACTGTGGTCTCATCTCTTTTCTAAAATTTGCAGGTGAGACATTTCACAGCATGAACAGTGAGTTGAGAGAATTGCCCGCTGTTGAACTTTCCACACTTCCTTTGATCCTTAAGGTTTTACTTTGCTTTTATTCTTTTTTCATTTGATTCTGTTGTATTTTTCAGTCAGTTCTCGCAAGGCAAATAATTATAGTCTTGTAATTTTTTTTGGTTATTCTGATAAGCTGCTTTAACAGAAGTCCCATTTCTCTTGCTCTACATCATAGTTAAACTGTTTTGCAACTTTGATTTGATTTTTGTGCTATTGTTTTGATTTTAGTGTTTTTACTTCCTTGCTCTGAAATCCAGGATTAGTGTAGATTCAAGGCTGGTATGTTATTGATATGAAAAATAAAAGATTAACAAGTTGGCCAGAAACACTTTGAGCTCTTTATTGCCTTTATGGTCATGGATGATCTTGTAATTGAGCTGAATGAATTTGCTTTGCAGACTGTGTCTGAGAGTGGTATTGCAGATCAGATGAGACTGACAGAGCTTATACTGAATGATGTAAGCTTTGCATAAATATTTTCCATCATTTTGACCTGGTTACTGTGTGCTTTGATGATGAACTGTGGATCAATTTTAAATTTGGTTCAAGACTGTTCATCTTTAGCTACATGTTTTCTCAGATCCTATCGCCTGCATATCATACAACTCCACTCTCTTCTTAGAGCATTCTTTCAATGAATTTGTTTTACTAGTTGATACGATCAATATTCAATTTGCTAGATCTTCACACTTCAGCCCCACAGCTTAAAAGAAATAGAAATGGTTGACCTACAACATTCAACTAATAGCTGAAAGTTAGGCTTATGGCTCTATATAATTCATTTTTAATATTTGAAATTTTTACTGTGGGATATTTCTTCTTTCTCAAGTCCAATTTTTTTGTGTATTGAACTGTAACAGTAGGAAAATGTGGTTTAATGTCATTGGAGGTAGATTCTGAAGCTGCTTTGTGAATATTCTGGAGATAGGAGTTGAAACATGCTTACCAAGAGTGGTTGAATTTGCATCTTGTAATCATACAACATATCATTTTGTCTTGTCTAAATCTGTCTGGCTAGATGCTGATAGGGAGTAAAATTGGATCCTCGTACTGGAGGGTGCATCTGACTTTATGGTGAAGTTAACATGATTGATTGTTCATTCTCTGTTAATTTTATTTTCTGCGCAGCAAGATTTTTTCCAGAAGCTGATGGATGTTTTCAGAATCTGTGAAGACCTAGAAAACATTGATGGTCTTCACATGATATTCAAAATAGTCAGAGGGATCAGTGAGTACTCCTTCACTCCTACCCGGTGTTGTATTTCATTATACGTTGCTTGTTTGCCTGCCCTTTGTTGACTGACATTGAATTGTGTGTTGTTACCTGCAGTTTTGTTCAACAGTCCTCAAATCTTTGAGAAAATATTTGGGGATGAATTGATCATGGATGTTATTGGTTCACTTGAGTGTAAGTTCTCTCTCTTTGTTGGCTAGGAGCATTTTGGTTCCAATCCTTTGCACATCTAATTTTGAAATATTGAAGTATTATTATATCATAGATTATTTTGGCATATTTTAGCTTGTATGGTTTGATTACAAGAGAGTGGTGAGCAGTTTTGGTCACAGCTACAACAACTGTTTGATAGGTCTTGGTTCCTATTTTATGATTGTCATCCTTTTTTTTTTCATCTGGCATTCAAGCAGTTCTTGTTTCAACTCTTTTTTTCTGATTGAGATTTTTATGGTCGTTTTTTTTCTTCCATTTCTTCAAATGGATAGAACTACTATTTTTTCTTCTAACATCAACAAACATTGGATCTGCCAAGCAAATTGTTGCGCAAGTTGCATAATTCTAGTGCTGTAGCAATGTGAATTATGTGGTGGTTCATGTTTAAGTTAGACCTATGCTCAGAATATAAGTTTCAAATTCTTGCTTGGTAAAAGTAAAACATTCGCATTTGTGATTGATTTTGTTTCTAAGCTGCCTGGTGGTCTGTTTACAATCATTATTTTTTCTCATATATAGTTGAGTGATTGATAATTGTTTAATATTTTCGATTCATAATTCTCTCTCTTCACAAAAAAAATTGCACCTCGTGTTTAAACTTCACATGTTTTGGACATAGCATTGTTTGTTGCTGAGTGCTGAAGAAGAATTATAATTGGTTGATACTTTTGTAAAATAGTCCTTCATCATTTGCTTATTCTACATTTTGTTTTCAGATGATCCTGAGATTTCTCGTGTCCAACATCATCGTGGTTTTCTGAAAGAGCACGTTGTTTTCAAGGAGGTAAGATATTATTGCTAACCCAATTTTTTCTTTTCTTTTCTTTTTTCTTTTTTTTTTTTTTGAGGGGGGGGGGTGTTGGGTTTGGTGAAGTTATTTAGTGAAGTCTTATTTATTGCTGACACTTGCTCCACTCCATTGTTTAAGGCCATACCAATCAAAGATCCCCATGTCCTGTCAAAGATACATCAGACGTACAGAGTTGGTTATTTGAAGGTTTGTTTCTTGAATGCTGAAGTTTGGGATGACTCAGTTTGCTGTTTGGAAAAGGGGTTCTTACATTCATCATCTCTTTTAGGATGTTGTTTTGGCTAGAGTATTGGATGAGGCCACAGTTGCAAACCTGAATTCCATAATTCATGCAAATAATGCTGTTGTAAGATTCAAAAACTCATTATTTTATTATACATTACAAGGTCCATATAAGTTCAACTCTGACCCTGTTGTTTCCTTATAGGTTGTTTCTTTGTTAAAGGATGACAATACCTTTATTCAGGAATTGTTTGCTAGGTTGAGATCGCCCACCACATCTGCAGAATCAAAGAAAAATTTGGTAATTGTCAACATCTAAATAATCTTTGTTTGGTTTGTTAATTAATAGATAAAGTGCAACTTTGAAGATGGAACAAAAATTGATTAGTTATTATTTGTTTTAACATGGTAGAAAATTCTCTTCTGTGCAGTGCACCCTCACTTTCTCAACAATTACTTCTTTTCTTTGGACTATTCAAATAATTAAAAACTGCTGATTCTGTTGATGCTTATTTTTGAGACATTTAGGTGGTGAGCTAGGTATATGAACAATGACTTCCCTGTTTTACCAAACGTGTTCAAACATGTTGAATTTAATTCTAAGATACGAGGTTAAAAATTCCTTTTTTATATTATTTCAGATGCTCTTTGTGTGTATTATGGCTTTTGGTATTGAAGATTTTCCTAATAATATGGTTTACATGTATGTAGTGGGTTTTAGATTCCATCTTCTTCCTTTGATGAAATATATCTGTGTGAGAAAATGAAACCAGCATCTCTTTGTTGGGATTCCATTTATTATTGGGATAATTTCATCTTGTGATCAGAATCATAGATTTGTTTTTGTGGAATGTTCCAAGTCCTTTTATATCTTTTATGGATCGGCTTCCGTGTTCAATTCCATGGTAACAGGTTTAAGGGTAATGCTACATTGAAAATATTAGTTGGGAAAAAGAGTTCTTACTTTGAAATACTTAGCTAAAATCATCCTTAAATGCCAGTTATTTGTCATAACTGAACAGCAATGCTGATGTCCAATTTGTTAAATTTTTGGAATCTATTGGCAGGTTAGTGTGTTGCTGTTTTCTGTTTCCTATTAATGCATGGTTACAGCTTTGTGCGATTCTTATGATATCCTCCAGCTTGATATGTTTCCTTTCCCCATGCATATAGGTATATTTCTTGCACGAGTTTTGTAGTTTGAGCAAGAGCATGCAGATGGTCCAGCAGCTTCGACTGTTTAGGTATGTGATGCAGAAGTTGTATGTATCAAGATTAGGATTTTGTCTTATGTGGTTATATCAGATTAGAGTAGTTTCATTTGTATTTTGCTTTCTTCTTGATCAAATGGTAAAACAATCAAATCCTCATTTCTTGTAGGGAGCTCATGAATGAAGGTATCTTTGACATCATTGTTGATATATTGCAGAGTCAAGACAAGAAACTTGTCCTAACTGGGTAACTTGTTCATTTTCGTTTTTATTTTTTTTTTGTTTGAATTTCAATGGTTCCCTACCTACCACTAACAGCATACCATTCTTATGGATGCAGAACAGATATCCTCATTCTTTTCTTGAATCAGGATCCAAACCTTCTGCGTTCTTATGTTGTTCGGCAGGAAGGAATCCCGCTACTAGGACTGTCGGTTTGTGTTTTATGAACTGTTTGCAATGCATCTATCTTTCAATATCCTTGGACATTCAGACTAACACATGGAACGATGTCTTGCACAAACCTAATTACCTGAAAGATGAGATTTATCACAATCCTGATAAGTGAAAAAATCTCTTGTTTGTTTGGCCTTTAGGCTTTATGAACAAAAATCAATTATCCTTTAATTGCATTGCTCACAGAACTAAATTCAATATACAATTTCATTTTCTTGATTTTGAAATTTAGTTTTATAACGTGTCATATAAAAACTACATTTACAAAGTTGATTTGTAGTGTGAAAGAAAATCGAAATAAGCCTTGTTTGCATACCTTTTAAGATAAGAGAATTGGTTGTTTTCTTGACCTTGAAAATTGTTGATTTAATATTTGGGTGATATTGTTCAGCAATTTATGGATTACTTGAATGACCAACCAGTTGTATAACATGCCTTGATAATCTATACATGAAATAATTTGTCAAGGCCAATTTCAGTGTTGTTCTTGTTTGAAGAGTTTACATCAGCTCCAACTAGGAAACCTCCTTCACCCTTGGGATCAAATTTTCCTAGTGCCTCTAATAACGGCAGATTTTGCCTTAGGGTGATGCTCTGCCAATTGCTTGTTTTTTAATAACTCTGTCAGTACCTCTTATGCTGGCATCTGATTTTATTCATAGTATATTGCATTTTCCCATGACTTTTTGCTCGTAAGTTCTTTGCTGTATTGCATTTTGTATTCTGAATTTTTGATACCTATTCAATTGTAAGTGCATGTGTTCTATTTGCCAATCAACTAAATTTATTTTACTTACAGGTTAAAGGAATGATAACAGACTTTGGGGAGGACATGCACTGCCAGTTTCTTGAAATTCTTCGCAGTTTACTGGATTCCTATACACTGTCAGGAGCACAGGCACTACTCTTGATAATTCATATTTCATTCTTTTATGCAGCTTTTATGTTTGGTCATTAAGTTGCTGAGTGGTAAATGGAGTTCCCATACCAGTTGTGAAATTTTGTTTTGGTTGCTATTCTGCTCCTTTTCTGTATTTAGCCAGCAACTCCACTGTGTTAATCACACACTGAAAGATAACTCGGCTTGGCTTCCTCTTTTCCCCTGCCTCACTATGAGCCTGGGTTCTATTTGTAAGCTTGTAGTCAGGCCTGTCCGGCATCTGAATATTGTTAAAGTAACTATCCTGTTATCTTTTCCTTGTCCATTTTTGTGTTTACATTCCTTTTTCTTTCAAAAGGAAAGTTTTAATAAGTTCACAAATCAAAGTGATTTTTGTATAACTTGTTAGAAGATCTCCATCAAAACAGCTTTTGCAGGATAGATTGGTCTTCTTGGCAGTGATATGGTGTTCTGCTCTGGGGGGCTCTCCGGGGTTTCTTTTTCCAATGTCAAAAGGGTTTGGAGGGCTCTTTTCTTCTATTGATTGTTGTTTCATTTCCTTGTTTTCATAGAGTGTGCCTCATTTTCCAATGTTTGATACCATAATTGAGAATAATATATATAGGAAAGAAAAAAAAAATCCTTGGTATTTTGCATTTAATAATTATTACCTATCCATTCTTGTTTCTAGATGGCACATTCTTTGCTGATACTTTTGCAGTTCTTTTTCCATTTTATAGCATGCATTTGGGGTGTGTGCATTATGTTTGTGTTTATGCATATGCAGGTGACTTCTTGGACAATGTTGTAGTTACTTTGATGCAAACAGAATATTTTTCTTAAATGCACTATGGGAATTTATCTCGTCAATGACTGAATTACAGTGATTTTGTATCTCTTTGCTGCAGAGAGATAATATAATTGAAATCTTCTATGAGAAGCACCTGAGCCAATTAATTGATGTTATAACAGCATCTTGTCCTGATGAGGTTCTTCCTCGATCAAGTGGTAAATCTTCAGGGCTTGTTGAGAGAGTTGACACTCATAATGGTGTGAAGCCAGAAATACTATCAAACATATGTGAATTGCTATGCTTCTGTGTTCTGCACCATCAATATAGAATAAAGTAATTGTTTTATGCTTTATTTTCAATTACAAGGACTCAATTTCCTGCTCTCAGTTTAACGAATGAAACTTGTTTTTCTTCTGCTTTCAGGTGTAACTTTCTCCTTGATAATGTTATTGAAAAAGTCTTGACACTGACAAGAAGGAAAGAAAAGTACCTTGTTGCTGCTGCTGTTCGTTTTGTTCGCACTATCCTTTCCCGCCATGTAAGTCACCTTGATGGAACAGATCCCACCAGGGAAAGATTATGATTGTGCTGATAGTTCTTGACTTGTCATAATCTCCCCACCCAACACACGAACACATATACACAAAATTAGATAGCATACATTTGTAGCTGTTATCATATGGGCAGTTGTTATTTATAAATTGAGCCTATATGTGGCATTGTTTTACATGAAACATGGAATTGGTGAGAGATATTAATTATGGTTACTAGCATGCATTTGTAGCTGTTACCATATGGACAATTTTTATTTATAAATTGAGTATATTATGGCATGCAATGATTATGGAGTTATTTGATAACAAAATTGGAAGGGATCAGAAATTCAGGAGATTGTGTATCATTCAAACTGTTCAATGATGCAGGAACTTCACAAGGGTTCACAAATTCATATGCTTCTGTTTCATGGTCTGGGTGGTACAAGAGTCGCTGTTCAATGAATTTCACTGAAAGTTGATTGTAATTGTTTTTGCTAGTCGTTTGGATATGATTTTATGAGTAAAATGCATAAGTTCTACTTGGCAACTGAGTGTTCTTTTGGCAGTAATACATCCAAAATACTGCAAATTATCTCACTTTTGTAGGAATCTTTGGTGCTGCTGTTAACGAAAAGAAAGATTGACAACTTTGTCATTATATAAATGTTTGATACTCGTTAATTATATTTTACTCACAGGATGAGCATTTGATAAATCATTTTGTCAAGAACAACCTCCTCAAACCAATTGTAGATGCCTTTTTGAGCAATGGTGACCGTTATAATTTGCTGAACTCTGCCATTTTAGAGCTTTTTGAGTATATCCGCAAGGTAACTCTCATATTGTCACCCCTTTTTGAATATATGTCCAGAACTATTCATTGCGGTGTAACCTGTTTTATTCAGGAAAACTTGAAATTGTTGCTCAAGTATATAGTTGATTCATTCTGGAATGTACACCTGTTTTATTCAGGAAAACTTGAAATTGTTGCTCAAGTATATAGTTGATTCATTCTGGAATGATTTGGTCAAATTCGAGCATTTGACCTCCATTCAGGCTCTAAAAGTTAAATATGAGCAGGTATTCCTCACTTTTATCCAATTTTCTCTTCTTTATCATGTGTCTTTGTGGTATCTTGGTGCTAACAAGCATAGTTCCAGTGTCTAGAGCAGTGTGGAGCAAAAAGTACTGGTAGCACATTGGATCCAAGAAAACGAAATGATGAGCGTGCACTAGAAAAGGAAGAGGAAGAGTACTTCAATGAGGACAGGTATGTTTTGTGATCAGTGAGCTTGGATGCCAAGACTCTTTTTACAAGACCTTCCCACCCTTGACTTTTGAACATGAATACCTAAGCAGTGATGAAGAAGACACGGCATCCGCATCCCATACTCAAAAGGCACAAGCTCAATCAGTCTCTCCCAATGGGGTTGCTGCAGGCTACCCGTCATTAAGGTATTGTAATTGCCTCATAAAGTAAACATCAGGGAAAACATTTATAATATCCGGTATGTTTGTCATGTCTTCCACTTGATTTTGTAGTCCAAGATCTGGAGGACTTGTTGATTATGATGATGATGAGGATGACGAAGACTATAGACCACCTCCTAAGAAACAGCTAGAAACACAGGAAGATGAAGGAACTAGTGAATCCCTTAGGATGAAGCGGAAATTGCCTTCCAAGGATAAGGAGCCTGACCTAGTGAAGAAACAGCGATTAGGTAAACACTCGAAGCCAAAAGAGAGTGTATTTGCTGCTTTATGTTCAACACTTAGCCATGCCGTCTTGCCCAGCAAGAAAGCTGCAACTGCCATGCACATAACTCCTTTGGATGGAAACAAAGGCCCAGTTGAAGAAAGTCATAGAGAGAATGATCCAGTCATTTCTAGAAGCTGTTCTGATAACAACAGCAATTCAAGTGAGGAAAACCACCGGGAGAAGGATCCTGCTGGTCCTAAAAGCTGTTCTGACTGCTTGCACAGCACATCAGAAAATGGACAGATAATTGGAGATGATGGTCCATTAATACCACCCCCCAAATCCTCACCAGAAATGGCTGTAAATGGTTCTTAAGTTATCTATCAGGAATGTTGTTAGCAGGTTGACGTGTTTGGTTCCCTGTTTCATTTGACTCGTGGTTGTCACAAATCAGGCTTGTTTTTCTGAAGGAAGGGCATACTCTGGAGGAAGTGAGACGAAAGGTGGGTGAATGACGTTCGTAGCTTTCAATTTATGGTAAGAGTATATTGTATAGTGCCCAAATGCCCTTGACCAGCCTCTCTGATTTTGAACAGAAATCGTGGCTTCTGTGAAAACAACCACCCAACGGGCTATTTTCCCATTTTTCCCCTTTCCATTCTCTCTTTTCCCTTCATTTTCTTTTCTTTTTTTGTCAATTTAAATATCCTTATTTTTGTTTCTGCTCTTATATAGCCAGTGTAAACAGCATGATAGAGAGGGCATCAATACCTGCCCTTCATAACAGGGCCCCTTGTTACAGTTGAAATCTTATTTAATGACCATTGTAAACCAAAATATGTTCCCATCCTTGTGCCGGATTCTGATTCAGTGTTTTCGTATGTTTTTCCCTTTTTCTTGAGCACAGCATTAACTAAAATTAGTCAGTTTTCCCCCACAGAGGATGGTTATGGTTCTTGTCTTGACTTATTCCTCCATCCTCAGGACAAGCTAACGTAGCAAGATGCGAACGTAATGATGCAAATGTGATGATACTCGCAAGTTCCTGTTGTTGATAAAAAAAACTAAACACCAAAAGTCTGGATGTAAGATCAGGATTGTGATTATTATTGGAAGGCTTCTTGTGGTTTCACAATTACTGTAGCTTCAAGTTAAAAAAGTCTTTCACGAGAGAAATGACAGAATCCTAGAAGGCGCAGGCCGAAGATACCTTACAAGGCAAGACAATGTAAAGCCTCGATCGCAAGACAAACCACCGGGACCCCACTTTCCCATCCTTCCGGGATAAACTGCTCGGCTAACTTTAGATGAGAACGCAAACCCTTAGACCCGGTTGAGCCGGTGGGGTCCCTACTCACCAGAGTTATATTAATACGGTGCAATTTAATAAGAAAACAGTAATCCTTTGTGTCCCGATCACCATGGATCCAAAATTAAAAACGCAAGGAGGTAGTTATCGCTCCTTGGAACAAGAAGAACGTGGGCTATTTGATTTCCTTCTTGGACCTCGAAATGGATGTTATTTTCTTTGATGATCGGTAAGAGGACAGGAGGACCGGTGGATGTTTAAATTCAAGGCCATTACTTGACGAGTGTTGGACAGTGGACACTGGAATTTAAGCCGCCGGAAAAAGTTGTCATAGTGTCCGGCCTGGTATGATTTTCTGAACTTTCAGTTCGGGCTTATTGTAACGATCATGGCTATCAATATTGTGGTGTATAATATTTTTATTTTAGAGTTGTTTATTTTAAATCTATAATGATTAATAGATTATATAAATAAATTAAGTTGTCCTCAATTCATAAACCTTTTGTTTTTTTCTTGGAAAGACAAAAAAACATA
>Ga0325414_1009585_pt1 | contig 10182 bp, 5 predicted proteins | sample PopdelMetagenome_8_FD_206183 | JGI IMG/M metagenome (GOLD analysis project Ga0325414, IMG submission 206183) | Populus deltoides microbial communities from Bellville, Georgia, United States - Leaf-PdKOR-R3 | ecosystem: Host-associated > Plants > Phyllosphere > Phylloplane/Leaf | place: USA...
TCTAAGACTATTTTCCAATTTTTCATTGTATACTCAGTGATTGAATTTACAAATCTTGAAATATTTATCATGAGGCCTTTTAGCATAGTAGTTTGACTCGATAAAAAGCTTAAGTGGATAAAAATATAAAATGAAGTTATTTTAGATAAAAAAATTTTTTTAGAATTTTTTAGAGTTTATTCAATCAAGTTCCTGCCTAGACTAACCGAGTTGAATATTGATTCACTAGATCATCTAAGTTTTGTTTATGTCAGACTCTCGAGTCGGCAAGTTACCGAGTTGCATATTAATCCAATAGATCACCCAAGTTTTGCTTATGCCAGACTATCGAGTCAGCAAGTTATCGTGTCAAGTTACCGAGTCATGATCGAGAACTATGCTTTTTACATGAAGTGGAGAACTTGGGAATTTTTGGAGTTAGAGAAGGATTGAGCATCAACCACTGGGACTCTGCTCCTGCAATATTGCACCAATCTAGCCATGGTTAAATGAAGCTGCTCTGCAGTAGCTCACCCAAGTTCTTTCAGAATTGATTTTCTTTTACAGTGCAAAACTAAGGCTTTAGATGACACCCCGGCCCATAAAACTGGGGATCAACTATAGCTTTCGATGCCGAATGGTTTTTACTAGCAGAAAACAGCTTTGGTTACTGAGAGTTTATTTCATCAACATTCATATGTTTTCAAGAAATATTACTGCACATTGTTTACATTAATGCATGGAGTTCATGAACACAATTTAATAGTTAGACATCAAAACTTAAATGGAATTTACATTGAAATCTAAAAGGCTCAGATATCAATAAGTTAATCAAATTGTTCATTAGCTAACTATCACTAAAACATCAACTCTTTTCGGTTATGCTTTTGTCGGAATCAAAAGCACATGCAAGAAGCAAAAAGTAGGGACTAAATTTTTTGAGGTTGAACTGCAACAAGATGTTGTCAGCTTGCAGTTACATCGAGCAACAAAGTTTCGAGTCAATGGATGCCAAACATATGCAAAATGCTTGGTAACCTGTTAGAGGATATCTGCAAAAGAAAGATATGTAAGAGTGTCATTATTTTTTCAATTTCCTCCTTGGAAGATAAAAGACTTCTCCAAGTGTTTCGATGGATTTCGCATCACTAGAAAGAAATAGATCTGCATAGTTCGTACCTGAAATCCATAACAAACTTCGACTTCCCTACCCTTCCAAGTTGTAAAATTGTCTGCTTTCCATTTTCCTGTGAAAATCGCAGCGTCAGCTATCAGAATCCAAACACACAGGAATTTGATGGTACTTTATAACGGTTTATTCCAACATATAATTTTCAAGATGAAATTCACGATACCTCCAATGTTAGCTGGAAGTTCTTCACTGAGCTTTGGATTCCAAGCCCAGCTCTTCCTCTGTCTCTGAAGTCCAACTCGTACTGCTTTGACATCTGGAGAATTCAAAAAATAAATAAAAAATGAGCAAAAACGAAGTCCAAAAGTTCTTCTATAACGCATAATAAACAATCTGTACTCTCACATTATTGTATCGTGGAGTCCTTGAGCATAGCTTATGTACTTTGTCCATTTTCCCCTCCCAGTCCCTAGCCAAACCATTAATATGTTGCATCTACGACAGAAGAAGAATGAAATGATTATCCCATTTTGCAAGGCTTCATGGAATCGAAAAATAGAGAGTGAAAATGTCAACAGAATTTCAAATATACGTGTTCACATTCATATAGAGGTGAGGACTCTTTTAACATTTCAGAATCTCCTGAACTCACCAGGGTTGTATTCTTTAGCTGCATGGATTGGTGTTTTGGTACATATGCCCTCATGATTCTGTAACTTCCAGTCCAAGTGGCTATGGTAGGCTTGAATCTACAGAAACGTAGGGAAATATATAACAACTAGAGGAGAGGAAACAGAACACAGAAAGTGAGTGAGAGAGAGGGTATGCCTTACGTAACAACTGCCAGAAGTAGATTGCCCCTTTTGGAGTTGACAGTCCCACCCTGCAAACAACGAGCACATTACCAGCCATTTTAGTGAATAAATTATCAAACAGATCTTTGTTCTAATTGATTGAGGAATATCTGATATCTTAGATACTATAGGAAAAGTGATTCAGGAAATTTGCGAGGTCTGAAGGAATCGAACCTGATCCCATATGTGATACTTGGAACCCATGAGGTTTGCTGTCACGTTTCCTACAAAGCTATCATCTGAACTAGAAAGAACTCCCTTCAAATTCTGAGCTATAGTGAACTCTGACTTTCCATTACGCCTCTTATGGTGAGCTATAGCTAGTTTCCGATCCTGTCGACCATGCCCTTCCTGTAGTTTTGATATTCAAAATCAAAGTTCCAAGCATGAAATTTTAATCATTATGTTAGATTTTAGCAGTGGCAAACAGAATTAATTAGTCTCATTTTGTTTATAAATTATAGTAGAAAGCCTTGCTCTTCCCTAATAAGAACACAACCATAGTTCCTCAAATTAGCTGTGCACTGCAGATGCTATATTTGTGTGTGAAAACAAATATTGGTACAACAGTTAAGCAGGAATGCAGAAGCTATAAATCCCAAATCCTAATTAAGATAATCTTAGTACTCCAATCGCAATATCTTGATTTCAATTTTGCGAAAACATTATACATTGCAGAATTATAGCATTCAGAATCCACCGTTTGCAATTGCTTACCATTAACATCACCGATAATTGACAGAAGTATATGATGCGCATACTAATGTTGAAATGAACACTCAGCATAGACCATCAAACACACCACCTCCAGAACACATCTAGGACCCTGAGTAATATGATACTCACGTGGACGGTTTTAGGATTCAATCTATTCAATAGTTGGTATAATGAGGAGAATTTGTCAGTTTAAATCAATCTGTTGCTTCAGAAAAAGGCAAAATCCTTTTTAACTGAGCAAAGTTAATCAATTGCCACTTACAATCTCCAATCCTCAGCCTTTTATCAAGATCCAACAGAACAAGTCCCCCATTTGGGAGTGTTACACAGAAGGTGTTGTCCAGCCCCTTGAAGCATAAAGGATGCTTTCGAGACCGCACAGCACTTGCTATGCAGCAATCCCAAACAAAGCTTTATCTTAGTCCTAAACTAGTTGGATGTGTCTATATTTTCTTGTATTTTATTTGTTTTGAACCAAAACTACACTTTCCATGAATTATTGTGATAACAAGTTCTTTTTATTACTTCAACCTCCATCTCGTGATGTACTTGCCAAGAGTGTTATTGGAAATAATTGAAATCACTAGATTTATGTCTAAACGAAATTTCCATAAGACCATGCATGACATCCTGCACAAGTATTATAATTGTTGAACACTCCATACCATATTCTTGAGAAGCTCTTCCAATTCTATTTGTTTCGGACAACCTTTTATGAAATGCAACTACATCTAGACTGTTGGTGACATGGCTCATTTTCTTGGAGTAGTGGCTAAGAAAAATGGTGTGATGATTAAGGAAGAGTGTAGGTAGCCATCGAGTTTGTTCTCCTTACTCACCAAGCGTTTGAGTATTATACATAGATGAGAAGAAACGTGGTTTTAGGTGCTGCAAAAACACAACCGTTGAGAGGTTTTTCTTTGAACAAGAATGGGTGTACAGAAGGCTCTGAGATTTAGATTTTAGCATAAAAATGACGATCATATTCTTGAACTAATTTTCTATTAAAAAATTGTTTGGGAATGAGATTATTATTACATGTAACCCGTGTTTTCAAATTAAAAAAATCATTTTTAAATTTTTAAAAATTAATTTTGATTTGAAAACACGAGTTACATTCACTTCACTAGGCAACCTCATTCCTTCCACCGAGACTAAATAAGTGTTACTCTCGGTATAGTAGCCAAAACTTGGTGAGCAAGGAGAAATAAACAAACAATTCAATCAATTTGGTAGCTATTTCACTCGTTTTAGCCCATCCACTAATTTACCTGGCCACTACTAAAAAAAAATCACATCATCAACAAGAATATACTTAGAAATTTGACATATTTACCTGTCACGACTGCCCCATTTGGACCATCCATGGCCACATATGCTAGTGGGACTCAATAGCATGTATGAATTATAGAAAATCAAATAGATCATTCGCGACAAGCACAGTTTGGGTCATATTTGCTAAGAATCAACATTTCACATGGTGAGCTTTCACCAAATAATTATCAAATTTTAACAAAACTAACCTATATAGTTTGGATTTGTAAAGTATAGAATGGTTTAATCTATTCGTTCACTTTACAATGTTTAAAAAAGAATATTTAATCTATTCCTCAAATAATGAAAACAGGTAGCACAAATGACTCACATACAATGTTTTGTACCAAGCATACGAGTTCATCTTAAAACTCCAATTCAACTCCAAGACTGTTCCAAATAGGTCAGGAACAGGAAAGACATTTACAAATAATAATGATTGGATTGCCAATAGTAAGATTGGAAATTCCAAGGAAATGAAGTATTATATTAACCAACTGTTAGGGGCAACCGCACCTATCACGAATGTACTATCTAAACCATTCATAATCCACACATGCTGGTAGATCCCATGATGCATGTAACTTGTAAGCTATAGACGGTTGATGTGGCATTCACAACAGGCTCAGCAGCTCTTAGCACCACCCATTATATTATATCTCCCTTTATTTGTATGAATAAGATTCTACTTGAGTTGATTTCAAATAAAATTAAAATATAAATCTTATCTGAAATTAGAATCAGAATCTTATTCCTATTCCATTCCAAATCCTAGACGAACCAAATGCCACGAAAGAGACTCGCTCTAAAATGGAACTTCAATGTGAACACTGGCAACATTAGTTCAAATTATTACCACCAATTCAGACAAGAAAAGATCAAACTATATACAAGTAAGAGAACAGCTTACATTGGTATAGAGTGAGTACAATGTACCCCCATCTAACCCTTCTGGCAATGCTTCCTTCATAATAACACAAGTACATCTCCCTATGTCCAGTGGCAATGGCCTGCACAACAATGCCCTGAAACCCAAACCCACATTACTAAATTTATGTATCAAAATCAGAAAGGAAAAGAAAAAAAAAAAAGAACACAGAACACAAACATGAAGTGAAAAAGAAAAAATGTTAAAGACCTGTTAGGCAATGCAGACCAAGAAGAAGCTGGAGCAGCCTCAGAATCTGAATAGTCCCAAATATTGACAGAATTTGACTTCTCAGACTCAGCAGAGTCCCAAATTTTAGACTTAAAAACCTTTTCAGGCTCATTCATTTGCATACACAACTGTAGAGAAGAAGGCTTTAGGACTCTTCCAGTGGACAAAGACTTCATATTGGATAACTGTGGCTTTGGCAAAACAGAGAGAGACCCATTTGTAGACAAAGGTTTTGAGTTGTTGGGCACTGCATTTTCTTTGTCAACACCGCCAAACATGGCAGTGTTATCAATGTTCTCTTTGTTGTCAGTGAACGATTTTGTAAGGAGATCACCTTCACTGCAAGTATGATGGTGTTTGGAGTCAGTGAGGGGATTAACATAAACGGAGTTGTATGAAGATTGGTTTGGCAATGTGGGTTTTCTGAAACCAGCCATACTTCGGTATAGAAACAGAGAAAGATTCCAACCTTGTTAATTTTGAGAGGGTTTATAGGTGAGTCTTTAATGGGAGTGGATTTGAATTCTGAATGTTGGTTTGGTTTTGGGAAAGATTTATATAACTGGGATTCTTTTGCTTTCTTGGAAACTGTGAGAGATTTGAATGAAGTTGCAGAAGGGAGGTAGGATCTTCAATGAGATGAAATTTATGGTTTGGTTTCCAAAGAGTTTGGCTTTTATAGTAAAAATCGAGCTGATGTCACTTCATGGGTTTTTGGTGCTTAATCTAAAGTCCTGTTTTGCCATGTCTGCATATAGTAATGGGAACATACGATGCAGCAAGAGCAGAGGGGGTGAAATTTGAATTTGGGGTTTAGGTTTTGCTGAGGTAGGACAATTTATTTGGTTGTTTGATGCAATTTATTGGATTTGGAAAAATAGGATTTGAATTTGAAACGGCATGGATAACTGTGCTGAGGGGTTTTTTAAGTGCTTTGGTTTGGTGGGCTTAACGGTAACTATATTTGAATCATGTTGTGGATTTATGTGTGTGTCCAATAGTGAGAATGGGTGAATTTTTGAGGTTTGACCAGATAAAGAAATTAGGTTGGACGAGGGATGAGGAGTGGGACCTGGCTAGGTTTGAATAATATTCCTGCTGTCAAGTGCGAGCCAACAAGATTTAAATTTGCTCGGAATTTTAGGTGGTGGTCACCACGGGGGCTCCATGTACATGACACGGACTATGTTGCGGTTTATTTTTGTGGTGTTAAAATATTTTTGTAAAACATTATTTTAAAAAATTTATTTTTTAGTATTTTTATATTATTTTTATGTGTTGATAATTTTAAAAAATAAAATATATATTATTTTAATGCATTTTCAAATAAAAAACATTTTAAAAAACAATCGCTACTATAATATTAAACATGCCATATACATCAAGGATATCAATTCTTTTTAGTGTGCATTTGATAATAAAATGTATGATATTTTTATAAAAATATATTAAAATAATATTTTTAAGATTTATTTTTAATATTATAATATTAAAATTATCAAAAAATATTTAAAAAACATTAATTTTATGATTTTTTATAGGGGTATTTATATATATAGTTAAATAAGCTTTAGGCCCATAATTATATCTAACCTAACTTGTGATAGTTTTTAAATTATAAACCCAACCCATTCAAAGAAATTTTGGCCTCGAGTGGATTGGATAAATGAGATTGGACTAATTTTTTATGTAAAATTTATAAATATTCACGAGTTAGGCTTATATTACTAATTTTTATATGTTGAGTTTAATTAGAACAAAGATTTGAGTTCAATAAATAAATCCAAAAATTATGATGTGGTGTAAAATAATTATTTGACTATTTTTTTTTGAATTCTTAGAAGTGATGGAAAGTAATTAAGTTTAAATCTTTTTTAATTGGATTACATTTGTCAATGAGTTATATAGGGTCAGGTAAATTAAATTTAAAAAATTCTCATCAATAATATTTATTTTTTAGATTTTTTTTACTTGAAACAATTAAGTCAGTTTTTTTTTCTTCAACTTATTTACTTTATAAAATACATTTTTAGTCATCACCTTGATCATACACTAACTAACTTATTGTGAACTTCAATGCACCAAACATTTTCAGTGTATATAAAAATTAATTTGAATATAAAAATTAATAGTATATAATTAAAAAAAAGCATAAGCTTTTCACTTAATTGCAACATATAAGAAGAAACATTGAGGATTCACATCGTGTTTTTTTTTTAGTTCTTTAATTTTTCTAGTCACGTAAATTTTTTTATTTGATTATTTTACATTAGAGTAATTTGGGGTTGGACTTTGTTATTTGTTTCTTTTAGCTTGGTATTGGATACTTACGATATTGAAAAATAAAATTGACTCTTAGTTGATGCTTAAGTTTATAAAATTATACGAAGTTAAATTAAATTAAAACAATTAAAGTTATGAGATTAAATTTGAACACTAAATAAATACTAAGCCCTTTTTCTAGCAAACATGGGGAACTAAATTGCACGAGTAGGGGAAAGACTCACCCTTTTTTTTTGGTTCCTTAATTTTTTTTTAATTTGATTATTTCACATTTAGTTTATTTGGGATTGTACTTTATAGTTTTTTTCGGTTGCCTAGATATAAGGATCCCATAATGTTGATGAATAGGGATCCCATAATGTTGATGAAGAACTCTAATAAGCGTTTGATGCTCAATTTTGCAGATAAAATTTAATTTAATTGATCTAAAATAATTAAGGTTTTTGGATAAAGTTTGAAACAAAAAAAACTTTTAAATGATTGAAAATGATAGGCAAGACAACTTGTATGACACATATGGGGTGAAGTTATTGCACTTGAACTAAGTGTGTGTCTTTCTGCGGTGGCAGAACACTATTGTCCATGATTGCGTTGGAAGCGACATGACCAAATCCTGCACATGGTATGACACGTGTCGACGGAAGAGCTACAATGAGACTCCAACAATCTTTTCTTTCTTCTCCTCTCTCTCCTCTCTCTCTTCTCCTCAAGATTCGTGATGGCATGCCAAAATTGAAAGGTGTCTTATTATTTTGTTTTTGTGTCAAATTTAATTCTCATTCTTTTGTTTGCTATTTTTGGTTTTGTGTCCTTTAAAAAATATATATTTTTTTAAATTTCATCCTTTAATATTGAGTTCGTTAGGAATTGAGGTTTATAATTTTTTTTCAATAGGATGATCTTGTTCTCATGATCTGGGTCATGAGTTTGAAATGTTAACATGGGTTGATATCAATCTTTTCTTTTAGGTCCTTTTTTAACATTGATTTTATTTTTCAATTCTATCCTCCAACAATGAGTTTGTTGGAAGTTCGACTTTATGATTTTTTTGATAGGGTGATCCCATTCTAATGATTCAAGTTATGAGTTTGAAAAGTTAACCTTGGTTGACATCGGTCTTTTTTAGGTCCTTTTTTTACACTGATTTTTTTTTTTAATTTTATCCTTCAACAATAGGTTTGTTGAAAGTTAGGCTTCGTGACTTCTCTTCGTTTTTATTTCTATAAGATTATCCTAGTATCATGACCTAGATTGAGGGTTTGGTGGGGTAGCCCGAGTTAACTCGAGTATTTTTATTATCTTTTTTTAAATCAAATATTTTTTTTGTTTCATTCTTCAATATTAGGTTGGGTCAAGAATTGAGTTCATGATTTTTTCTATTTTTCTTTCTATTAAGTTATCCTGTTTCCATAATCTGGATTGCGGGGTTTGGTGGACTTACTCAATTTTGTTGGTAATCCTTTTTTTATTATTTTTCATTGATTTTTTTATTTCATCCTTCTATATTAGGTTTGTCAAGAATTAGGCTTCATAGTTTTTTTTATTTGCTTTCTTTGAAATTATCTCTGCCTCACAACCTATGATGCAAATTTGACATGCTATAGTTTGGTTGAAATTACACTTGTCTACAAAGTTTTGAAAAATTACAATTTGCAACCTAGGTTTGTCAGGAATGCAGCTTTATAGTTTTTTTTATTTGCTATCTACGAGATTATCTCGGCCTTACAACCTAAAATGCAGATTCGACATGCTATAGTTTGGTCGAGATTACACTTGTCTATAAAGTTATGAAAAATTACACTTTGCAACCCAGGTTAAAGGAAGAATTTCAAATATATATTATAACAATTAGAGATTCCCAACAATAGATCATTTCACCTACTCTCTTTGACTTTCTCTTTCTTCAATAAACAGTGTAGATCCAATGATTTCTCTCAAATTAAACAACAAAAATGCATATTCAAATTGATTTATTGCACAAACTCATGTTTCATCATGTTTGTCTATATTTGATAGTGGAATCTCACACATTTTCAAATTGATTTATCGTAGGATCTAGGTCTTCAGAATTTGAGGTGGGTTTTAGGGAATTAAATTGAGAAACAAATATTCTAAGTAAGAATTTATTTAGGGAATCCATAATGAATTGTTTTTTTTTTTTCATTTTAGTAATGAAACAGTTTACTCATCAATTGCACCCTTCCATGGATAAATTAAAGGCTAATTACTTCGGTTTTGTTAAGTATAATTGAAAGACAAGGGACCAATATGAAGAACACAAAGGAACTAAATGGTCATTTCAAAATTGCCTAAAAAAGTTTACCATTGTCCTCTTAGTTTGCAACATACCCATTTTCCATTCCTTTAGTTTTTCACAATACACTTTTGGTCCAAAACACGTTGGACCACCATATAAAAAATAAAACAAATAGTAGGCATAGGCACGTAGGCTTCCCTAGGCTCATGTGTTTGGTTTTTTTTTTTTTTCTGTTTTTTGTTCCAAGCATGGTAGACCACTAGGCTTGCATGTATAAGCCTTTTTTTCCTTTTTCTTAGATTGTTTTTTTTTTCAATTTGATCATTAACAATATGATTTTTATCGGTTTTCATTGATAATTTTTTTTTTCTTTCAATTTCATCATTTAATATGTTATTGACTTTTTGATTAGACAATGTAATTTCTTTCAGTTTCATATTTGTAGGTTTATCGTGATCTCATATAAATAACCCAATATTTAGTTAGT
>Ga0325414_1009586_pt1 | contig 10182 bp, 3 predicted proteins | sample PopdelMetagenome_8_FD_206183 | JGI IMG/M metagenome (GOLD analysis project Ga0325414, IMG submission 206183) | Populus deltoides microbial communities from Bellville, Georgia, United States - Leaf-PdKOR-R3 | ecosystem: Host-associated > Plants > Phyllosphere > Phylloplane/Leaf | place: USA...
GTTATAAGCTTTTATTTTTATCAAATGCTAATCGATCTAATGCTATTTTAGACCTTGTACACTGTGACATCTAGGGCTCCGCTCTAGTAAAATCAATAATGAGTTTTTCATATTATGTGTTCTCTTTGTTGATAACCATTCTTGATTTACTTGACTTTATCATGTGAAGTTAAAGTCTAATTTCCATGAAATTTTTCTTAAATTTCAAGAATTTGTTGAAAATCAGTACTCTTATGAAATTGAAACTTTTTAAAGTGACGTTGGTGCTGAATTTCATAACCTACATTTGCAGCCTCCTCTTTGCTTTTCGAACAATCTCTTTCTCAATCAAATCAAGTATGCCTGAGACATTCTTTTTCAGGCTTAGTTCTTAGATTGTAAACTGTTACTATTCCCATGGTAGTTGACCAATGCCTCTTCTTTATTGGTCCTCCTTTCTCTAACATTACTCTTTATCACTTTTTTGTTGGTGCATTACAATATTTGACTATCACCAGGCCTAATCTTACTCACTCTATCAACTATGTCAGTCAGTTCTTGCATACTCCCACTAAGATACATTTTTATGCTATCAAAATTAAGGGTGAGTAAAAAAACTAAAAAACAAGAAAATCAGAAAAAAAATAACCTATAAAACCGAATCGTGAAAAAAAACCGATAAAATCGATTAGAAAAACTTAAAAAATAATTCGGTTCGGTTCGGTTTTAAAAGGCCAAAACAAAATAAACCAGACCAAACCGAACCGATTCAAATAGCAATAAAAAACCAGAGGTACTATAAATACCTTTCCCCCATTTACTTCTTAAACACTAGCAGCCACCCTTGTACAATCAACTACTGAAGAGGAAAGCCTATGGATTAAACAACAAAACAGCAGCCCTGGAGCCCCCCTATTCAATCTTCAACACTCATCTCTTAATCTTTTTGCCCTTTTTTTAAGCACAGCCGACTGCTGAAGAGGAGAGCCCATGGATTAAACAACCAAACAGCAGCCCTAGAGCCCCCCTGTTCTGATGCGAACCTCGTGATCACGTGGTCACGTAACCCACAATCAAGATTGAGATCTGATCCTGGAAAACCGAAATAGGTCTGATAGGATTATGACACAATGGAAACCTGCCCCAAGGCACCAATACTATTGGATTGATTAGAATAACGCCATGAAGCCAGTTAATCTTCGATAAGTCAGATTCAGTTCGTTCAAGAACTGAAGAATGTAAGAATCACTCTCACACGTTAAAACTGAAAAATTTAGAAGTAATTATCATCAAAGCTGCCAAAATTTTAGCTTACATGAGTTTAAATAGTTCTTGAAAAATTAACCCTAATGGACCCCTTATGTGGACTTATATGAGGTCCACTCAAAACTGACCCAAAACCCTAAACTGAAAAGCCCATAACTTAATCCAAACAAGCCTTAGATCCTAACTGAAAACAAAGTCTTAATTAAGCCCAAACATGAAAGAAAATAATAAAAATGACTAACTTGTCATTAAATACCACCAGCTCTTCTTTCCTTGTGTAGCTAGGATTAATAAGGAATCCTTATAAGGAAAGGATTCTGAAACATTAATGAATCCTTGCCACACTTGGAGATTATATTGCAGCTCATTAAAGATCCTTGTGGAACTAGAAAATTCCCAAAACAAGCTCCCACATCCTTGTAAGAAAAGGATCCTTGCCAAATAGGAAGTCCACAAGTCAAAAGAAAGTAAATAACAGAATTCGTATAGCTTATTCGGACCTATATTGGAAGTCTTTTCCGAACATGGATTCTCCTGAAAATGTACCCCAACATAGAAAAACACCTCTGGAATCTTCTGGTAAAGTTTTAGCTCGATCCAACGGTTGGATTTGAAGTTATGCTCAATAGCGTAAAACTGAACGGTAGAAACTTTTACGCCAAAATCCGAATTTGACCTTGCTTTGTTCGTATCACAAGGCTAAACCGTATCATGTTCAATCTTCATCTCTCATCTCTCAATCTTTTTGTCCATTTCTTTAAAAAACTGACATATGTAGCCACTTATTATTAAATGCACGAGTTCTTAGAGATTCATCAAGAGGGAGACTTATCAGATTGCTTAAAGCAATTACTAACTTTTCTTCTGATTTCTATAGATCTATTATATATTCATTTCCCATATTTATTTACAAGGTTGCTGGTTTGCCATAGTATGCTCATGTTGCGACTACTATCATAGATGCTGTGAGAATTATTTTTTTCCAAATCTTCTTCTGACACTTGTTCTTTCTGTCTTCTTTATTTTCAATTTTAGAAAAACTTGCTCGATATGCTTGGTCAAGATGAAATCAGTTTTTTCTGGTTTTTCCTTTCAATTAACCGAACCGAATCGAAACTGGTTAGTTTGAACCGGTTTTGGTTTTGATTTTAAAAAAAATTAGTTTTGTTATTTTTTTAGGTGAAAATTGGACCGAACCAAAAATGCTCACCCCTAATCAAAATTATACTTCATTATATCAAGGGTAATCTTCACTTTGGCCTCACATTTATAACTTCTTTCTCTATCACTATTATTGCCTGTTCTGATGCTAATTGGGCTGGTTACTTAGATACTCACTGCTCCACCACCGATAATTCCATCTACCTTGGTGACAATTTTATATCCTAGAGTAAAAAAAAAGTAGCCCACAATCTTTAGGTCTAGCTCTGAATCTGTCGTGCCCTTGCCACCATTACCATTAAGATCTTTAGGTTGCAATATTTTTTCTTGATCTTCGTATCACTACCCCTACTCCATCACTTCTCCTTTATGATAACAAGAATGCTCTTTCTCTCAATTCTAACCATGTCTCTCATAAGTAATCCAAGCACATGGTTTTGGATTATCACTTTCTTCATGAACTCATTGTTGTTGGTACCATATGCTCTCAGCATGTTCCTTTTTCTTTGCGGATTGCTAATGTTTTCACAAAGAGTGTCTCTCGGTTGCTTTTTATTTTTTTTGTTCCAAGCTTTGTGTATGATCTAATCCCATGTTAAGCTTGCCGGGGGATGTTAAGGATACTCAAGAATCCTCTCCTGATATTGAGCAATTCTCTCTATGATTGTAGCAGTTAACCCATGATTGCAGAAATATATTATTCATTGAATGATTTGTTTCCATTTGTACCTTATTTTCTTTTCATGTACAATTATGTACTTCTCTATAAATAAAATATCTCTTCACCTCTAATATTCTCAAGTGATAATTAAGTTCTTGATATATCTAAGCTCTAACATATGTAGGTCCAAGTGACAAATCTTTTCAATAAAAAAATGTGTTCAATAACCTTAAAGAATTAACTTGATGGGTTAAAAAATAATTTTTTTTCCCATGTGCATTGTTAGTATTTCAAGAAATTTTATTTTTTAATACACTGGGTTGATGTCCATCTTTAAAATAGTTCAAAAAAAGAAATTTGATCATACATATTGAATAGAAATATTATTCAGAAGACAGGAATTTATTAAAAAGATGTTCAATTACTTAGAAGTCATAATTAATACCTTAAGAACGTATTTAATTAGATTGTCAGGTATGATACTAGCTACCTTGCTAAGAGATTTATCATATTGTATGATTGGTTTGGGTTCTTAGATAAGCTAATTACTGATGCAAGCTACCTTCCTGATGTTTTATTGCCATAGGAATAACTTGCCTGACAATACTAGGAAAGATATATTTTTTTTGCTAGGATGGATTACGCTAAATATATATAGTTCACTGTCTGTATACACGATTTGATAGGAGGATATATCATGGTCCATCTTTTTTTCCGAAACCAGCAACAAAATGCTTTCATCAAATATGGCTTAAGTAGAGGATTATATGGATCGATTTGATATATCTCCCCCACTGCAAGACATTAATTAGATACACATGCAGGCACCAAGCTCTAATCGATAGCAGCGAAAGCTCCACCTAAATGATGCTATGTTAAGTGTTTTGAAGAAAAATGCAGTAGGTTTGCTGAAAAGGACGTCGCATAAATAAAATTGTTAATCAAAGATCAAGAACATTTATAGCCTAAATAGAAGTGTGTTAGACAGGTACCCTTCAAATTATGAGCATTGAGTCGTATATCTTCAAAAGATGTTATCATCGTACCTCATGTTATAGTCCATCAATTAATATTTCCAATGTTTCCCGAGCTATCGATGGCTTCTCTTTACACTTTGACAAATCTTGCTTCACAATTTAAGAGTGTTTTGATGCAAGGGTTTTCCTTTTGGCCCGTGTGAAATTACTTTTCAAGATAGAGCAAACTAGATTGAAGGTGAAAGTAATTCAAGAGAAGCACAGAGGTAAGAGTTTTGGAATGAAAATGGTTACAGGTGATTGATGATGAGAAATGCTTTTGATGCTTGCTTTAAAGCTGTCACGTTTAATTTTTCTTTGACTCAAAAATGGAGAATCCTCCTTATGAAGGCATTAAGCTTCGGGTATGTCACCGTTGTATGAAAGAGATACCAGCTTGGGAAATCTAAAAGAATGTGATCTTCAATAGTCTTTTTTTTTAATCCCAAAAAACAAGAAAAGGAAATTCATTTCCTTTCCTTATTCTTAATTCATTTACTTTCACGGCAACTAAGCAAAATAACTTTCAGTCTAGTAAGCAGAATGTGACATGAAACTAACAGCAATAAAGGCTCATAAATACCTCTCTAGCATATTGAACAAGTCCAAGTCCACAATATGCTGTCTGTAGTATAGAGCATTACGGAGAGAAAAGATTTTTGGGTGCTAATCATTCACTCACGCCCATTCAGAATCAATTTCTTACATTTTGGACTCTGCATATATCTCATGGATTGAGAACTTAGATCTAGATGAGAGCATAGAGATAATAGGAACAAAAGAAGGCATGCCAATTATATATGTCATTAACTTGATATGCAAGCTGATCAATTCTGTTCCACTGTAACATATTAGCTGATCAGAATCAGCCTAGCTATTTCACGTTTCACAGGAAGGAGAGACTGCCAAAATTTCATTTGTGACTTCCACAACAACACTATTGGAGCATCTAATTCAAACTGGTTAGGATTTGAAATCTGTGCAGGCAACCAGAATTTTCCTGTGTGTGTGTGTGTGTTTGTGTGGTGATATTCTAATAACAATGAGAATCATTGGAAAAAAATCACGGGAACTTGACATTAGCTAGGTTGAGAAATGGGGGAGAATACTTAAATAATATAAAGCTCCTGAATCACTTTCTAATTACAATAATTTAGAGAATCTTATTGCATTAGAACATGGGTGAATTAGATGGGGAAGAATTCACCAAATTGAGAATGCTGTTCCAGTAATTCTTATTATCTTCGTAATAATTGCTGCCACTGCCACTGCCACCACTATGGTCAGAGTCCTTGCCATCGTCTGACAAACTCCTCTCAGCAGAATCACTAAGCAAAAGATGAGTGAACCCTTCTTCCATGACATTTTTTCCAACATGAACATTGTCACAATTTGCCCTTAAAGAATCTGGATTCCATGGTGCTTCCATAGAAATTGTCATGTCATGAAGGGTTGATGTAAGGGATACTGAATTATCGGGCAAATGGCTTGAATTTGAAAGGCTTTTCCAATCATGTTCACCTTCTTCTTTGATAATTCCAGTCTCTGTTGACCCTGAAGTCCCAACAAACTCAATCATTGAAATTGAATTCTCTCCAACTGCACCTGAATTCATGACCGGTGGTGCATTTTCTGAGAAAGTTAGAGTAGATGTTGGAGACTCAAGGACATCTCCAATTCCCATGTTTAGACCACCACCATTACCTTCACTTGATTTTGACCAACCATCATTCCAAGCTTTTAGCGCATCAAGAGACCGCGGCGGTTGAGCCAAAGTTGATGAAGTTGAGCCTGGACTCGAACCTGAACCGGGAAAGTAACCTGGAGTAGTACTGCTAAGTTGGTGTTGAATTGAATGTGAACGTAGTTTGGATTCCCTGACCAATCTAGCTTCAGCTTCGAGCCGGGCACTTTCCCATTGAGCCATGTGGCTAAGATTTGCTGCATTCTTGGATTGACCGTCAATGGAAAGTAAAGCATCATTTTTCGACTTGTGAGTTACCGGATCAATCCCCATTTTGGCTAACCTTTTCTTAAGATGTGTATTCCAGTAATTCTTGATCTCATTATCTGTCCTCTTAGGCAAGTGAGTGGCTATAGCCGACCACCTGAAGACAAGACAACATAGAGACAGACCTTAAAAAAAAAAAAAAAAAAAAACCTAGAAATTACCATCGACTACTACAAGCATTTCTGTGCTCTAAAATATTCAACGGATCAGTATGGACAAATAAAGTAACTTGGAAAGCCAAATGAAAAAGAAAAAAAGAAATCAATCTCATTTTCCGTGTCATGCTGCTGAATAGAAAATTAAAGATATACATGCACCCAGCATTTAATGGCAACCAATAATGATACTTTGATTGAATGGCGAAAACAGTAAGCAGAGACTACTGTTCAAAATGTTGGTCAAGAGGATTTGTCAAGATGGTAGGTTATAGACTTAGAGCTAGTGGGTAGTTGAGAGTGATTAAGAGAGGCTATTACATCGGAAACATGTTACAGTTGAAGAGAGTGGTTGTTCCAGTCAGCAAATATTTGTGAACCAAAGACTATGGAAACAAAGAAACATAAAGTTCAAGAAACTTCACAGTAGCAATTAGTTGCGTTTGATGAGACCAGAATTCATGTGAACAAATGAGTTCTTGGAAAATCATGCGCGTGGAAAATTCAAAAACTGTGAAGAAAAGAATAACAACAGTAACATCACATGAAAAGAAAGCATGTGACAGCAGATATAGTAGATATACCTGTTCCCTAAGAGGGCATGGAGTTGAATGATAGTTTGTTCTTCTTGCAAGCTGAACTTTCCTCTCTTAATATCTGGCCTGAGATAGTTAGTCCATCTAAGCCTGCAGCTCTTTCCACATCTTTGAAGACCTAAAAACCATCAGAGACTAAAAAGTTACACACATACACATGTCTATACACTGTCATTGAACTTGTTGGAGTTACACCCTTCATCTCTTAAATCTAAGGCGAGCAAGCCTATAAGAAGCTAGCTAGCTAGCATATATAAATCACCTGCTTTAGCGGGCAAGGCACGCCAGCTTCCATGACCGTGTTCTTCAATATAAGCTAGGAGTTTTTGATCTTCCTCGGGTGTCCATGGCCCTTTCTTCAAGCCCACCTTGTCACAGCATGGTGATCGACCCATAGTAACTTGCTTAGTGAAATGATCAGCAAAGAAGGAGGGTAGTTCTTTAGGCTCTTTATATAGCACAAGAAATGAATTCGACTTGTTGAGAGTAGCTGGGTGTGAGAGAGGAGGATTTTGTTGTTTGTGAAGGAAGATATATGGGCATAGAAGAAAGGTCAGCGAAATAAATGACATATAAAAAAAATTAATTTGATCAGAGTATTATGTGTACAAGCCACATGACAGCAGGATACCCTTAAATTCAAGCTACATAGACGGTAGCTACTAGCTAGCTTGTGTCTATTTGGTATTCCGTACCTTTACTTGTTTTAAAGGCCGCCCTACGTAGTAATTAATGATTTAGGGTTCTATTAGATGTAATTTTTCTTAGTTTTTTTTATAAAGAAAATGGTATTTTTAGGTTAGAATATTTGACGTATAAAAACTAAGTAATTTTGCTGAATTTTAAGAAAGTCATTTATATTCTTACGTCCAAACTATTGCATTTAAATAATAAAAAGAAGAAATTCTTGTATATAACCTTTCTGAAAACTGAATCTTATGTAATAATAAAAGGATTATATATATATATATATATATATATATATATATGTATATGTGAATATGTATATATATATATAATGTTAAATAATATTTATGTAATTTTATTTATTAAAGGTAGAATAATACTTTCAGTTTAATTTATATATATTTTATATTTAGGTTAAAATTAAGCACTTATAATATATAGATTTTTTAAAATTCTAACCTTCTTTTTATATTTAATTTTAATTATTTTAACACACAACTCCCATTATAAGTTATTTTCTTAATTAATTTAATATAAAAATTTATTTTAGACCTTCCTTAATAGTCTGGATTAAGGATTATGTTGTTGGTTTTTTTTAATACCCCCGCGGGAATTAAAATCTAACAGCACAATTTAATGTATTTTGAGGTTCAAGTGTCAAAGCTTAATTAAATAAAAGGAAAAATTATATAATTATATGCAAAAAATTGTATAAATTGCGAAGATTGACAACGATGAAAAGTTCAAAGTATCGGAGGAGAAATAAGTTAAATAATATTTATCTAGTTTTATTTATTAAGGATAGAATAGTATTTTCAATTTAATATATATATAATTTATTTGTATTTAGGTTAACTTAAGCACTCATAATAAACAGATTATTGAGAATTCTAACCTCCTTTTATATTTGATCTGAATTACTTTAATATGATATCAGAGTCTGGTTGGTCGAACCCTTGACTTGCTAATTTTATGGAACTCGCTGCCCTGTAGAAATCATGTTCATCAATGTCAGAGCCACTGCTCGTATCAAAATCGTTATCATCATCCACTTCATTCCCTATAGGGTGTTCCAGCACGCTCAATGCATTCCTTTGAAGCTTAACTTCAGATCCATTTTTCAAAACATCAGACATGAGTTGTTTGACCAATTAAAAGATGGAGGACGAAGATCAAGTTTTGTGCTTGCGACTCAAGAATTAATATTTAAACATTTATTTTGGATTCTTTAGCTTCTGCAATTTGATATTTTTATTCTATCTCTGCAATTGTTTTGGTATTTCTTCTTCTCTTCAGTTTTTGCAATTTAGTATTTACATTTAGTTTCTACAATTTTTTTTGGACTGATATTTTATCTTCCGCTTCTACAAAATTTGGTATTTCAACTTTCCTTCAGCTTCTGTAATTTGGTATTTTTGTTCTGTCTTTGCAATTATTTTGATATTTCATCTTCTTCAGTTTCTGCAATTTGGTATTTGTGTTCAATTTCTGTAATTTTTTTGGAGTGATATTTTGTCTTCCGCTTCTATAAAATCTAGTATTTTGACTTTCCTTCAGCTTCTGTAATTTGGTATTTCTGTTCTGTCTTTGCAATTTTTTTGGTATTTCGTCTTCTCTTCAATTTCTGCAATTTGGTATTTGCGTTCAGTTTCTGTAATTTTTTTTTGGAGTGATATTTTGTCTTCCACTTCTGCAAAATCTAGTATTTCAACTTTCTTTCAGCTTCTGCAATTTGGTATTTCTGTTATGTCTCTGCAATTATTTTGGTATTTCGTCTTCTCTTCAGTTTCTGCAATTTGGTATTTGTGTTCAATTTCTGCAATTTGTTTTGGAGTGATATTTTGTTTTCCGCTTCTGCAAAATCTGGTATTTCAACTTTCCTTCAGCTTTTGCAATTTGGTATTTATGTTTTGTCTCTGCAATTGTTTTGGTATTTCTTCTTCTCTTCAGTTTCTGCAATTTGGTATTTGCATTCAGTTTCTGCAAATTTTTTTGGAGTGATATTTTGTCTTCTGCTTCTGCAAAATCTAGTATTTCGACTTTCCTTCTGCTTCTGCCATGACATCTACTACCAAAGAGATTGTTTGGTTACGTTGGTTGCTTGCTGATATGAGAGCTATCTTTTTTCATCCTACTCTTATGTATTGTGACAACTAGAGTTCTATTCAGATTGCTCACAACTCAGTTTTTCATGAGCGCATTAAGCACATTGAGATCGATTGTCATCTTTCTCGTCATCATCTCAAGCATAACACCATTACTTTGCCTTTTGTTCCTTCTTCCTTACAGAGATTGCAGATTTCTTTACCAAGACGCATTCCATTTCTCGTTTTCGTTTTCTAGTTGGCAAACTCTCGATACTTGTAGCTGCCGCATTGTGAGTTTGAGGGGAGATGCTAAATAATATTTATCTAGTCTTATTTATTAAGAGTAGAATAATATTTTCAGTTTAACCTATATATAATTCATTTGTATTTAGGTTAACTTAAACACTCATAATAAACAGATTATTGAGAATTCTAACCTCTTTTTATATTTGATCTGAATTACTTTAACGAAATCAAGATCGAGAAAAATAAATCGAATTCTTCGGGGGAAAGAAGAATATTTGGGGTTAAACAAATATAAAAGAATTGACAAAATAATATTT
>Ga0325414_1009587_pt1 | contig 10181 bp, 7 predicted proteins | sample PopdelMetagenome_8_FD_206183 | JGI IMG/M metagenome (GOLD analysis project Ga0325414, IMG submission 206183) | Populus deltoides microbial communities from Bellville, Georgia, United States - Leaf-PdKOR-R3 | ecosystem: Host-associated > Plants > Phyllosphere > Phylloplane/Leaf | place: USA...
GTCTAGAATTGAATGGGGTGAGACAAACAAAAGTTGACAGAAATTTTTTAAATATTTTAAATAAGAGATTGATTATACTAAAAAAAAAATTAAAAATCATTTTAAAATATTATATCTGACATAAGTTGTTTTGTATTTATTTTTATTAAAAATTTATCTAAACTAATATATATGTGTGTGTGTGTGTGTGTGAATTTATTGTTGAAGGTAAATGACTGCCAAAACTTACGAAAATGTTTTAGGATCCAAACTCGACAATAAGGTATAACCTTTACTTTTAAAATATGAGTATTCAATAAAAAAAATGATAAATGATAAATTGAATTCTGGTCTGTTTTTTGTATTATATTCTAAAATAGGTTAATTATAATCACATCACACAAACCAAAAATATACTTCAATTATAATTTTTTTAAATAAATATTAATATAATAAAGAAGAAGAAGAAATAACATTTTTCAATTGTAGAATTGTATTAAAACACCAGAAATTGTAGGGTATATTAGGGGTGTTAATACCTTTCAATTATAGAATTGTATTAAAACACCAGAAATTGTATTAAAACATTATCTTAATTTATATAAGATAAATAAACAATGCAGATTCCTTATGTAAGGTATATTAGGGGTGTTAATACCTTTCTTTATTCAACCAGTCTTCTTATCCACATTCCGAGACTAGTTAGGGTTCTTAGTAACCAAAATACTAGGTAACAATCCCAATTCTCTTTGTTTTATTGATAAAAATAAGAATTCCTTGTCATTTCCGCTCACAACACCACAAAGATCCCAGTTTGGTAGGATGTCCGCCCTAATACAACACACGTGTGGTAGAATGATGGCTCCACTAGGAAATCTCGTACACTTTCTTTTTATGCTTTAAATTTTTACTGCTTTTGTCTATCATTTTTATTATCAACATGCATTCTTTTTTATATGTTATACATGCATTTGTATATTGGTTATGGATTAATGCCTCATGCATCACCTACTTTAAATTTTTGAAACACACACAAGCTTTTAGGTTATTTAAGGGATTAGTGGTTTGCCCTATGACTATTGGTTAGGCTTTAGATGCGTGAAACAGTCAACTCATAACTGACTGTCTGCTTTGTAATGGTGGGCATACATGCCTTAACCATTCCTCGTAATACCCTTATATTGTTTTTACAAAAACTATCACTTGGCATATTTGAGACCTTTTTTTAGATTATTTATAAAATCTACCCATGATCACTTAATGAATAGAACATGTCTTTAGGTTGCATGTGATACCTATAATTTGCATAAAAACAAGCCTGACCATGCTAGTTTTATATTACAGGATTTTGAACTAGAATCATGACTTCCATAAAATATTCAATTATTCAAGAATTAGGGTAAAAATCTGAGCTAGCATAATTAGTTGATGGAAACTACCCAAGAATCAATGTTAATGGATTGCCAGATAAATCACATGTTAAATGAATTGGAGAAACTGTTACCCATCATGGGGTATGTCACGAGACTCTCTTTGAGAGACGATATGAGAGGAATACATAACTAATGAGGCTTTCAGTACAAGTAATGGTTGTAAAAGCCCTACTGAATTTTTGGGATCGAAATTATAGGTGTTTTACTTTCATGGGAACATCGATATGACACATATATTGGAGGAGGATGAGAGGATATTAGATTTTCTAAATAACAACCATAAGATTTAACTCAGATGAACCTTATTTGAAGTAAGATTGGTCAAGACTAATAAATTTTGACCTCATTACCATAACAATTTGCACGGAATTGTTTTGCGAGTTTATGACTCATCAAAATTTCTTCTTCTTTGTTTCATGTAGCTTTTGCACAACAAACTTTGATGGTTTGGTCATCCCTTTGAATTTATGGGTATTTAGCCATCTTCTAGGGAGTTGCTAGGTGAATTGTTGCTCTTGACAAGTCATTGATTTTTTCTTAAAATCATTAGTCAAAGTCGAATCATGAAAACCTTTGTTTAAGATAAAATGATTTAAAAAATAAATTGTGGAGCCTTTTGAGATCATTTCAAAAATACACAACATGCAACAAGAATGAATAATCAAACTTTATTGATTTAAAGAAGATGAATACACTATACATAATATTTCTTTATAGAGTGAAAGTTCACAGGCCTAGGCAACTTGTCTCCATCCATTCTTATCAATAAAAAAGCTCCCCCAGAGAATGCTTTCTTCACTAAATATAAGCCTTCGTAATTGGGTGCCCACTTACTTTGATTTTTGTCAAGTAGATGTAAGATCTTTCTCAACACTAGATCTCTTTCATAAAATACCATATGTCTGACTTTCTTGTCATATGCTTTAGCTATTTTTTGTTAATACAACTAATGATGACAAATTCTGAACTACCCTCTTTTCACTAATCAGATTTAATTGCTTATATCTCATTTTGACTCAATTAGCTTCCTCAAGTTTTGATTTCATTAGTACCCTTAGAGATGAGATTTCTGTTTCTAGCAGCATCACTGCTTCCATCCCATAAACCAAGAAATAAGGTGTATCTCCTATAGACGTTCTTATTATGGTGCAATATGCATGTCGAGCAAAAAGAAGCATTTCATGTCAGTCCTTGTACGTGACTACAATCTTTTATATAATCTTCTTGATATTCTTGTTGGCAGCTTCTACAACACTATTCATCTTTAACCTATATGGAGATGAATTTGAGTGCTTGATTTTTCATTTTGAGCAAAGCTCTACTATCATTCTTCCTTCGAAGTTTTGAGCATTATCAGTTACTATCTTTTTAGGTGCTTTATATCGACAAATTAAATCTCGTTCAATGAATCTCTTCACTACCTTTTGGGTTATATAAGCATAGGAACTGACTTCCACTCATTTTGTGAAGTAATCAATGGCCACTACAATAAACTGATGTTTGTTGCTGGTTTTTTGATTGAAAGGCCTTATTAAATTGATTCCCCACATTGCAAATGGCCATGAAATGTCAAATTGAATAGAGAAGATGGAGACATTTATCTTATCATTATACATATGATATTTATGGCATTTTATGATGTATTCTATGTTATCCTTTTCCATGGTCATCCAAAAATACACCAACCTCTGTATTTGCATAGTCATCATATGTCCACTAGTATGAGTTTCACAAATCCCTTCGTGAACTTCTTGGAGAGCTATTTTTTTTTGCTTTTATCCCAGCTAAACATCTCAACAATGTTCCATTGGACAACCTCTTGTATAACATTTCAGCATTGAGGTTATAGTCCATGACTAACCTTTGCAAGGATTTCATATTTATATTGGATGTCCTTAGAGGATACTTTTGGTATTGGTAAAACTGTTTGATATTATAATACCATGAATTCCTTTCCATTTCTCATTCAACTAAGCAGTAGTGAGCCAGAGAATTTTTTACTTCAATATTTATAAGTTGCACTCTGTTCCATAATCATTTTTTGTCATGAAAGCTAAAGTGGCCAAAGCATTAGCAAATTGTTTTTTTTTCCTTTCTATATGAGTGAATTTTATCTCGTTAAATTCTTTTTCTAGTTTGGACAAATATTTTTAACATGGCCTCAACTTCTCATCTTTTATTTTCCATTCCCCTTTTACTTAGTAGATTATCAATATTGAGTTGCCATAAACATCAAGTTTCTTTATCTTTAATTCTAATATAGTTTCTATTCTAATGATGCAAGCTTCATACTGAGCTGTATTATTGATGTACTCAAACTACAGCTTGATCAAAACAGGCTATTGTTTTCTGTTAGGTAAAATTATCATTGTTTTTGCCTCATTGCCATATACTTTTACTGCTCCGTCAAAATACATTATCCACTAGTCTAGTTCTTTTTTTTTCTACTACCAACACATCTTCATCTGGGAAATCAAAATTCAAATGCTCATAATCTTCAATTGCATTGTTTGCCAAATGATCAGCAATAACACTTCCTTTCACACATTTTCTTGTCATGTATATTATGTCATACTCAACTAATACCACTTTCATTCTTGCAATTTTTCTTAATAAATAAGGCTTTTCAAAGATATATCTAAAAGGATTCAATTTTGAAATTACCCATATAGTGTAATACAACCTATACTATCGAAGTCGTTTTGCAGCCGATACAAGTGCACAACAAAGCTTCTCTACCATTATTTATATGGCACTCACAATCCATGAACTTGTTATTTAGATAATAGATTGCTCTCTCTTTTCTACCAGACTCATCATGTTGCCCGAGTACACATCCTATTTCTTTTTTGGCTGTTGTTAAATATAGAATCAACTGTCTACCAGGCATGAGAGGTACCAAAAAAGATGGATTTTACAAATACTGCTTGATTTTATCGAACATTTCTTGGCATTCCTTATTCCATACACCAAGATTTTTGTTTTGAAGGAGTAGAAAGATTGGCTCACAAGTTATTGTCATTTGAGATATAAACTGAGCAATGTAATTTAAACAATCCAAAACCCTCTTACTTTTTTTTTTTAATATATATTTTAGGAGCTGACATGGCCTAAATTGTTTTTCCTTTATCAAGGTCGACTTCAATATCTTGGCTACTCAAGACAAATCCTAGCAACTTTTTGGATTTTACCCCGAATGAGCATATTATCAATGAGGACATTGATGTGTGGCAAAGAGAAGTCGTCCTTCGAGCTTCTTTATTTAAATACATATAGTCTACATATACTAGAGATGAAAGGTAAGTATCAGATCAAAATGATAAATTTAATTTTAATATTATATTTAGAATTGTTGTTACTCATTTTTAGGCCCCATATGCTGGAGATGGTATGTACCTCTTTTAAATCGAATACAAGAGTTTAGCTCATGATTGCTGGAAGATTGACAAAAGTAGAGAATAAAGAAATGTTTTTTGAACCCTATTTCAACTATTTTCTACTATTTTTATCCTCCTCCTTTGCTGCCAAAATTGTCAGGAATCTTAGGCTAATTAGGATTCTTCATAATACTAAACTCGTTCCTTCTTTATCTAGTCTTTAAGGTTAAATAAATCTCTCAGAATTTATACTAAAAAACTAATTATGCTGTTGTCGCATTTATGTTGTAATACCAATTTTGTTCCAACTTAGGCTTTGATTCTAACTCGATTTCGTGCAATATTTGGCAATCCCAGCTATATTATTTCATTCATGACATGTTAAAGAATTGATATGCACCTTTATTGGGTCCTAGAGCCCACTTTTTTTATGTCAGACTCTCAGTTAGATTGGGATGCTCGGCATTGTCAGTTTTCGAATCAGATCAGGAGATCCTTTTGACCAAACAGATTGCAGCTAGATTCTGTTCTTCAAAATGAATTTATCTCACTTTGAATCCTTCATGAAATTTATAGTCCTATACATATAGATGAATTTGGGTTTTTGAATCTCTTGATTTCAATATCAAAAGCTCAAGATATTCTCATTTAAATATCTAATGAGAAAGTAAAGAATCCTGCCGCGAGAAGTATTCCAGCCCGAATATTTGCAATTCTGTTCTTCAAAATGATTTTATCTAACTTTGAATCCTTCATGAAATTTATAGTCTTGTATGTTTAGATGAATTTGAGTTTTTGAATTGCTTGATTTTGATATCAGAAACTCAAGATATTCTCGTTTGAAAATCTAGTGTGAAAGCAGAGAATCTTGTCGCAAGAAGGATTCCAAACCGAGTTTTTCAGATCTTGATTTGAGGGACCCGATTTAATGTTTTAATGATTTATCGGATTAATCAAAGACAAATTTCAAACTTTGGAAAGCAAATCGGTTTCGTTGGAGGAATTAAAAAAAACAGGGACTGGATCAGAAAAACGTCATAATAATTTATGTTATTGGCCGCCACGTTGGATTATATTATGCTTCTCTTCACAAGAAACAAACACCACCGTTTGAGACTTTGCATCATGAAACAGCATAGGAATTAATTAGCATGGTACTGCATAATACCCCTCCTCGTATGCAATTATTTTCTTTTCTCTGCAAATTCCTACTGGTTTTCTTTATCATCACGCTTGATTTTTGGAGCTGCAGACCATGTTTTTTCTGCCTCAGTCCAAAGGAAACAGTTGGTGCCTCACGGTGCCAACTATGGAAGGTCAGAAAGGAGTCGCACCAACCTCTAATTACTGGAAAGAAATCACTAGAATCACAACAGAATCAATGAGAATATTTTAGTTTTCTCATTTGCATTATTTGATTGCAAATTAGCCGAGATTTACATCCAAGAATTAGTGCATTATATCTTTCCTAAATAGAGCTATGTATAGGCTATATATATACCTCCTCTACTAACTTAAAGGAAGAACAGAAAAAAAAAGCAGGGAAACAAAAAAGAAGAGACAAATAGAGGAGAGAAAAACACAAAGAACAGGGGAGAACAAAGTTTTTTTTTTTCTTTCATCCTTTCGTTACTGTGAAAGAAAGGAAAGGAAAACAAAACAGAGAAGAGGGAAAGAAAAGAGAAGAAAACAGGAAGAAGAAAGGAGAAGAGGCAGGCATCAAAACAACACAATTGAAAGTAAGAAAAAACATAGAGGCAAAGGCATCAATTTAACCAGCACACCACGCCTTCATCGCCATCATCTTCGCCATCTCTAGATAGAGCATCGGCAGAAGAGAAAAAAGAGACCAAAACCAGCATGGCCATCATTTTTTGTCTCCAAAACTAGTGACCAGCGGTCGTGCGCAGAAGCTTCAACGCCATTGTCTTCGCCCATCTCAGCGCCAGGTAAGTTTCCATGCATTCCTTTCACTTTGCATTTTAATTATATAGTTACTGTGCATGCCTTTGTGTTTACTGTTCAAGTGAATTATAATTCACTTAAACAATCACTAAGCAATGCATGCATGAGGAAACTTATGCGTGCCTTTTGTGTCTACCCGGGTCACTAGCTTGGGCAAGTGATCCAGCTAGGCCTGCTGGGTCTAGCCTAACAACATGGGCCGAGCTGGACCCAGCAAAAAAAAAATGTTTTCTTGTGTATTGTATACGGCCAATACCCTAACATATTTTGAACATTCCTTTTATATATATAAAAAACAAATATTTGAAGTTTCGAAAATATGTTTATGCATGGATTTCTTAAACACAAAAAAAAAATTATTTTCTTGCATTATGGATTTTACAACATGTTTGTAAAAATCCAAAGAGTGTTGGTCAATATTCCAAAAATATAAAAATCTTATTCCTAGGGAATTCATATTTATTCACTATTAATATTTGGATAAAGAAATATCAAAGGGGTTAATATCCAAAATATTATTAGGAATAATTTGTTATTATTCATTATTAATATTTGGATAAAGAAATATCAAAGGGGTTAATATCCAAAATATTTTTTAGGAATAATTTGTTATTATTCATTATTAATAATTTGGATAAAGAAATATCAAAGGGGTTAATATCCAAAATATTTTTTAGGAATAATTTGTTATTATTCATTATTAATATTTGGATAAAGAAATCTATGAAAAGTAAATGTCTAAAATATTGTTGAGAATAACACAACTCGTTCATTTTTAACATAAGGGCAAATTTATACCCAAAATGTTATTTAGAACAATTTTATTATATATCGTTAAAAGAAGCCTCAATTATAATTGAGGGCATTTCAATTTTTGTTCCTAGGTTTATGAGTTGTCACCGTATAAAATACTAAGGCAAAAATGAGCTTTTAAAGCACCTTGAATTTTCTTAAATTTCTAACTTAGTTTTTTTTTTATTTTCCTTGTGATTTACGAGTCGCGAACACTTGAAATACTAAGGAAAAAATGAGCTTTTAAGCATATTGAATCCCTTTAGATTTCTATCTTAGGTGTCTTTTAATTCATAGGTTGTAAATTTAGTTCAAATCAAACATAGACATATTTAAAAGTATGATCCATATTGACCAAGAGTTCTTTCTTTTAGACTTTGAACCCAAGTTTGTTCATCATAGCAAACTTATCCTAGGAAAACTGATGGGACTAGAAAAATCAACACCATAGCAATTATAAACCAAACCAAGAGTTCTTTCTTTTAGACTTTGAACCCAAGTTTGTTCATCATAACAAACTTATCTTAGGAAAACTGATGGGACTAGAAAAATCAACACTATAGCTTACCTTAGGGGTGCTAAAACCTTCCTATTACGCAACCAGTCCCTTACCTTAGAATCTCTGAAGACTAGTTAGGGTTCCTAGTGACCATAATACTAGGTGATGACTTCCTTTTACACAAAACAAAGACCCTGACATGATTCCCCCCTCTGGAAAGGGTCGCCGTAATGCCGCACTCTCGTGAAGGTGCGACAAGAATAATAATAAAAATCATTAAATTCATTAATGTGTTTTTTTTAAAATAAAAATACCATAGATTAAAAAATTAATTTCATCAATAATATTGACAATAAAAATAATAGAAATGATTGTGGTAGTGGTGATGGAAAGAGATATGGTAGCTACACAACACTAATCCCAAAAAGTTAATCTAGTGATTAAAGATGTATGGTTTGTTGATTTCTTTAGATGAAACTTTATGGATAATATCCATAAGAATTTACTAAATTCCTCTAATTCATTGATGTGGAGGGTTGTATTATAAAACTTGCTCAAAGAGAAAAACTTTTTTTGATTGAAATATAAATTGGTTTGAAGATACTCTTTAATGTCTAATAAAAAAAAACTCTACTACCACCACCCAACATTCACTCATTCCAACTTTTTATATTTTTATAAGGAATTTTAATAAATTCTTTTGGAATTTTTCGATGAAAGGCAAGTATTTTTAATATTGGGTTAGTTATTTACAATACAAGTTTATTGTCCCAACATTAAATAAAAAAGCCAAAAAAATACGAGGGACTAAAAAGTAAATTAAAAGAGGTCCTTGATTTATTTTTTTTTTTGAAATTATTTGTTGGTCTGTTTGTTAGAACCCTTTTTATTCAAAATATAAAATTGTCAAAATAGGTCAAAGGATATGTTTGTCAAACAAACCCTTAAACCAAAAAAACCTTAACAAAAAGTCAAGTAAGCTAAACAAAGCCTTACAAACTGAACCATAATTGACCCGTCCAGGTCAACCCGAAGTGTTGGTTTGACCATGAACTGGACAAATAAACAGGATTTAAACTGAAACACTAACCAAAAACAAAGGTTTAAACCAAAACAAATAAAAGTTAAAAAAACACATAAAACACAAAAATTTCACAGAAAAACAGATCAAACGTACAATCATATGAAGAACACAATAGATGTTCTTCACAAACTCAACAACACAAAACATAAAGGAGAGCAAATTTTAAGCAATAAAATGCATGGTTTTGTGCGCAAACCAACATAGATTAAAAATCAAATGTCAGTTTGTCTTGATGATCACTCAAAAACCATGATTTTGTCAAGAATGGATTTCAGTTCGGAACCAAAATCCTAAGATTAAACCCTCAAAACATGTTATTGATGACTTAAAATTCTAGATTAATTACTAATAAAGGTATACAAACTTATAAAAATCAAGATTGAATTAAAACGAGCTCTAAAACAAGTACACATAACAATGTTCATCGGATGAATGTAAACCCAAAACTGCACAGAAAACCCTGCCAGAACCCAAAAGTTTTTACCTCTAAAATATATTTTCTCAGTTCCAGTAAAACACATAATCAAAATCAAACATACTTTAATCAAATAGAAACTAATAGAAAAAGAAATCACCAGAATCTTGCAAAAAAAAAAATCTAAGTTTCAAAATACCAACCTAAAGAAACCTACAATTTATGCAATCTAGATCCAAACCAAACACTTTATCATTGCAAAAAAGTCAAGCAAAACTCAGGAGGCAAGAAACATGATTTAAACAAACTAGAAAAAACAGAAAAATCAATGTAATAATGTCATTTAAACCCTCACAACAAAAGCATATAGAAATCTAACAAGTTAAAAGCATTAATCCAACACACATCCCATGCTACAAATACATAAACTTAGGGTAGCTATAGCCCATAAAACATACCTAAACAACAAGAAAAACATACATAAAAGATTATCAAAATGACTAAAAAACATACTAAAAATACCCAAAATAAAATCAAATCTTAAAAGCTTCTAAAACAGAGTACTAAACTATCAAATAACAATCATAACATGGATAAAAAAGGCGGGGGGGGGGGGGGGGGGGGGAATTTTGCGCCA
>Ga0325414_1009590_pt1 | contig 10179 bp, 3 predicted proteins | sample PopdelMetagenome_8_FD_206183 | JGI IMG/M metagenome (GOLD analysis project Ga0325414, IMG submission 206183) | Populus deltoides microbial communities from Bellville, Georgia, United States - Leaf-PdKOR-R3 | ecosystem: Host-associated > Plants > Phyllosphere > Phylloplane/Leaf | place: USA...
AAAAAAAAAAGAACAGCTTAATCCAAAGGTTGGAATATACAAGGAAATAATTATGGAAGAACCCAACCCTATATATATAGCTCTCCAATAAGTGTCTGAATAAAATGGAACGATAAGAAGAAAAAAGAGAGTGGCAAAGCCTTGCTTCCTAACTAGCATGAAGTAAATGAATCCTATGGTGGAAAACTTAGGATACGAGGTTATGTCTTGTTATTATTTATCGATAGAAACATATTTCATTGAAGAGATAAAATATATACATAAAATAAATCTATTTTTAATACAATATTATGAACTTTTGTAATTTTAAAACAGAAACATATCTTATACATCTTTATCTCGTATATCTCTAATATTTTCATCTCTTTTATATATGATCAAACGCTAATATATTTTTTATTGTAAACACCTATACCGGGTGGAAAGCATACAAGTGACTATGAGAACTGGGAAAGGCAGGGGAAACCTAGGAAATTAATCCTCAAGTTATTATTCTAGCATAGAATTATCCATGCCCAAGTTATAATAAGTTACCATTTATAATACACCAACGCTATATATATATATATTACCTTTGAACAAATATTTATCATCATTTAAGCCAAGGAAACATCATACTATATGATGTCAAACAAAAGTATAAATATATTTCTCTTGACACAATATCCGTACATATATAAGACCATTGTAGCAGTACTTCATGGTTTGTTCTTCTGGGTATAGATGTAATCGGTGTGAGCAGCAAGTGTCCTTCTCATCAAGCACTCTTCCTCACCAAGCCCTTCACAGCTGATCTCTTCCATTACCTCTGCATGCTCGGCCTCAACAACCTAAACAAATACACAAAACCCACTTATCAAAAACATAAAGCCGATCAATCGAAATCTTCTGCATATGAAATTAACCATGTTTAACTACAAAAATAAAAAAACGTTCCAAATTCAACAAACCTTGTGTTGGTTCTTTGCCAAAGAACCATCAGGAAAGACTGGCCCAGGGCGGGCGGCATAGGTTATTGTGGAGCAGAGGAGGAGGGCTACCAAGAAGAGTGTGGCAACCTTAACAAAACTGGCCATCTCTTTCTTCCTGTGTTTAAAAGAAAATTATTATGCGGGAATTGATATAAGATGTTGATAAGATTCTAAGACTCAGAGACAAGACAAGACAGATGTGTGGTTCTGTATTTATAGATGGGGAGGGAGGAGACTAATGGTAATGGTGATGGTGTGAACTTGTGGTGGTGGGAGAGACTTCTAATATAGCAGCTCATTAACTACAGAACATTAAATCGAAAGTGAAACTTGTATATTTTTAGAGACTTCTTCCAGAAAGGAATTTAAAAAAAGAAAAGGAGGAGATAATCAAAAGCAGACCACAGGAATTGATGCAAAAATAAAATAAAAAATAAAGGTTTGAAAATCATCGGTGATATCACCACAGATTTGTTTGCATGTTATTATAGAATGACTTGGCCGACTTGGACTTGGGACGTTTGGCATATAGAGCAGGAAAAAGGTAGGTTGTTGGTTTGGTTGCTGAAGAGTAAACGGAAGAAGGGAAAAAGAAAAAAAAAAACAAATATCAAATTTCACTAATGATGTTCCGGAGTGATTGTTAATTAGTTCAGGGAATAATTACTGTCGATAATTATTTTTAACTATCATAGTTTAAAGGATTATATATTACGGATTCATAGTTTAAGGGATTAATTACTGCGGATTAATTATGATAAAATCGAACGTTTTAGTTTTTTAAATCATTGACTTCTATACTATATCTCATTCTTATTTCTTTACCTTACTTTTATTTTTACTTGCATTATCATTAATGTTATCTCTTAATTAAATAAGTTTTTTAAATAAAATTAGAATAATGAATATATCATTATTATTATCATTATCATTATTAACCAATCTCTACGGGGTCAAAACTCTATTTTATTATTATTATTACTTGTTTTATTCTGTACATTTATAAAAAATCATATAAAAATCTTCTCACATTCATATCGGCCTCTAATTATACCAGAGATTATTCTTAATTCTCCATACCCGTTCTAATTGGAAATGAATCTCCATTAGAGATCACATTATTTTCTTATGATCAATTTTTATTAAATATATAGCCTATAAAAAATAATTTTACATTTATCAAGTACGTGAATTTAATTGACGCAATCATAGGGGGGAAAAATACAAAAAGTATTTCAAATATATATTGACAAATCATAGATATAGTAAATTATAAATGTATGTATAAAGGTCTATAAAAGCTAAGGATACCACACCTTCCTAGTAAAAAAAACAAAGAGTATTCATCTCCATCGATAGGCAGAATTTCTTATATATAACAACCTCCATTCAAGTAAATTAATGGGATCGTACCTCTACATCTCATGGATGCAATTATCATCCCCGGTCAAAAATCATTATGGAAAATTAACTAAATAATTTATATTATGGAAAATCATTAGCAAGTGAGTCCTACTAGCAATTATTTATATTCCGTACATTGTGGCAGCAAAATTAACTAAATATCATAATTATATGGAATAAAAAGTTCCGAAGAATATCCTCTGCTAGATCTTCAGTAGACGTAGCTTGTTCTACAAATATTTTTCTTCCTTAGATTAGTAAATGACATCTTATATTCTTTTTTTTAATTATTAATTTGATATTATTGACTTTCGAAAAAAAATTGCCAACAAAAAACTACGCAAAGGAGCAAAACCGCTGAATTATCGTCTATATAATACGTGAATCAAAATTAATTTTGTCACGATGTCACAATCAGAAGCCACTCTGCATTTCAAGAGGGCTTAAATATTTTGCAAGTACAAGTTGGTGATATAAAAAATCCAATGAACCAACAATATTTATATATTTATAGAGATTATTCAAAGATTCATGACAATATTCTAACAGTATGCAATATAATTCACGTTACAGCATGTATACGTTAATATGGAGCTCGTGATTATGCCTTCTAGATGTGGATCTATTGTATTTGTTGAAACTTTATAAGATAACTAAAGAAAAATAAATAAATCATATCAAAATAAATTAATGGATTAATGTGTGGGAAACGAGTAGGTGTCAGCTACCAGCTGGTAAGGTAAGAACATGATCTTGCTTTAGTGTGCAAAGGTTGACAAAAAAACAAGGAAAAAAAACAAATAAATTGGAGAAAAATCAAAAAGAAAATAATTAATAAAGGGGAGAATCTCCTTTGAAAATGCTGCAAGGAATCGTGGGTGTTGTAGTGAAAGAGATCAGCTGGTTGAACCGAAAGCCAGAGCCAATGGTTGAAGGAGTCAAAAGCATTTCTAAATGAAATCCTTTCGGTAGGCAAATTACATATATTCCTTGATCAAAATTCCAATTAACTCCTATTTATGACTAATTAGCGTTAATTAGCTATAGGGGTTTGTGCTGTTCTTTCTCAGCATGATTGGATTCCTTGATTCTAATATTAATTTATGGTCAAGTCTTAGACAATATAATTATTATATGTATAGCACTTGGTTCGTTGGTTTCATATTGGATTAGGATCCTTCACACCCAATCTTTAAAAGTCAAATCCTTATGAAAAGGAGTTTGATTTGTGTGTGGATATTTTGTTGCTGAATGGTTTGTTGGTGTGCTCTCTTTTTTAGATTTATGGTATGGTATGGCATACAGGCATGGCTGCCTCTTTTCCTAAAAAGAAAAATAAAAATAAATAACTCCTATAAATGATTAGTAATAATAATATTTTGATGGATATAAAATGAAAGGGAAAAATCCAAATCAAAATTAAATACAAATATAAAAATCTTATTTTTCACCACGATCATAAAATATGTTTTATTTTTTTACGAAGATGATATTTTCAAATTAATTTTCATGCATTAAAGCTCTCTGGATCGAACTTTAAACAGATTATTCATAATTACACGATTATCTATAACCGGACATTAGTGTAATGACACAAAACCATGTTAAAATTGGGTAACAAGGAGGCTGATCAAGCATGGAAAAAGTTTCGACATGTTTAGAAATAAAACAGGACAACACGCTAGAAAATTTAGCATCACTGCCTGCAAATATATATGATCAGTTTTAATTAACCGATTGAAGTAATTGCCTCTCTAATTCTCCAACTTAGCAATCCTTATCCTTTAGACAAAGTGATCATCTGTGGTCTTTTTTTATCATTGTGAGAATGCATCAACAATCTTTTCATACTTTATTAAAGAAGTTGTAAAAGTTGAATGGTAGGGTATATAGAGGACTTGCTTCAATAATGAAATTAATGTGACTAATTATTTCCTTTGTTATTAATCATGCTTAGCTCAGCGGGGTAACTGATAATCAGCTAATCCAGTGTCTAGTTGAAACCGGACTTTAAATTAAATCAGATGGAGAGTTAGGACATAACATCCAATAAATTAATCACTGTATAATCTAGTACTTAACTTAATCAAAATATGATTTAATTTTTAAAAAAAATAATAAATAATATTGTTTTTTTAAAAAAACAATCTTGAAACTCATGAACTGAACTTTGAACCAACTCATAGAACAAGTCGTCGGGTTTATTAACTTTCATTACTCCCATGAAAATGAATAATACAGGGACTTAATTCCATATATATCACGGGTAAAACTGCCAGAGCAGTGGGCTCCATGATAGAAATTATATGCTCGATCTAAAGATATATGTTTCAACCTCACTCAGGCATGTAAGACTTCCTTTTACATGAAACCAAAACAGGATTTGACTACACCATGTAAATACAAGCACAAGGGCTGCAAAGTCTACCATGGATAGTGTTCATTACTATATAAAAAGTGAAGGCTTTATGTCCTCATTCCATACGTCATTTCTTGCTATGAGCAAAACCCATGTTTTCTATATGTACAGTTGCATGTGTTTTACCTTCTTTCACATGTCTTTCAACGTTGAAATTGTCGGTGGGAAAGATGGACGAGGAGTTGCAATCAAACAGGATAGTGTACGAGAACCATATCTCTTAAGTGACCAAAACACTGTCCATCAAATGACAGGGTAGTCAAGAAGCTGTTCAAGGCAAACAGGCAATCACCATACAATAATTTGTTGGAGTGTGTTACATGATTGAGGTTTGGACAAGAGATTCATGCCTAACTCTTACCAAAAAAAAAGGTCAAAAGGGCCCAGATAAATGAGTGAGAAAAGGGGCATCAAATGGAGCCAAGAAAAATATGGTTCTTTAATGTTGAATCATAATGGCGAAAAAGGCATTCCAATAGCATCAAAGAAGAGATCGTTCGTGTTGATTAAATATAGTGACGTGGAATTCTTGGCGAGAGCTTCCCACCACATTTACAAACCGGCTTTCTTAAATGCTACAGATTTATCATCAAAGTCTTAGGTACCTTGAATGGAAGGGCTCTCGATGTCGGGACACTTAGCCAGGTGTGAAGCCAGGCTTATGCAGGCCATGATGTCATGGATGGATGGATAAGATACCAAGCCAAATACAGATTCTCGGAAAAAAAAAAAAAACATGGTGTCATCTAAAGCTGTCCTACTAGTCTTGTCCTGGGGCCTAATTAAAAGCAGACTTTTATCATTCTTTCTGGACCCAGCAAACTCGGAGAAGTAGTCGGATTAACAGTAATCATAGCATGGGCTATCCTCACGTCGGCCCATTTGATCATGGATGGATGGATGGGTGGATAAGATATCAAGCCGAATTCAGACTCTCATAAAAAAACATGGTGTCGACTACGTTGTCTTTGTTGTCTTGTCCAGGGGCCTAAAGGCGAAACGCATTTGGGAGCAGGCAGACTTTTCTCATTCTTTCGACACTGCAAACTTGGAGGAGAAGTAGTCGAGTTAACTGTAATCATAGCATCCGAGTATGTATCCTCACGTTTGCGTTGGCCCATTTGAACATTGGTTGCGTGGTGGATATGATGGAAACTCAAGAGCGGATAGATAGGTTAAGGAAAACTTTTGATGTTTTTCTTGCTGTTTATTAACACTTCAATATATCTCTGTGCTATTTATGATCTTTTAATCACTCTTTGTGAGTGTGGCCCATACAGAGATGGGTGAAAGTTTATTTTTTTTTGTTTTAAAATAATTTTTTATATTCTTAAATTATTTTGATGTATTGTAGGGATGATCATTTTCGGTTCAGTTCGGTTTTTATCAAAAAAAATAACCAAACCAAATTTTTTTAAAAAAACCGAAACCGCGTCAAACTGACCGGTTTCGGTTTGGTTTTTTGGGCAAAAACCGGTTCAAACCGGTTTGGCTCGGTTTTTTCCGGTTTTGGCTCGGTTTTTTCGGTTTCGGTTCGGTTCGGGGTGATTTCTTTTTTCTTTTCTTTTTAAATACATTTAAAAAAAAATAGTCTAACCTATAGCATAGTGCTGAAAGTAAATTAGTAAATTCTAAAAAGAGTTAATTAGTAAATTCTAAAAAGAGTAAAAAGGCCCTATTAAAAGAATATCAAAAGTAAAAGAATGAAATTTATGATTAACCGAACATTAAATAGGCGTAAAGGATTTAAAATTGTCTTCGGTCTTCCAAGTAAAATGTTGTTATTAGTACAAATAAGAATAAAATAGTTTAATTAGTATAAATTCAAAAATAAAAGGATGAATATAAGCTTTCGACCTAATTTTATAGTATCATTCAATCTCTTCAACTATTACCAAAACCTCAATGCATGTTTTTGCATCTTAAAATACTTTGCTTCAAATAAATCCTCCTTAATTTATTTCCGAGTTCTTTTAATAACCCAATGCATTTTGACTGCATTGATCCATCGATCAGTTGACATGAACACTTATATTTAACAATTTGTGTCCAAATTTCATTCATGAATACTATATATATATATGGGGTTACAAATTAATGGGGCCTAAAGGCCCAAAGCATACCATATCCAAAAGCACAAAGCAAAGTCTAATCACATTAATCAGAACACATCCACAACACTACATGCTCATTAAATAGCTGCTCCAACCTTCATATTATTACAAAATATTGCCACCCGTTATGACAATTTAACCTTCTTACGACAATAGTACTCTTACGTTCTTACACATCTTTCCATCTCAAACAAAGTTTTAAAAAAGGAAAATTAGAAACTGATATTTTACCAACCTAGTTGAATTTGTACTTGGCTTGTTGGTCTTATCATTGTGTTGTTTAAAAATTACATTAAGTATATTCTCTATTTCATTTCAACCATTCAATTCATAATCCATGATTATATATAAAATTATAAATTTTATCAGAATATTTTGATTTAATTACTCTTACTAATTGTATATTCAAATTATCGTAACCAATTATATAACAAGAAAACTAGTTACATGACCCGCGTGATGCCGCGGGTCAATGGTTATTGCATAAAAAATATCAAAAAAAATTAAGATTTAAAAGTATTAGATTTTTTTGCAAAGCTATACCTAAGAGTCTTCGGTGTGACTGCAACGCCTGACCCAAGAGTAATATTTATAATATTAATAATAACATTAAACTTATATGATCCAAGTTTGAGTGGGTCTGACTGCAATACCAGACCCAATAGTCTTGGATGTGGGTCTGACTGCAAGGTCGTGTCATAAAAGTGTGTTAATTAAATAGATTAATTAAAAAAACCAAAAGGAAAAAAAATTAATTAAGAAAAAGAAAAAAATATGAATTAACTGGGTTAACCCGTCAAACTAGGTTAACCCGTCAAACCTTGAATTCGTGTCTTGAAAGTTTGATAACTAAATAGAAAAAAAAAATTGACAGGTTAACACAAAATTAACTGGGCTAACCCGTCAAACCCGGGATCCGTGTCATGAAAGTTTGATAACTAAATTAAACAAAAAAAATTAATTAAAAAGAAAAAAATAAACAAAAAAGCATCAGCCTTTTCACTGTGGACTCAGTATGCAGTTTATAGTTCAAGACATAAAAACAACAAAAAAACTAAAAGAAAAAAAACTAAAAGCATCAGTCGATAACTAAATAGAAAAAAATTTAATATTGATGAACTAAATTAAATAAAAAGAAACAATAAAAGAAAAAAAACTTATAAGAAGAAAAAAACTAATGAAGAAAAAGAAAAAAAATCTAAATTAACTGGGTTAATCCGTCAAACCTGAGATCCGTGTTATGAAAATCTGATAACTAAATAGAAAAAAAATTTAATATCAACAAACTAAATAAAAAAATTAATTAAAAAGAAAAAAAAGAAGGCATCAGCTTTACTGTGCAGTCCACAGTAAAAGGCATAAAAAAAGAAAAAAAAAACAAAAACTAAAGACTTCAACCTTTTCACTGTAGACTGCATATAATATTAAAAGATGAAATCGAAAGAACAAAACTAATGAGGAAAAAGAAAAAAAAATATGAATAAACCGGGTTAACCCGCCAAATTAGGTTAACCTGTCAAACCCGGAATTCGTGTCATGAAAGTGTGATAACTAAATAGAAAAAAATTTATTATTAATGAGATAAATTAAAAAAAAAGATTAATTAAAAAGGAAAAAGCAAAGAGAAAAAAAACCTACAGGAAGAAAAAAAACAAATCAAGAAAAAGAAAAAAATCTGAATAAACTGGGTTAACCCGTCAAACCCGGGATCCATGTCATGAAAATCTGATAATTAAATAGAAAAAATTTAATATTAAGAAACTAAATTAAAAAAATAATTAAAAAAAAGACAAAAAAAAAACTAAAGGCATCAGCTTTTTCACTGTGGACTGTACTGTGCAATCCATAGTAAAAGGCTTAAAAAGGAAAAGAGAGAGGAAAAAAAAAAAAACAAAGGCACGCGCCACGGGTTAAATTTTTTTTTCTTACATAAAAAATATCAAAAAATGCTAAGATCTAATATTGTTAGGTCTTTCTGCAAAGATATGCCCAAAAGTCTTTAATTTAGTTGCAACGCTTCACCCAAGAGTAATATTTATAATATTAATAATAATATTAAACTTACATGACTCAAGTTTAAGTGAGTCTGGCTGTAACTCTGGATCCAAGAGTCTTGAATGTGAGTCTGGTTGTAAGGTCGTGTCATAAAAGTGTGATAATTAAATAGATTAATTAAAAAAAAACAAAGAAAAAAAACCAACAGGAAAAAAAAAACTAATGAAGAAAAAGAAAAGAATCTGAATTAACTGGGTTAACCTTTCAAACCAGGTTAACCCGTCAAATCTGGGATTCGCGTCATGAAAGTTTGATAACTAAATATAAAAACAAATTGACGGGTTAACCCGTTAAGCGGGATACGTGTCATGAAAGTCTGATAATTAAATAGAAAGAAATTTAACATTAAAAAACTAAATTAAAAGAAAAAAATAATTATAAAGAAAAAAAGCAAAAAACAAATTCCGGGTTAACTCGTCAAACTATAAAAAAAGCAAAAAAAAAAATTTCAAGTTAACTCGTCAAATCAGGTTAACCCGTCAAACCCGGAATCCGTGTCATGAAAGTTTGATAACTAAAAAAAAATTAACATTAAAAATTCACCAAAAAAAAACACAGAAAAAAAACAAAAAGAAAACCCATAAAGGCATTAAAAGCAAAACAAAAAAAAAATTAAAAAAAAAAAAACAGCTTAGCGTTTCACGTGAATTGCACAGTGAAATACTGAATAATTTTAGTATATGTTATTAATTAAAAAGCAAAAAAAAAATTGAGTTAACTCGTCAAATCAGGTTAACCCGTCAAACCCAGGATCCGTGTCATGAAAATCTGATAACTAAATAAAAAAAATTAATATTAACAAACTAAATTAAACAAAAAAATTCATTAAAAGAAAAAAACACAAAGAAAAAAGCAAAAAAAAAACCCATAAAGGCATAGAAAAAGAAAAAAAAAGATTTCTCAGCGTTTCACTGTGGACTTGCATAGTGAAACATTAAGCAATTTTAGTTTATTGTTAATTTGGAGTTAACCAAACTCTCCTTCCCTAATTGTTTTTGTTTTCCTCTTTCACCCACTCCAAAGAAAAAGAACGTATTTTTAAGAAGCTCATTGAGGCAAGATAAGAGATTTCCTCTAATTTTTAAGAACTTGACAAAGAAAGAACAAAGAAAAAGAATGTTTTTTTATGAAATGTATCTGGGAATGAACGTTTAACGACCATGATTTTTTTTACTACTTATATATATTTTCTTGGAAAACAACAAAAAATAAATAA
>Ga0325414_1009592_pt1 | contig 10178 bp, 8 predicted proteins | sample PopdelMetagenome_8_FD_206183 | JGI IMG/M metagenome (GOLD analysis project Ga0325414, IMG submission 206183) | Populus deltoides microbial communities from Bellville, Georgia, United States - Leaf-PdKOR-R3 | ecosystem: Host-associated > Plants > Phyllosphere > Phylloplane/Leaf | place: USA...
GAAGAAGAAGAAAAAAGACAAAAACGAAACTCAACCTCAGACCTCACCCCCTTTGCTCATGCAAGAGTACCTCGTAGCTACAAACTCTGGTTTTTTTAACGAGCGTGTTCCCATTTACTGTAGCATAGTTGCTGGGCATTAAGAAGACTAAAGTGCAAGAACTCTCAAGTCTCAAGCATCATTTGTGAGTGATTTGAGCTCTATTATCAGGCTGTCAGGAGTCCGAGCAAAGCATGTTTTACAGCAATTTATCTAAGAACGAAAGAAAAGTCACACAAATAACAGATTTCCTAAACGTGGTTGATAAGTAAATTGATTGTTGGAAATAAAGAACCACTGTAATTTACGAACTTTGTTATAATAGAGTGTTATCCATGATGTTTCAAACATGCCACCACAAAAATACGAGAAATTAATTAACTTCATGTGGTGAAGGCAGAGGATAGAGGAACCAAACTTGCGATCCAATGAGTTATGATATACTAGTTTGTCTTGTTGGAATTTGTGTTGGGCAGTTTTGGAAGCTTCCAAGTCAAAATGTCCTGCTTGTGGTGAGAATCAACTTTGAGATGTCATCCTTTTAATTTGCAAAAATAAGAATTATTAGACACGGAAGCTACACCGTTGTGACTGGACTATTTTATTCATAAAAAAATGATATTAAAGTGCTGCAGCCATTCTAAAAACAAAAGAAATTTATTTAAATTAGATTAGAAAATAGATAATAGTAGCAAACGGAACAAATAAAAAATTATTATGATAACTGGAGAAAAAAAAATTTGAAAAAAAAAAAAAAAAAAAAAACTCACGATGTCCAATTTCCAACCAATCAAATATTGAAAAATAAAATTGAAAAAAAAACTAATTATACAAAATGATTTAAAACAAAAAATAACAATTAAAAGAATAATGATTAAAATTAAAATAAAAAATAAATTAGAAGATAATTATAAATTTTTTTATTGAATGATAAAATTAAAAAAACAATTTAACAAAAAAAACAATTAAAAAATAAAAATTAAATTGAAAATAAAATAAAATATTATAAACTGGAATCGAAAACAAATCAAAATTTTATAAAAAAATAGAGAAAAAAATTTAAAATAAAAAAATTAAATATTAAAATTAAAATTTTAATAAATAAGAGGATATCTCTAAAATTTTCAATGATCAGCACAACTTTCATGGTGCAGAGAAGACAAAAACAAATCACAATTAATGACAAACCATCTCATCACCGTTGTCACGCATCGCCTTGCCAGAGAGAAGACATCACAATTATTCTAATGACACAATGAAAGACACCACTTACAATTATCAACCACTTTTTCTCTAAATAAATATTTTATATTTATTAAAATATTAAATTGGTTACATTTAATTTAATAATAACAAAATACCAAGTTAAAAAGACAAAAAAAAAATTAATTTTAAAAATTTTACTTTCAAAACTAATTGTTATTTTACTATGTTTAAAAAAGTAAAAAGACAATAACATCCCTGGATGCCTAACTTCAAAAAAATTTTCTTTTGAAAATAATTTAATTATCCTACTGTGTTTAAAAAACAGAAAAAACAATTCTACTCCCTATTAATCTGATAATAATCAATCAAACTTGCAAAAATATTGAATTACCTCAACACCAAGCCATTGATTTTTCGGGGGGAATAACAAAATGATAATTGAACTGTTGCAGGGGGCTGGTATCATGTGTGTCCAGTACACATCCTTCCGTTTTAGTTTGGTGTGGTTTTTTTTTTTTTTAATTTTTATATACTGGAACCAAGCATCAAAAGTTCGAAACAATTGTACATGCAACATATGAAAACCGAGAAATTGCGTACAGTATGCATTAATATTCTGCGGTTAATGTAATGTAAAAAGGATACTTGAGAGGTAAAATCTTGCAGTTAAAAGGCATGCTTACTTTTGCAGCAAATCAATCCCTACCTTAAACATACAAATATATCCATTATTTAGAACAATTTTGGCATGATACCTATGGAACCTAGCAGACAACTAAAAAGGAAGAAAGGAAAATGTATAAAGACTCCTATTAAGGAAGGAAGAATGATACGAGGGAAGAAAAAAGCAGTTTCTCTTTGCCGACGAATTTATATACAATATACACAAATAAAACTTGAGAACAACCAATGTAGCTATGCACTGTTATTTGACAGGTTCTACCCTTCGTTACCGGGGAAAACTTCAATGAAAGATTTTAAGCATTACCTTCTAGCAAGCATTTGAGATTCTGAAGTCCCTCAGCGGAAATGCTCCGCCTGAATCTTGTCCTCTGTACCACCACCGGTGGCGGTGGCTCCAAGTGAAAGCTAACAATTACAATGGTCAAGTTGTCGGTTGCTCCCCGTTTTATTGCCTCCCCAACCATTTCTCTGCAGCACTGCTTCACATCATTGTGCTCTTGAAGTCTCTTCCTAACAAAATCTACTGCATTTTGGTTTGAGTATACATCCCATATTCCATCACTTCCGATTATCAAAAACTCGTCTTCCTTGGTCAACGTAACCAATTTAAGTTCTGGTTCAGCACTTAATGGGCCACTTTTGTCACCTGTTTTCTTCATTCCTTCGAGATGCCAATCACCTAATGCACGGGTAACACCTAACTGACCATTTAGATAACCATCATCAATGAATCCACCTAAGGACTCAATTCTAGTCCTTTCTTTAATGCAGCAAGGTCTGTGATCCTCTGACATTTCCTTAGCTACTCCACCTCGTGATAATACTGCCCGACAATCACCAGCATTTGCCACAAGTAATGACCTGTCCAAGATGAAAACATTTTTTGATCAAGCAATGCACTTTATCAAAAGACATAATGGAATGCCGATATATGATATTACTAAATGTTTGGAGCAATTCCTAACAAGGTAAGATCTTAGGTCTCATTGCAGATCTTTATGATAGGTCAGAAAGCTATATAATTGGGTCATCATTGCCTTTTACCTTAACTACTAGAACTCATTCAGGACTGTTACCCAGGACAGGATGATCTTGGAAGTCAGAAATGGACTAAACAAAAGGGATGGCGTGAACTAGAAAGTCCTGAATAAACCATAGGAAGGAGATGACTGATCGCTAAATAGGATAGGAAGCACTCACCTCCCAAATATCATTGCAGTAAGTGCAGTAGTGCCAGAAGAACGGGCTGACTCAAGGGAGCATGACTTTTCAAATGCAGCATCAGTCTCAATGAATGACCTTGCGACCACTTTCTCGAGTTTTACAGGGAAATCAGCATCCTCAACAATGACTCTTGGTAAATGTTCACAGACAAAATGTGCTGCACTCTTTCCTCCATGCCCATCAAATACCTGTTTTCCAAAGTACATGTAATTGTCAAAATAAGAATGAAAAAGTCCCATTTATTATTGCTTGTATATGCTTGTTGGCATTATTTTTCTAAAGATTTATGCAGTGCAATTACATCTTATCTGTTTCCAGACGAGCATAGTTAAAGTAAGAGAGCTATTCTTGGTGTCTGATCAGCACAAAGGAGCATGCTTGAACTTCGGATCAACTCAGATGAATTAGAGAGCAAGGGTATTACTTCCTTTCTTTATCAAAAAAATAACTTCAGGACCTCTTCTGTGTGTTACAATTAATCACCAAACGATGTACACTTTTAACCAAGAGGAAAAGGAAATCTCATCCATGCTCCCAAAAATTGTGTTATAAATGGGTAGTTTCTAATCCTTAAAACATGACCAACATCTGATCATTGACCCCGAAGAAGGATTCCAGTCATGCTAATGGCTCCACATCAGCCTCAAATTAATACTGTCAGTTTTGCACGCTTAAAATATCAAAATGGTGATGATTGCTTTCCTGTATAGATAATAACCCTCTATTTTAAAGTATCTAGCACAACTAAAACAGTGAAAGTGTTGATGAATGATGTCCTTATTCAGAATGCATAACATCTTTAAATATAGGAAACACTGCTATCAAAGACTCATTAACCACAGGAAGCTTCAGGTCCCTTTTGCCTCTTTGTAGTTACAGGGGAGTGCTTAAGTTGATAGACACTCTAAATTTGTGGACTTGATGTTTTATAGTGTTACTTTAGACACAATTATGATGGCAGAATACAGGATATAAAGCACAGGTTTTAAGCATGCTAATTGAAAACAGTGGCACCTTCAGATTTCAAGTCTAAAGTGATGCTCAGATTAAATTAATTTAAAGTGATAAGCTCTGATTAGATTTTAGACTAAATAGCACTTTCTAGAACCTACACACTTGTTATCTTCATTATAAGTTCAAAGAGAGAAAAGTGAGATCAAGACAACTTCATGTCCTCCAAGTCAACCTGGTACTCTATGAAGGTATACCACAATGAAGTTTGATAATCATGAAGCGAAAGAAGCCCTTATCCTAAAATATTTCTACCATATGAGCTAGAAAAACAAAAGCTATGATTTTTTTTTCATTACCGAACAGAAAGCACAATTAAAAATATAATGCTTGACAAGGACTAAAACAACAGAAAAACATAAAATTCATTAGCAGCTAAAATAGCAGATAAACAACAGATTGGACAATAACTTACACCATAGAAAGAAATAGCATGCTCACTGATGAGCAAATTGGAACCAAACTTCTTAGCCAAGTCACTGATGCAAATGTGTGTGTCTTCCATGTAAGGCCGACCACCAATATCAGACCATTCTCCTGAGCGAAGGGTGGGGGAAAAATCTGTTAACAGATTCTGTTTCCTTTCTGTGACCACTCTATCCTCGCAGATGCTTTCCAGCTGAAAGAGCAACCACAAACAAATAAAACTAAATGAGATCGCAGAAGAACAAATAGTGATGAAGATAAATATTCCATAGAAGGCTATAACATGAAGTAAACAAGGACGATACCAAGTCTTGGGTTATCACCACCAAAGAGAAAGTAATATGGGATTGTAATAATACTTGTGATTAAGTGCAAATTCAAGACCTCTAAATAACAGAAGTGAGATTATGGACATAAAAAGGCATGAAATGGTTAATGATTAAGAATCAAGACAGGGTTCCTACGTACAGTTTACAAGATACTATAAAAATAAAAGTTCAACCAGGATTAATGATTGACAACCAGCATGTTCTGTGATTAATACCAAAGTCACTGGAGAAAATGGAAGTAAAAAGATTTTCTCTTTCACCATCTATCTATCTATCTCTCCATGACAACTATGAGTCCAAGCAGAATAGTAAATAAGTCAAGGGAATAAAATTGAAGAGAAATTATTTACCAAAGCAAGCAGTACCATGCAGGTGGTGAAAAAAATAAAATAAAAGAGTCATAGTACTGTAACAAGCTCATTGAAGCCACAAACAAGAAAATTTTTAGTGCAGACTGCAGAGAATCAAGGCAGGAAAAATATTGTATCCACATATCTCCAAAAGCCCACAAAATCCATGAACTAGCAACAATTTCATAATTAAACAACCAGATAAAAGTCGGAAGCTTTTTAGATCAAATAAGGAAAAGGAAATTAGAAAGCAACACTAAATATGGATACCATGAACCAGCAACAATTTCATAATTACACAACCAGCTAAAAGTCTGAAACCTTTTAGAGCAAACAAGGAAACGGAAATTAGAAAGCAACTCTAAATATGGATCATCAAGAGCTTCAACAGCTAGGAGGAAAAAAAAAGACGAATACAAATTCATCAACAAAAATCAAGTTAAGCATGGAATTAATGAACAGATTGCATAGAGTCAACAACTCAATTCTCACCAAACACGTCTTCAAAGGAAATAACATAATTCAGAACACAAACATGCACGGACAAAAACACAAAAAAAAAATCCCAACTTTGGAAAACAGCAAACCAATTCCAACAAAAAACCGGCAGAATACAGAACACAAACAAAAGAAGAAGAAGAAGAAGAAAAACCCAACTAAGGAAAAGAAAAAAGGATTCTTACAGGATAAGAGTTGGCAACACTAATCCCACCACTAGAACAAATCAAAGAAGAGTCTTGATCAAAATTCTCCATCCGGGTTTGCAAGAGGTCACAATGCAAAGGCCAAGATTGCATCTTGTTGCTATTAGTATTATTGTCAATTGGGTTCTCTATTTCTTGCTCTGCATCCTTTACACACATGGTTTTGGTCAATATTATTATTATTATGTTGGTGACAGAAAAGGAAGAAGAAAAAAAAAAGACTTTTTAGAGTCTTTGGCAACTAGTTGTTGTCTTTGTGGGAATCCAAAGTAACAACAACACGCCTCGCATGAGAGGAGAAAAAGAAAAAGTAGAAGAAGAAAGAGAGAATCAAAGAGAGAAAGCTTGGATTAGAGAGGGGTGGAAGACTATGAGGAATATGTCTAAGATGATAAAATGGAGGCTAATGGGGTTCTATGGAGGAGTTGTTGAGGGCCGAGAGAGGGTGGAAGAGAGAGAGAGGGTATAAATAAGAGCTGTTAAATTAGAGATTTTTCTAAGAAAGCGTGGCTGAAAATCAGTTGGTTAGGTTGTAGTTGCAGTTGTAATTGCTGTCCTCTATTATCCCAAACGTTGTTCTTATGGGCATCGTGGATGTTGGATACATAAAATAAAAATCTTGAACTCTGTCTTTTTCTTATTTACGAAATGCCCTTACAGCTATGCCTTTTGTTGTTGTCGTTGTTGATAGGAAAAGGGATTTTTATATATATAAAAAATAGAAGAACAATTTTAGGGATTTGAAAGAATAATTCAAAGAAATATGTTCTTTTTATTTAAAGAAAAAATCATATCTAAATGGATTAGCAAATATGAGAATTTTATAATATCCACAACTTATATATCTAAAAATAAAACATTCAAAGATTTTATTTTCAATAACCCAATAATATCCTTTTAAAAAAATAATAGAGAGATTGTCAAGCAATGTGGTCTATTTCTGTTGTGTACTGAATTAACTATAAAAATTAAATTTATAATGTATATGTTAGATAATAATATAAATCATATCTTGAGGTCTTATTTTAACCTTTTGGGTTGAGATAGTTCTTGACATGATATCAGAGTCTTGATGACTAAGTGGTCTCGAGTTCGATTCTCACTATCCCTATTTATTTGATAAAAATCAAGCACAAGGTAATATAAGTCTGCGCAAGTTTCAAGCCCAAAGAATTTTCACTTGAGGGGATGTGTTAGAGAATAATATAAATTATATCCTGAGATCTCACTTAACAACTTAAACTATTGGATTGAGATGGTTCTTTAACAATATAAATTATGTAAATAAATAAATAAAAAAGCATTTTTCCACTGGATTGAGAAAAAAAAAAAGTTTCTATGATGTCTTGATGTACTCTTAAAACAAATATTCTTTTTTAATGCGTTTGGGTTCTGTAAAAAGAAAAGTTCTTGTAAAAACACGTGTTTGAAAACTTATATTAAAAATATAGAAACATATATGAATTGAACAAATGTATAATAATCATTTAAACAACTTAAAGGTTATAATATATATAGTCTTTTAAAAGTATTTAAGAGTATTCGAATTAATAAAACAATTTCTATAAAATTTGTGTTTTTATATATAATTATGGATAATATGAGAACCTTCCTTCCATGAACTTTCGTAAAAAGAAATTTCATGGCAAATAATTCCCATCATATATATAATTCATATATATATATATGATGGGAATTATTTGCCATGTAATTTCTTTTCACGAAAGTTCATGGAAGGAAGGTTCTCATTTTTTGTCAAAATCAACAGTAGAATACTTGTGTTTGTGTTTCAGGGCATAGGTTACAAACCTTCACCTTTTGAGGTGACTGCTATTTCACCCCGATTCATTCCAAAATATATATTTAAACATTTCATGGAAAGAAGCTTAGATTATTTTTGTAGGATTATTTGCAATTTGACTCTTGTCAAGTTATTTATATTCAATTTACTAATAAATTAAAATCGTGGTGTTCAGATTTTTTATTTGCCATGAAATTTCTTTTGTCTTGAAAAATAATTTACAAGAAACTAATAAATTATTCAAAAATAATATTTCAAAGTTAATTATGTACTCCTACATCAATAAAATATTAATCTAACAGTTAAGGTATTATTATATCTCTGCAATAGTGAGAGTATAAATTCAATTCTCAGAAAATATACTTATTGGAAGAAGTAATTACAAATCTCGAACGAGACTAGTCTTATTTTTTAAAAAAGTATGAGGATAACCGGATAAAAACAAAAAAAAATTATGTACTTCTACGTGCTATAGATTAATTCTAACAGAAATAATTTATTGACAAGATCAAGACTCGAATTCAAGATATTTTCCCTATTTTGTGCTCTATAATTGAAAGATGGCCAACACCATGATTTTCACGAAGAAACCAAGATGACATTTTCTTCAAAGAACATCATTATCTTATATTATTACTTTGACTTTGACTATTAATCACTCTTGAGTTACCCTATTGAAAGCATCAATTTAAGATATAATTGACGAATTTCATCTTTATATACCATCAAGAACGATCCTTATGGAATTAATATACATTATTTTTAGGTAGTTTTTATGATTATAATTGAAAATAACAAGTGTAATAAAAACTATAAATTATATTTTTTTGCTTATCCTTTTTTTAAAATAACTCAATGAGATCTATGTAGTAGAATTATGATATACATTGATTAACTAAATATTTTTAAATATATAATTACAGTAAAATATAAATTACACTACACCACAAAAACAAACATAATTCTAATCAGATTCATGAATGTTTAAAAATATAAAAAGAACATAATTATTCTTTTTTAAGAGCTACATCGATCAAGGTTGTTAATGATTGCAACCAAGTTACTAAATTGTTTTTAATTATGCCATTTTTTGTCGAATAGGAAGAGAGCAATTGATTTCAACATTTCGAGAATTAACTCTCCATGCTAATGACAAGTTGCATCACGGGGTTTTGTTTCGTTTATTTAATTGGGTAATAATTGCTAGAAAGATCTGAAAATGATGTGCTATGAAAATTTGGTCTGTTTGTGAACCAGAAGATATTTGATGAAACGGGGAGATGATGCAAGACGATGACTTTAGATTACCCTTTTGCTTTCTACAAGAGGTAAGGAGTCACACCATTCTCTCCTTTACAAGAAAAGAAAAAAAAATATTATCTTTCATGTTCATGGCGAAAAAGATCTTCGCATTCAATGCCAAGAACACAAAGAGTTCACATCCTACGCTACCTTTCTTGTCTTTTTTGCTATGTAAAGAGACCTCCTTTCAAGGAATGCCTCACAAAATTCATGGCTATCTACGAGAAAGAACGCAGGCAACTTCACCTATTCTTCCCAACAAAGAAAGTAGGATATTTTTTTCCCTATGCTGTCCTGAAAGAAAGCAATAGTTCTGTCTGGCTCTCGTGTTGGGGGGTATAAGATCATGTTGGGGGTATAAGATCATGTTTGTTTTTTACATGTATTTTTGAAAAAAAATTAAATTTTATTTATTTTAAATTAATATTTTTTTGATGTTTTTAGATCATTTTGATAAGCTGATATCAAAAATATTTTTTAAAAATAATAAAAAAATATCATTTTAATACATTTCTGAATAAAATATATTTTTGAACAAGTTCTAAGTGCTAATTGGATATTGATATTGTTTTTTACTTGAAAATACATCAAAATAATTTAAAAATATATAAAAAATTGATGAAAAAAAATTCAAATTTCTTCAAAAATGTTTTTACGCTGCAAAAACAATCAATACCTAAATATATTTAATATTGTGATACTTTTCAAAAATACTTAAGTAATTGTAAAAAACAATCAATACATGGTACTTTTCAATCAATACTTTTCATAAAATACAATAAAATAATTATTCTTATAACATCAAAACCATAAAAAACACACCAAACAAAACACGATTTTAAAATATACTTAAACACGCGGTTCCAAGCACAAAACCACACGATCTCTGTAAAACGAAAAAGAAAAAGAAGAAAAAACTGGTGGGCAAACCCTGATTGCTTGCTTTTATGATAATTACAACCTTTTTCCAGCACTTTACATGGTCAAAGCCAAAGATGGAGCCACTTTCATTAGTTTATGATTTTGTTGACAAAGGAATCTTTTTGGTTGCTTGATACGTGGCCTAAAGAGGGTCGTCAAATGGTGGACTGACGTGTCACAC
>Ga0325414_1009594_pt1 | contig 10177 bp, 8 predicted proteins | sample PopdelMetagenome_8_FD_206183 | JGI IMG/M metagenome (GOLD analysis project Ga0325414, IMG submission 206183) | Populus deltoides microbial communities from Bellville, Georgia, United States - Leaf-PdKOR-R3 | ecosystem: Host-associated > Plants > Phyllosphere > Phylloplane/Leaf | place: USA...
AAAGTATAAACATGAAAAAAACAACATGAATATAAACCATATATATTAGTGATAAATTTAATTTTTAAAAATTAATATCATTGTTAATGAAAATAATAATAATAATTTTCAATATCATTGTTGTTGAAAATAGTAATGAAAATAATAATGAAAAAGAGTTTTTTATAACTGGGTTGTTTAATTAATTAAATTGAATATGGTTCAATTTGATTCAATGACTTTTCAAAAGCGGAATGAAACATGTGAAATGAAACCGGAACGTTCCAGGTAGAATTTAGCCGAAAAATCAGGAACGAACCGAGATTTAAAATGAGATGAATTTTGTTCCGTTTTTTGAATTGATACAGAATGTTTCAGCCATTCCAAATGAAACAAAATGGAATTGACAACCTTAATTACAGGAGCATTTTGAATATAAATTTGAAAGTTCTCAAAAGGTAATATAAATCGCATATATAATTTTATTAATTAAATAGTAAAAAAAAATTTAATTATTATTTTAATGTATTTTTAAGTAAAAAATATATTAAAAAGTAATCATTATTAAAAAAAAATTTATTGATAAATTAAAGGTTTATTTGTAATTGTGGTAGTTTTGTTTTAAAAAAAAAACTATAAAAACTACGGAAAAGACTTTTTTACTGAAAAAACTTTCAATGCACCCTGTACCTTAGTCTCGGCTCCGTTGGACTTAATATAAAGCCCATATAAGCCCAAGCAAATCGCTGGAAGGAAAAAAAAACAAAATAAATATGAGTCGAGACTGCAGCAGCAGCACTCTATGAAAGCACTGTTTAAGATGAATATTTTATATTAATATTTTTATTTTTTAAAAATTATTTTAATATAATGTTAAAAATAAACTTTTTTTTTTTTAAAGTAAAAAACAGTAACCACTACTAGCCAAACACCCTAATCTAAAAGCTGGTACTTTGGTGCTAATAGAAGGTGTTTCTCAGGATTAATAAACTGAAAAACCAGAACCAGATTCAGAGACTTCCTCAATCTTCGTGAAAGACCATCAACTCCATGACTACATACACAGCAGCACCACCACCAACACCAGATTGGGACCCATCATCGTCCTCAGATGAAGAATCGCCGCCATCTTCCTCGCTAACATTCGACAAGGAACGCCACGTGGCCTTCTTGGAGATGATGTACCATATGTTACCTTACCATTACCAATCACAGGAGATCAACCATCTCACTCTCGCCTACTTCGTTATCTCCGGTCTCGACATCCTCGGTTCCCTTGATCGCGTAATCTCTTATCATTTAGCCTAATTGCTCTTAAAACATATAATACATTTACAATTTGGAAGATAATTTGGGTTGCTTTCGGGTTGGATTTCGTTGCAAGTTTGATTTTTTTTACTCTCTGTCATTTTGATTTAAAATTTCGATAAAATTAATGGATTGCTTGATGTTTTACAGTGATTTAAGAAATCGGTTGTGTTTTTTCATGTTATAGGTTGACAAAGATGCGGTTGCTGCTTGGGTTTTATCTTTGCAATCTAATCCTGGAGATAAAGCTGAATTGAACAGTGGTACGAACTTGATTGCTAATAAATCTTGTTGAATTCGATTACTATGATCACGAATAACCATAATGCTTAATTTTTAAAATGGCTAGTTAACGATTATAATGAGCTGTTGGATTGTTGCAGGACAGTTCTATGGGTTTTGTGGCTCTAGATCTTCTCAATTTTCTTCGGACAATGATGGGGTGTGGATATACAGAGTTAAACTGTCCTATAGGCTTCTTTTTTTTCTCTCACTAATCCTTGCTCTGAACTGTTTATTATGTTTCTGCAAGAAAACTTATGGCATTAGTGCCCATATACTTTTTTCCTGGATATAGCTTATGATGTTTGATTTGCCTGTAGATTTTAATTCAGAATCACAGCCATTTGGCAAGCACGTATTGTGCCCTGTCTATACTGAAGACTGTTGGCTACAATTTGTCAAATATCGACTCCAAATTAATATCCATGTCAATTAGAAACCTCCAGCAACCTGATGGGAGGTATGTGATAGGGTTTTTTACTTGAATATTCTGCGCTTGCTATATTTTCTGCAATACTATTGCTTTTTAAGTTTGCTCTCTCTGATCCTGATGGATAGTGCCTATATTATGTGAATCTCTGTTCGAGAATTATGTTTTTGATCCACCTCAGTCAAGAACTTGATTAACCTTTCGGCTTAGTTCCACTCTTCTGTTTAATTTTTCACCCCCTTCTTTACATATGTAACTTTACTTTCTGGAGATCACCCAGAAAAAAAAAGTAGTGTATTTTGGCATTGAGCTGAAATGATGTCTTATAACCCTTCTATTTTTTTTCAATCTTTTTGTTATTTTGCAGCTTTCTGCCTATCCATATTGGAGCAGAGACAGATCTTCGATTCATATATTGTGCTGGTAAGGGGAAGAAAACTTTGGGCTGTTCATGAGGCTGCTTAAAGTGATATAATATTCCTATAGCTAATTGATGTATCAGCGGCCATCTGTTTTATGTTGGAGGATTGGAGTGGCATGGATAGGGAAAAAACCAAGGAGTACATCTTCAAATGCCAGGTATATTTGTTCTTAGTGAACTTCTTTTCCGTTATCCATCCCTCTGCAATTCATTTTGCACTTTTGATAATCCCTGTGATAAATGTATTTCATGTTTACTTACAAGTATTGCTGCTCTTTTCAGTCATATGACGGTGGCTTTGGGATGATTCCTGGTTCAGAATCTCATGGTGAGTTGCAGAACATTCTTATATGGTTGGTAGATCCTCTTTAAAAAATGTAAATCTAATGGGATAGTTGATTTGCATTTCATTGATACTGTTAGTTTCTGCAACATATACACAAATTCTAGTTTTAACTGATAGTGTTTTTCTTCTTTTTGCTTTGCACCTCTATTTTTTTTGGGTCCAACATCTGCTTTTAAATTTTATTGCATTTGGCGGTGATCTTATTGTGTTATTGTAATCATCTATAAAGTTTTACTGAGAAATCTTTATAAACGAGCTTCTGTTTATACGACCTTGTGAGCTTGCTTCTTTCAATGCTATCTACCAATAATTTTCATCTTAGTGGGCAGGTGGAGGAACTTACTGTGCAGTTGCTTCTCTTTCTTTGATGGGATTTATTGAAGATGATGTCCTGTCAAAAAGTGCAGCTTCTTCCATCATTGACATTCCATTGTTGTTGGAATGGTGCTTACAGGTTTACTTGCTTCATCTGATCTCTGGAATCATTTCAAAGCATCAAAACTAGACCTTGAACTTGTAGCTCTTAGAATTTAAACATGTAAACAATGGACTGACACTGTAGTTTTTAAGGACTAGAGAACTTGTAAATGACTAAATGCTTGTGAAATCATAACTTCCATTTGCTCCCTCAGATATTTCAATTTTCTGTTTAACTTTTGATACTTTAAGGTCTTCCATCATCCGTGGCTGTAATTTTGACACTCTTTCCTCTGCTTCAGAGACAAGCAGCTGACGGTGGATTCCAAGGGAGAGCTAACAAGCCTAGCGACACATGTTATGCATTTTGGTAAGTGTAAGAACACCTTCCTGAAGTTCCACGTTACAACAGGCTTTTCTTCCGTGTTTTGACATGGGAAACATGCTTTGCACAGGGTTGGGGCAGTTCTGAGGATCTTAGGTGGATCCAAGTTGATTGATGGAACAGCTTTGCGGAGATTTTTGCTCACTTGTCAATCTGAGGTACTGGTGCTTGTCCTTCCAATTGGTCAAATTGCATGTATTTCATGTATGATATTGTTAATTTAGTTTTCTCCTATGGGCTGTTATTATGTATCCTCCGCATGTGTTTAATTGTGGGTCTTCCTTGATACACTGAAAAATGGAAACTGCTTGACTGGTGATGAAAGCTGGCCAGAATGGAGGATATATTTGTTACTTACTGAAAACTCCCAGGGGAAACCTAAATTTGCAGTTCTGTCAAAAAATCAAAGATGTAGAGGTAAAAAGTACAGTGTGATGCATAAGATGTCAAACCAGCGACCAATCATGGTCATATATGTGAATTGTCAAGTGCCATGGGAATAATTTCTTAGTTCTCCCTTGATACATATCTACTAGGTGATGATATTATTTTTGGATTCTAATGTTCTTTTGCTTAAATTGTTCCTGGACCAGTATGGTGGTTTCAGTAAATTCCCAAATGAGCTGCCAGATCTGTACCATTCCTACTATGGATACACTGCACTCAGTCTTTTGGAAGAGCCTGGCCTTAATGCACTCTCTGTTGAGCTTGGAATAACTGGTTTTGCTGCGCTAGGAATTTGACGTCATTACCATGTTTTCTTATTGTTCGCAATGTTTTCTGAATTTGTTCATCCATATCAGATTGACGATAGATGTTCTCATTTATTCAAAGTAAAAAGAGATGTTTTTTTTTCTTTGTTCAGTGCATATTGCCATTTGTCTATCCATTTGAGGCATCTCATCGGATTCATGTATTTTTTACTCTTTTTTTTTCCAAATGTGTAAGCTTAATCATATACTAGAATTGTTGTGACTTACTAGACTAAGAGCAGTCTCTTGGCGTGTCAGAAATTTGTCCCGTCACCATGTTTGTCTTTCTTAGAGGCCGGTTGCATGTGACACTGCTCGTAACTTAAAATGGCAAGGACTGTTTTTTTATTACTACTTACCTCTGGTTGGTCTTGGCGCCGAACAGATGCTTGTGAAGTCGTGTTTAGTGAATGAAACAAATCATTCATCAATAAAGAATTACATGTTGAGATGAATTCTGTTGAGTGATTGACACTCCGAGTGCACATTGTCTCTGCAAGGTGCTACTTCTCTGAAATCTTAGATGAGAATGACGATATCAGAGTTTCGCCGTACTTGAAAAGAAAATTTCCACCAAGAAAAAACTGAAATTAGTGGATTCAACTGGCAGCACGCTGTCTGTCGATGCCAATTACAGTCGAGTCGTTGATGCAGCGGTTTAAGTGACTTTTAGCTTTTGAGGATGTGGAATGCTGGTTAGATTTCGTATGTTATTCTGATCATCATATATTTGTTTAGATTAGATCAGAATGAAAACTAGTTAGTGCTGTGACGCTGATCTTATTTAGTTTCCCAAAAGGGCTCTTATCCTGTGGGGTGTGGGGCCAGGTTGGGGTAGTAGCTAGCTCACTACTCACTGATTACACGGGTTAAGCTCGCACCATTCATGCTAAACAATGCTTGGTTCATTCGCCTGGGTGCAGTCTATTAGTACGTTTGCCAATCAGCTTGTATTTGAGCCATCTCCTCCCCTTACCAAGAAGTCACGACTCCTAGTTCCTCTCGGACTGCAATAGCAGCGTGGCCCAAATAAATCTATATGTATGGAAAGTAGATGCCTCCGAAACCTCATGATTGAGCCACGTTTCTCTTGTAGCATTTAATGGACAAAGGCGATGCCCGATTTGATTCTCCAAGCCAAGGTGGCGACCTTTCGGCCTAATCCCACGAGACATATTCACGGGTAAATGGCCTCTATGTTGTTACGAAAAAACCCAGGAAGCGTCTCACCAGTCACAAGCACCTCTTTTCTCTAATTTTGTCGTTTTTTTGGCTGGTCACCCTTATCTAGGCATCTATATTAGACTCCCTGGCCAACCAAAACTTTCATTTGTTTTGATTCTCAGATGTTAATCCGACGGTCTAGATTAATTTGTAAGAAAGGCTGGTGGGGTACATACAAATTGCCTCGCAACAAAGGAATCCAAGATCAGGACATGGCACTAATGTCAGTTTATGTATTTGCCATGAGCACGGAGAGAAAGGAAACAAAACATGGAAGAAAAATAAATAAAGAAGTGCATGGTCTTGAAAGAATTCTTACAGTGCCTTTTGGACAAAAACATCAGTAGTACCACCACTCACCAGAATGATTACAGATATCAGACAGCTCAGAGATTCATGACGAGTGAAGACAACAGATTACTCCCTCAAGACCCCCACTTGCACTTGTCCAACTTTTAACATTATACTGCAGAGAGTGTGTCCAACTCCCCCACCCACCCGAAGATTTTTCAGACATTGCAAAAGGGTTTGGCAAGGTTAACCTTCTAACACCATCCCATAAAAAGATTAAAGAAAAAGAACTCCTAAAAAGAAGACTAAAGTTGGTTAATAGAAATACATGGGGGAAAAAAAAACTATCTCGTTTTACTTGATCACGGAGATCTAATGAAAGAAGGAATTGGCTGCTGATTTTGATGTTGAAGGTGAAGTAGCAAGAGGAAGTACCTGGGAAGTGCTTGACTGGTAGTCTGGTAGTTGATGATTTTGTTCGTTAAGCTCTCTTTCTTTGTTCCTGTCAATAATGATGGTGATAAAAGGCCCATCATCCTCATCTTTGTGTGAATTTGAACTAGCAGGTATTTTGGTATGATCCTGAGCAAAAACATCATGCCTTTTGACCTTCTCCCCTGCTTCTTGCATCAATTTCCTTCTATGTAGTTTCTCATCCGCATCCTGTAAGAACTTGAATTTTGGAGGTGGTGATGATCTTATCTTATTGAACTCTGCATCTTTTGACGATTCAAAGAGATGATTGAATCCAATCTGATTATAGCTAGGAGTAAGAGGAGGTGTGAAAAATGGTGGAGAAGAAAGAGGGGTTAGATATGGAGTCTCCACAGTACGAAGCAAATCACTTAAGCTTCTACTTCTTGATCCTTTCGCACTCTTAGGATCACCTCTAGACCTGCCATCTTCAGACTCTAAGTCCTCCTTTGTTTCTTCAACAATTGTAAAGAGAAATCTTGGTGGACCTGAGAGACTATGCAGCCTCATGAGCTCTGTCTCCACATTATCATCACTCCAGGGCCGGAGCAATATATCTTTGCTTGTATTAATATTGAGCTGGGATTCTTGCTCGTGTTGGACAAGTGCATCTGTTATTCTCACTGATGAACATAGTTCTTGATTGTGCCTTAAAGAAGATGGCTTTCTTAAACAGAACATAAAGAAGAGCTCTCTCGCTGGGCTGCTGTAATCATCTCCAATCTCTTTGTTAGCAAACCTTTTCTTCCACCATAACAAGTAGTAAAGCTCAGCAACAAGGGCCAATAAAAGGCAACCAAAAACTATACTCAAACCAAGCCCTACGCTACTCAAAGATTTCATCTTCTGTCTCGAAAACACATGAAAACTGCTTAAAACATCCAATCAATAACTACTAAAGAGCCAAGAACCAACAGAGAAGTTACCATAAATAACTCGAGAATCACCTGTGGTACTAAGCCAACAAAAGAAACCCAAGATAAACAAAAGCTTATCAAGAGCTACTGAGCAGTCTCAATCTGCACTGAACAAAAGCCAGGCCAACAGCACATCAAACTCCCTGCTTCTCTTCAGCAAATGCTTTAACCAGTATACCAACTCTATCTGCCATTAACAAAGCCCAAAAAGAAAAAACACCCACCTCCTAAAACCAAACCAAAAGGCTCTCTTTCTCTGAAAATCACAATCACAAATCATGAAGCATGATTATAAAAGTTTTTTTTTTATTCGACAAACCAATGAACTAAACCACACAGTTGTGGATAATTACATATTTAGCTAAGCCTCCAGGTCACTTGAATAGTTGTACATTAGTAAACAAATGAGGCGGTTTGAATTTGTGTTTTAAAATTACTTTTGAAAAGCTTACTTTATAAGAATATCAAATACACTTTTAAATTGTCTTTGGAAATATGATGGAGATTGAGGTTTGAATGAAGCATAAAAAAAATATGAAAAAAAAACTCATTATTTGAAGTTGCGATACAATACAACTTGTGTTTCATTATTTTTAAATTATTTTTTTATTTAAAATTAATTATTTGTTTATTTTTAAATTACTTTAATATAATATATCAAAAATAATTTTTTAAATAAAAAAATATTTTAAAAAACAAATATTACCCGTAAATTCAAGCTAATAAAAACATATCATCGATGGACGAGGCGGAAAGGAAGTCGGCTATATTACTCGCTAATTTATGGCTTGACAGGACACACTCTTCGAGGGATGCTCACATGGGATCGCAAATAAAAGGAAACTGATGTGTCAATGATGGACATTTTGTTCTCTCTTACCGAAATACCCTTGTTCTACTCTCGGAGTTTTTCTTAATATCCAACAATACAAGGAGAAGATTTTGAGAGTGAAATATTAAAAGAATAAGATCTGAGAGTGTGGTGTGAAGCACGTGAGAAGATATTCCAGAGAGAAACCTCAAAGGTGCTTCATAAAAGTTGAAAAAAATTACAGATTTTGGTAGATCCCAATATAAATAAATTTATTTTCAAATAAATAAGATTATAAAAAAAATAAATGGTTTAAAATTGAGATGAGAGAACAACTAACAGTAAGAATAATTTTAAATTTAAAAAATAGCATAAAAATCAATATTTTTCATCCTAAAAAATTTCTTTACCCCTCCTCCCCCACTCTCTCCAAGGTTTAATACATAAGCCCTTTAAATCTTAACCTCACTTGAATTTTTTTTATCAGTATTTTATATGATTATTTGTTTTTGGTTTCAAAAATATTTTCAAAAAATTTATTTTTAAAATTTTTTTATTATAAATTAATTTTTATATCATTTTAATATGTTAATATCAAAAATAATTTTTAAAAAATAATTACTACTATATTTTCATTTCCAAACACACCGAGTAAATGAGATGAAAAATTACAATGATAATACCCTTACTCTCGCACCAAACACTCTCTTGGAGGAGGAAAAAAGGGAAATAACACGGATGGCACTCAATTCTTGGAGCTTCCACGAGCATAAGAGGGAAAATCGAAATGTGATTTGGGCATTGCATAAAACTATTTTAATGCTTTACCTAGAAAAGAAAGTAGTGTCACCTTTGTTACGCATGAGTTGCTTCAAAATGATGGGAGTTAAGAGGTCCTCTGATTGTACTGGCCCAGCAACTCTTAAAACGACCTCCCATCGCATGAAGCTTGATTGATGGTTCATATCACTATTGAAGCTGTGATGATCACCATCATTACGTTATGGAAATGGTGGTATCCTTGAACCATTTTACTTTCCTGTGGGCGTTAGGACATCATTTCCTTCGAAAGTTTTGTAAGAGATTATTGCTTTAATCACATGGGATTTGTGAAAATCTATCTGGGAAAGGGTGGGATACCTGATGGATCTATTGTAACTCAAGCCCAAATTAGTTGAGAAGTGTTTCAAATTCTTAATCATATTGTTTGTTGACATATATGACATGAATAATGGATGGATTAACAATGAATCTTGTCTCACACGCGATTACATGGAACTTTAATCCCTCAAAATGATTATTTTCTTTGAAATTACTGGAAACCAAGTCCCATGCTTTCATTTAATGTCTGGTTTATTGTCAAATGACTTCCATGATTGATTGTTTGATGACTCTGATAATGGGCTTCCTCGTCTTAGCCTACGCTTTTTGCTGCAACACAAAGGACTTGTGGGCTTGGAAGTTCATATATCTGTAGGCCTAGGCCCGGGTGTCAAATGACCCAGTAAGATGTTTCGTGCCTTGAATCAATCTGAAATCTGAATTCTAATCTATCCATTGGAAGAATTTTGCGCTGACAGGCACAGCGTACATGCAACTCAAATTAACAAATGAGTGGCAGTACAAAACTCTAGAAAAAATGGTAGTTCAAACCATACGACCGTATAACTAATCCAGGCCATAAAATTAATGACTTGCCAGAAAAAAATGATTTGCCCTACATCGGTCATCAATGATAACGTTAGCAGCTTGCTTCCCATGTCAAATTTCTCTGTGGTTCACCAGAACCCTGTAGCCGAGAGGTGTCAGATTTTGACATTCGACCAGTGTCATTCGTGTGTTTACACGTGGGGATAAGGGATGCAATCGAATTTTCGAAGCTGGTTGGTATGTCTTGAAAACTGGTCCTGGAGCCTTGAGTAAATATTTGATCTAATTTCCCTCGATCGGGGGCACCATAGGACCACGATGAAATGGTAGATTAATAGCCCGGCAGAAGCTGCTATAATACCAATAATGGCAATTGTAATTGGAGAGAGACCGAAAAGGTGAGGGGAATTGTCTTCCATGGTAATTAAGATGTTTCTGAATTATTTTAGGACCAATAAAGCATATAATTTGGCTTCTCATCTATGTGATG
>Ga0325414_1009595_pt1 | contig 10177 bp, 1 predicted proteins | sample PopdelMetagenome_8_FD_206183 | JGI IMG/M metagenome (GOLD analysis project Ga0325414, IMG submission 206183) | Populus deltoides microbial communities from Bellville, Georgia, United States - Leaf-PdKOR-R3 | ecosystem: Host-associated > Plants > Phyllosphere > Phylloplane/Leaf | place: USA...
AATAAACTCTCACACATATATATATATATATATATATATATATATATATATATATATATATAAAGATTATTACATCCGATGAGGTGCATGACCTGAGTTATAAGTTTGAGAGGTTTTCAAATTAAGTCATCGATTAGCGGGTTGGATCAATTTTTTTTTAAATGTAGAAAAAACTATTTGAGATATTGTTATGATTTAACAAATAATATTATATTTGACATATTAGCACATAGGATTCACATTCTATTAAACACTTATTATCTTTTCACATCACCATTATATTTTCTCTAAATGAAGTAAAAAATATTGACAATCATTGTATTTTTTTTAAAAGTTGATAAAAAAACATTTATCGAAGCCATATTCGAGTGCAGGCATGAGGCTGGTAGCATTCTATTCTGAATAGAAAAACCTAGATCATTGACTCACGTTACGTTGTGGTTCAGATCAATTTAAAAAAAAACATAAATAAAAATATTAAGGAATTACTAATGTAATTTCTAGTAGAAAAAAGATTTTAAATCATGTAGGGAATGACTTGATGTAACTCGGTCAACTTCATGGGTCTAAAAACAACTTGGATGATCGATATAAATATAATTTGAATCAAGAAAAATTCAAGATGACATTTAAAAAAAAATTAAGACAACAACATATTGGATTGACCTTGGTTATCCTAAGTTAACCTGTTAAATCCATGACTCGGGTCATGAAACCGTGATAACAAATTATGAACTCTAATTCTCAATCAATCAAATATTAAATAATGAAATAAAAAAAATGATATAAGTCAACCAAGGTTAACCCATCAAACTCGTGACTGGGGTCATGAGACTAGAATAATTTCATATAAATAGATTGAATCCAATTATAAATTATAATTCTCAATCAACCATATGTTGTAGGATAACATTGAAAAAAAATAATTGCAAAAAAACATTCGTCAACTAGGTTAACCTGTCGAACTCACAACACATGTAATGAGATTAGAATAATCTCATAGAAAATAAACTAAAATAAATTGTGAATCTTAATTCCGAAATAACTCAACATTGAAGTGTTAAACCAGAAATAAAAATCAATTAAAAAAATAACAAAAATCCAAGTTAACCGAGTTAACCTGTCAAACCTATAACTTGGGTCATAATTTCAGGATAACCCTATAGAAAGAAAAAAAATATGAAGCTTAATCCGCAATAAACCTAATATTAAATGATATAATTAAAAAAGAAAATGACAAAAAAAACCCAAGTTGACCAAGTGAACTTACCAAACTTATGATTCGGGTCATGATATTAGAATAACCTTATAGATAGAAAATAAAAAAATATCATGAACTCATCCCTATAAAACCTAATATTAAATTATTAAATTGAAAAAAAAAACTAAATTTAAAAGGCAAAGAAAAGGAAAAAAAATAGATCATTGTTTGAGTGAACATTGATATGTGAATTGATATGTGAGGAGGATAACAATGAATTCCCCTCTTTAATTAGTCTATGTTACTAGATTGGTAGCTCGCATTATACAACAGGTTAGCCCAAACTTTTTTCAATATAAAAAAAATACTTAGACAACAATTACATTTTTAAATAAACAAGGGGAATTTGAGGGTCTGGTCATTGACTATATTGGATTCAATAATCTTGATTAATTTGCAGGGTTGGATGCAGAAAATGAAGAGGAGAGATAAAAGAATGAAATAATTTGCTTTGAAAACGTGGGATGGAGGGGTCGTCATGAAGATTCAAACATCGTCGCGAAAGATGATGTTTGACCATCGAACAACGCTGTACATGTCGTTCAAAGAGCGCGGACGAAGCCACAATCATTTGCATGAACAATACAAAGTCATCCACTTTTTAGTATTAAACGATATTTAAAATCTGCTAAAATATCAAATTGCCTCTGATCCAACTCAATAATAACAAAAGAAACCATGATGAAAAAATAAAAACTACTAGACTTAAGTTAAAGATAATTTGAATTCAAAAACAATTTAGTTATTTTATTGTGCTATTAAAAGGGAAAAGTCAAAACAACCCTTGCAAGCAAATTCAATATATATATATATATATATTTGCTTTAAAGTGTAAGTTAGTCATTTTACTATGAAAAAAAATATATTATTACTATCACGGTCCAATTGAGTTTTTTAAAAGGACAAACACGTAATTTTACTATTTTAATTCACATTGGCAAGGGGTCTAGAACTACAAGAAAAAATGCCACAATAAACCATCTAGCCCTTGTAATTTCTTTTAATAATAAAAAAAGAGGGAAAATCATAGGATATCTAGCCTATACCGTTAAGAGCTTGTATTGCCAACATGATTATCGTAATTCGTTTAAAGTGTGCAAGATTTTAGGGTAATCAAACATTAATTCATGCATTTCTAAAGCAAAACTTTGTATACCATCATGCTTGAACTTTATAAATCTAAAGATAAATTATGTTACTATTATAATAGATAAATTCACAATTGAGATGCTTATAACTTTGTATAAATTGACATCGATTGCCAAAAATACCCCCATATAGAATTGAAATGAGAAAATATTAATTTAAACCCTAATATATTATTCCATTATCAATATAGTCTAAAATCGTTAGATCACATCAATTTTGTTTTAGACACAATTGATCTAGACAATGCCACCTCTCATCCACTACTTTCATTGCATATTTCATCCATTTTATACGTCGTCGTTGAGGGATTCATCCAAGATGCCAAAATAACACCAATTTATCATAGGCAGAATTTTTCTCACTTTGCTAGCTTGTGTAAGCGAGAGATTAACAATTACTTGGTATTACAAATTATGTTTCAAGACAGATTGAAGTTTATTTTGATACATTTGATCAAAACACTTTACAATATATGCAAATTAGATAAAGAATTTTTAATTGTGACTATAATGGATGATTAGAGGGGTTAAATTAAAAGGTTTGGAACTCAATTGATATATGAGTAATTTGTTAGGGACTAAAAGTTCACTCAGTAGAAAAACAACAAGTGACCTCGTTTCCTACTTGAAAGAGTAGGCCGTTTATTTTGTTTCCTATGTGAAAAGTTAATTATTGAAAAGTAGTTTATATATATATATATATATATATATATATATATATATATATATATATATATATATATGTATATATATAGTACTCTCATTGTAAAATATTTATAAGCTTTTAGTTATGGTATGAAAAATAAATTGAAATATAATTTATTAATGTTTTAGTTTTTTTCAAGTTTATTAAAAGAATAAAGATCAAAACTGACAGAAAAATATTTAAAAGATAATTAAATTGAAAAAAAATTAATTTTATAAATTATTTTAAATAAAACAAACAATAATAAAAAAAAATGGATCAAATCTGATAGAAAATAAAAGTTGAAGGAGGATGAAATTAAAAAAAAATTAATTTCATAAATTATTTCAAATAAAACAAATAACAATCAAAAGAATAAAGATCAAATATGACAAATAAAAAAATTAAAAGATGATGAAATTGAAAAGGAAATTATAATTTTACAAATTATTTTAAATAAAATAAATAGCAATTAAAATAATATAGACCGAAATTGATAGATAAAAACTTTGGTTCTTATTATTTTCATTATTATTTTTTTTTCTAATGAAAAGTATTGGAAAAAAAACAAATAATAATGAAAATAATAAGAATTAAAGTTGATAAAAAATTAAATTTTAAAGGATAAAATTAAAAAGAAATAAAAAAAACTTGAAACAATATATATAGCAATAAAAAATTAATGATCAAATTTGATATAATCAATAAATAACAAGTTGGTTTTTGAATTTCTTATAACTTTTGAAAAATATATTCTTTTTTAAAAAAGAAAAACACATTTCTTGAAACCAAATAAAAAAATTGATTGAAAACTATTTTTCATTTAATAATAAAAGATATATGAAAATTTTTTAAAAATAATTTTTATTCTTAAACAAATGGTCACGAAAGATTTTATGTGGATTCATTTCATAATTTAGATAATGTTTGAGAACGTGGTTGAAACCGTGTTTCTTAAATAGTTAAATTTTTTTATATAAAATTAATATTTATATTTTTATATTATTTTGATATACTAGTATTAAAAATAATTTTTAAAAAATAAAATAAAATATTATTTTATCATATTTTTAAATATAAAATACTTTAAACTATATCCATAAAAATCAATTAGATACTGCAGAATATAATAATAGAGTTTGGTAACTAAAATACAAAGTGTCGAAAACCTATGCTGACGAGGAGCCTCGCCTGGTGCTGAACTCCGCGGAGACATGTATAATACAATGTCCAAAAAGATGGACCAGACAAGAAACATTGCCTGGGCTTAGAAGGGTCCCATTAACTTGTTCCTTGTCTCGATCACAGAAGACACTGCCATAAATTTCATGTATGCTTTTTCAAATGGATAAACTGTTCATTATTTTTTGGACACGGGCAACTATTGTTTGGCAACAGGTTTTATGTGCACCTCCAATGGACCGACCATGACCTGCCTCGTGTCCATGTTATCTAGTTTCCTATATAATCCTTCTTGATATAACATAAAGTCCTTGACATAGGCCGATAATTTTCTAAGGAAAAGAAATACTCTTCTTACTTTTTTAATTTTTTTACTTTCTTATATTATATTATTATGTTTCTCAAGTTTTTTTTTCTATTTGAAGAAAATAGTTTTTATATTTCCTATTAGTTTTTTTGCAAATTGTATAAAAATTAAATGTTTTTATGTTTTTCTATAATTATTATATTCTTGATCTTTAAAAAATATTTTCTATAGTTATAATTTGTTATTATTCATGTCACGTGGTATTATAACTTCACAATTCCTATTAGTTTTAACGGAAGGCCGAAGAAGATATTTGTAGGAATTTAACTATTCTTGATAATTAATTATTGCATGGGTTGGGAAAAGTCACGGAACATTCATTACATGCTTGTATAAAAATAATGAGGAGATTCTCTTTATGTATACTATCAGGGATATATTTTTTTTAAAATTAATGTAGGTGTTCGGGTTAGCTTGCGGGTATCTCAATTAATCTCATGAGCCCTGAAATTGCCAATAATATAAACTTCCAGTGACTCTAAGATTTATAAAACTTGAATTGATGATTTCTAAAAAATAAATTTATAACCTGACCAATTAAATTGTATCCTCGAAGATATTTCCAGAAGGTTTATAACAAAGAAGAAGAGAACTTGGATGGATTCACCATGTGATTTAAAACCCAGTAAAAGCATAGTTTTGAAACCTGGACCGGCCCGACGGGTCGACCCGGAACCCGACCGACCCGAGCATGGGACCGGTCCGAGTCTAAGCAAAAACCCGTCAGGAGTTGGCACGGCGAAACCCGATCGACCCGGTGGGTCGACTCGGTAAACCCGGCTGAGACCCGACTTTTTTTTTATATGCATAAAAGTTAAACGTCGTCATTTTGGCCTTTAAAGGCCAAAATTTACGAAGATGAACAATGCACTGAAGATGCAAGCCAACAATTGCAAACAGAAAAAATCTAATAAAAAAAAAACAATTTCAATCATGAATTGCAGAGGAATAGCAGTTCTTGATTCAATCATCATGATTCAAAACTCCCTTCATCTCACACCATTTTCTCAACAACCCCAAAATCATTTAAAGAAGCAAGAAAGCTGATACATTACCCGAAGAAGAAGTGCACTTGGTCTGTTGAGTGAAATGTGCTTTCGAGTTGAAAGAGAGGGAATCTACTGATTAAAAGCGTGTTTGGCAGTGTAGTTGCGGGTGGTTTTCAAATAACTTTTCGTGCCAAAATACATGCCAATGATGTTTTTTCATTTTTTAAAAATCATTTTTAACATCAACACATCAAAACGATCCAAAACGTACAAATCATATTAAATTTTAACAAAAAAAAATTTAAAATTTTTTAGAAACGCAACTGCAGCCGCGTTCCCAAACGTTACCTAAAAGAGATGGTAAAGGGATTTTCTTTCTCTTCTCTCTTTGTTGAAGAATAGAAAATAGGGTGACGTTTTTTCTCTTCTATTTGAAGGTAAAGGAGGGGTAAGGCGGTGGAAGCGACCGATTCACTCACCAGATTCAACGCTTCTTACTTGAAAAAAGTCTTTTAACTCTCTTTTTTCCCCTTCTTGTGAGTGGTGACAGCAGGGAAGAGTCCATTTGTTGTGGAATATTTTTTACTGATATTTCTTTTGCTTTTTTATCTTTTGCTAAGTTTAATAATTCAGAGATTGTTCTTTTTTTAAGGAGAAAAGATGTTTTTGATAAAATTAAACTTTTATTTTATTTTTTAAATTATTTTGATATATTATGGTCAAAAATAAATTTGTAAAAAATATAAAAATAATATTTTAATATATTTTAAAAACAAATATTTAAAAAAACAATAATTACTACCAAACACACTCTTTCATTTAATTTTGCATTTCCTTGAATATTTACAGTAAAAAATTACTTATTATTTTTTATAATAAAAAATTTAATATTAAAAGAGGCATAAATATACTATTATTTTCACGTAATAATTATAAAAAAATAACAAGCATCAGAATTGATCATTAATTTAAACGGAAAATAAAATTCTTTGAAACTCTCAAATTTAGAATGTCATTGGACAGATGAGTTGATAGCAACAATGTTCACAGATGAGATGACATCAAGGATTGAACAGGTCAAACCACCATATACATATTATATATATAATTTTACCATATATATAATTATAAAAATATTATAATTATATAAGAATGAATTAAAAATATTTTTTGAGTTGACCCGGGTCAACTCATCCAACCCGTCACTCGATCACTGGACCGGATCGATGACCTGATCGAGTTTCAAAACTACGAGTAAAAATATGGATTCAGCATGTGATTTGGGGCGCGGTAAATATCACCTTCGCTGAGCATTTTTTTAAATCTTGTAAAAAACAAATTTATTTGAAAAAATATTAAATTGATATTTTTTAATATTTTTAAATAATATTTATATATTAATTTTAAAAATTTTAAAAATATAAATAAATTATTTAAATATATTTTAAAAAACATCTTTCTACAGTTACAAACACGCGCTTGCGCGTGAAGAGCCCGGTGATTGTACAGTGGGGGACAAGCCAGATGACGGTCATTTTCTGATAGAAACAGGAGTCCAACCCTCTAACTACCACTTTATCGATCTAGTTGACAAAATTTTGTGATCACCAAGAATCCAGCTGCGAGCAAAGTAAATACATTCCAGTTTATGTCACGGATTCTAGCTGGAGACTCGATCATTGACCTGTGATATACTACATGTCAGATTAGTTTTTGTAATGTAAAAAACCACCCAAGGGTAATTAGCATATTTTCTAATAATAAAATAATTATTAATTCAAAATATGATGTATATTCAATAATATTTTTTTAAAATATTAATACGGTGATATATTATATGATATATATTTTTTCAAATATTAAAATGATGTTATATTGGTTTAATTCAAGTTAAACTGTTAAATTTATAATTTAAGTCATGAGATCATGATAAAAGTAAATCAAAATAAATTATAAAAATCAATTCTTGATCAATTAATTGTTGAAAGGCAATATTGAAAAAATATTAAATTAAAAAAATAAAGAAACTACCTGAGTCAACCTATCAATCTCGTAATACAGGTCATGAGATTGAGATGACCCTGTAAAAATCAAATAAAAAATTACAAAGATCATTTTTCAACCAAATTAACATTGAATGATGAAATAAAAAAATCAATTAAAAAAAACTCAAATCACATGTGACTAACCTGTTAAACCAGCGACTTAGGTCATGAGATAAGAATAACTTCATAAAAAGTAAATAAAAAAACTATGAAATTTAGTTTCTAATATATTCAATGTTGATGGTTGAAATAAATAATAAAAAAACTAAATCTACGAGACAAAGATAACTCCACAAAAAGCAAGTTAAAAAAATACAAATCTCAATTCTCAAACAACCTAATATTGATGAAATTGAAAAAAAAACTAAAAAAAAAAGGAAGATTGAGTTGTTGGAGGGTAAAATTGAAAAAAAATTATTAAAAAAATAACTTAAAAAAATGAATCGAGTCAACCTGGGACAACTTGTCAAACCTAGATCCAGGTCATTAAATCATAATAATATCATAGAAAGCAAATGAAAAAAAAGTACGAAGCCTAATTTAAAAAAAATAAAGTCAACCCGGGTCAATTTGCTAAATCCATCACCCGAGTCATGAGATCGAAAAAACATTATAGAAAGCAATCGAAATAAATTATGAAATCCAATTCTTAACCAACTCAACATTGAATGATGAAATAAAAAAAATATAATTAGAAAAATGATTCCCAAAAAAATCCAAGTCAATATATTAAACCCATGACTTAAGACGTGAAATAAGGATAAATTCACATAAAACAATCGAAAAAACTACAAAGCCTCCAATAGACATAGTTAAAAGTTGAAATCGAGAAAAGAAGTTAAATCCTTGAAATCAATATATAACACAACACAGAAAAAATTTAAAAAAATTATAGAACTTAATTTTTAAAACAAATAATGAAATTAAAAAAATAAACTAAATAAAAAAAATACAAAACAAGTAAATAGTGTTTTATTCATGGCATGTTTAGGAAAATTGTAACTCTTAGCTATGATTGTATGTTTTGGAAAATCATAGATTATATAACTTGTAAAAATAACCCATGGAAAGGAGTATGCTAATAGCTTTTAAACCATCACCAAACACTTGAAAACCATAATCAACTGATCGCTAAACCGGCGCTTAATTAGCTACATCCTCGAGCGTTTCAAGGCATCTCCAAATCACAGCGTCGAACCATTTTCTCAGCGGTGCTGGGGTGGCTGGTTAAAACCCGCCGCCCACATTGATGACTCACTGAAGTCAAAAAAAATCTCAAATCACCCGAAGAAAAATGTCAACCACAGGGACCCACTTAATAAAATCGATAGATGATCATGATGGATGTACCATAAATCAGCATTACCAAAAAAAAAAATCATTCAATACCCACATGATTGTTCAACTTACTAAGATTAATATAATAAAAAGGGTAATTATTTTGAGTGGGGCCATCAAATTGTTGCACAAAGTTTGTCTACATGTGAGAATGAATTGGATGGCCGTTCCCTCACCTAACAGCATTTATTAACGAGTTCCAGTACAGCTTGTAGGCCTTGTTTGTTACCAGGGCGGTGGGGATTTTTTTATTATAAATATATATATTTTTTATATAAAAAACAAAAAACATAAAACATTTAATTATAAATAAAAAAATAAAATTTTTAGTGTTTTTGCCGCCATCTTATATTAAGATTTCTAGTGTCTCTGGGTGGGAGTTACAATGAGGTTTTTTTAAATACACAATCATTTTTAATTATAAACCACACCTCATAAAAAAAAAAATACATGCTTTTCATTAAAAAAACCACCACATCTTCCACCCAAACATACACTTAAGAGCATTAAAGTGCGGTAATGATTACTTTTTTAAATTATTTTTCACTTAAAAATACATTAAAATAATAACTTTTTTATTTTTTAAAAATTATTTCTAACACCAACACATCCAAATAAAATAAAAATACTAGCACTTGAGGTTGTGACCTAGCGGTCATGGCAGGGACTTGTTCCCTTCCTCGGCACCCATGTTCGATTCTCTCTGTGCACGCTTGTCACCCCGCGGTGTCTTATCTGCCTACTAGGTTTGCAGGGTGTTCAGTGAGTCCAGGAATTAGTCGTGGTGCGCGTAAACTGAGCCGGATACCTCAGGTTATTAAAAAAAAAATACTAAAAGAATATTTATTTGAAGTTAAAAAAATAGAAAATAAAAAATTTTAAATCTTATTGGACATCCTATTAAAATACAAAAATAAATATACACTTAATAACCTATAATTAAGATTCTGTCACATTGATTGATTGTGCACTGCCATAAATATAATGTTACGTGGATGCACACAAACGTTTCATTGAAGTTAATTTTTTTTTTTTAATTCTTCTTCTCTTGTTATTAAATTCTTTTCTTTTTTGTTATTTTATGCAATCATGTATGGATATGGAATATTGATAGAAAAAATATTTAATGAAATAAGGCATCAGAAAATGATAAATGAGTTTA
>Ga0325414_1009596_pt1 | contig 10175 bp, 13 predicted proteins | sample PopdelMetagenome_8_FD_206183 | JGI IMG/M metagenome (GOLD analysis project Ga0325414, IMG submission 206183) | Populus deltoides microbial communities from Bellville, Georgia, United States - Leaf-PdKOR-R3 | ecosystem: Host-associated > Plants > Phyllosphere > Phylloplane/Leaf | place: USA...
TGTTGTTTTATTAATTATAATTTATACAATTAACCTCTCTGTGGTTCGACCCCGGTCTTGCCGGGTTATTTATTACTGTGACACTCCTGCACTTGGGATAAGACATCAACTCTTTGATCGTGTCAACGTGCTGCCACTCCATGCAATTGTCCAGTCCCCACAGCTTTCCCTGTACCACCAGGGATCCAATTTTTATCAACAATACAACCATCACATCTTCATTTAATTCTCATTCAACTAGTATTTTCAAACTAATCACAAGGAATTTTCTTTAAGATCTCATACTCTTACTCATTTTAATGTTTATATTCATTCTTATAATTTTGTTATCAAAACCATCACTCAACAGCAATTCCAAGCAACGATTAAAAATTGTCTAATTCCAATCAATTAAGCTTAACCTACCCAGAATACTATCTAGTGTCTTAATCATAACTAAAGTTGTAAAACTCAGTTTTGGGCGTGATTTATCTCTATGAGAGGCTAAACATAGAGATACAACTTTTATGAAGAAACCAACTCCAAATTATTTTGTTTTAAGGCTCAAAATCAACAATCACAATAGCCCCTTCTTTATAGCTAAAATTTTGGACAACGAGGATTTTCATTCCTTGGAAATCCTTTTCAACTTCCAACTTATTTTCATGCAAAATCAACATCATCCAAGGTCATTTGGCATCATTAAATCACAAATTCAAACCAATCCTAAAGCAAAACATTCAAACAATTTCCCTACCTCTACAATATAGTAAGATTAGATCAAAATAAGGAAACTCATTCCTTTTGAGATTTCTCCTATCATTATTATTAATATAACAAAATGATGAACTATTCATTTTCTTTCGTTTTCTCCTCGTGTGATTAAACATATACGGCAAACCTTAACAATTAATAATCTCAGATCATTATCACAACAATAATTTCACCCTACTAATTGGGATCCATGACAACCTTCATTAACTAACCATTTGCTAAAAACACTTATGGCTAGCTTTAAATATGTTTTATTTTTTCAAATTTCTTTCATTTCAATTTCTTCATGGTTCCACCCCATTTATATCCACACAACCAACAAGTTAGCTTTCTATTCATTCAACATGTTCTATTCAATCAACATGTTCATATAGCAATGTTCCTTACTATTCTTACACAATAATCATTCTTCCCCTCATATAAAGAATACACAATTAATCTATAATAATACTAATAACAAGAACATATTTTACCATTACATCTTCCATAAAACCTACACCCACACAATTCTAATTTCATCAAAACATGTATTTAATCAAGCTTACTACATTTTGCCAAAACTAGCAATAGATTCAAAAGGCAATAAGTCATCAACCTCTAATTATTGTTTCAAACCCAACGGTCAGACTACATATCATAGCGTTGTGCATAATATACCTCAAAATCATAATGATCCAACGGTTAAATCTCCCTAGATCTGAAGAAAACCGAGCTTACCTGAAAATGGGTGAGCTACTGTTCAACATGCATGAAACCTTGCCGGAGAAATATTTTCCGATCTCCCCCGTCCAGCATGAAGGTAACATCTAGGTGCACCACATATCCAAGAATGAGCACGATCCAACGATGGAAGAGAGAGAAATCGGCCGGCGACCAAAACTGCTCTGCAGAATTATTTCCTTTTGTTTTCCAGAAAAGTTCAGATGATGATTTCTGTCCAACGGATTGTGTTCCTTCAAATCGCTCCGTTCAGTTAGTAGAGTAGTGTGAGAAGAACAATATATCAAAAACCCAACATGATCCAACGGTGGAGTATAGAGATATGGCCACTGGAGTATTATTGTTTCTTCCAAATTCTGCACCCCCCTCTCTAGCTGAATTCTCCATTGTCTCTCCCTCTTTTCTCTCTTTTTTTTTCATTTTCTTTTCCTTGAACTGGTGGCCTTTAGCTGTTTTAAATATACATTTTCCTCTAATTATAATTATATCCCTCATTTATGCCTTTATATATTTCATTTTATTTTTCATGTAAACTATCCGGTTTATTTCTGCTTGAATTGCTAGTCTTTACTGAACTCTGATTGGGATGTGATCTTTAACCAAGGTAAGAAAACATATTAATAGACTTCATGCAAAATTGCATCCCGATCCGACGATTGGATTGAGAGCTTCGCTTTCTAATGTAAAATTGGTCATTTCATGACTTTTCATAAACAATCTAGATTTTTCTTGTTCAATCTTCACATAAAATCATATCAATTGTCCTTCTAACCCTTTAAGGTCATTTTATTATTTTGGAATATATTCATTTTAGAATTTCCACCTTTATTTATTTATCGGGCTTATTACCGTTTTAAAATAACATCACTAATTTTAATCGGTGTTTGCACCTTCAGTCCTACCCTTTTCATTGCATTATCCTTATTATAATGTATTCTTTATTACCTCACTTATTTCCTAGAAATATTTTGTTATTTTTCTCATTATTTTATCCATCAAAACACGTTACCAGTTTCTCTGTCCTTATGAATTCTAAATTAAAATTCGTTTTATGGAGGTCATCTTTTCCATTATATATCATTATTTATCTATTATTTCTAATCTTGGTTTCCATCACTCATTGAAATATTACCACTTTCAGTGTTACGTTTACATGAGGTTTTACGCATCTGCATATTTAAATTATAAATTTCCAGGGATTCACAAAAAAACTAGAAAACATGACTAAATAATCACCAGAATCACATATTTGACCAACAGACGTAAGATTCAATTTGATTTTTGGTATAAGATAAACATTAGGGAGAGACAAGTGAGGTGTGACAACAGAACCAACACCTGTTAAGTGCATAGGAGTGCCATCAGCAGTCATAACAGGAATAGAGGACAAAGGGGATATAGAGGTAAAAGATGAGGAATCTAAAGACATATGATGGGAAGCACCAGAATCCAATACCCATTCAGAGTGTGACATACCTGAGGAACTATGAGGCAACTAACCTATGGAAGAAGCAGACATTGCTTGTGGCTGCAAGGAGAGAAACTTCTGAAATTGCTCGGCCAAAGTATTAGGATCGGTAATAGAGTATGGAGAAGCTACTGCTGCAATATTGTGGTGTGGTGGTTTATAACCCTGAGGTGGTCGATAAGCATTAGATTGTGACTGACTGCCAGACTTCCAAGCTTGATTTTGTTATCTCAACTTAGGACACTGAGCCTTCTAATGACCTTTCTGCTTACAGAAACTACACTCATCGAAACCAACCCTTGTGTAAGGCTTGTTCTGATGATTAGAGAATGGCTTAGAAGGTACTGCTAGTATAGAAGGATTTGAAGCAGAAAGAATTTCCTTTTCAGAATAAGACTAAAAATGTATTTCTTCAGCCAATAACTCACTGACAACATAGTCAACAGAAGGCAATGGGGAACAATGCAGAATTAAACCTCTAAATCCTTCGAAATCATTGCGAAGTGCTGTTAAAAATTGTATCAATCGTTGCTGCTCTTTACGTTCAATATAAGCCCCACATGCTTTTAATTCTGCCGATTCTGTAAGAGCTAATTGATCCCAAAGATCTGTCATGGCAGAATAGAACTCCTGAATACTCATATTCTTCTGATGAAGAGCTCGTATGTCATTCTCTAACTGATACTGTTTTGCAAAATTTGATTGCGTGAATAACCGTTGTAGATGATCCCAAACCTCCTTTGTTGTCTCATACTTTGTCAACTATGTACCTATAGAATGCTCAACAGAATTGTTGATCCAAGTAATGATCTTTGCATTGTTTGCTTCCCATGCATCTATCGAAGCAGTATCTCCTTCTTCAGTATTCTTAGGTACCACATAAGTTCCACTAACATATCCCCACATCTTCTTACCCTTAAGAAAATTTCTTATTACATAGCTCCAATACGAATAGTTCTTCCCATCCAACCTCACACTCACAGACTGAAGCGAATCATCTCTTTCAGTAGCCATAATCAACAATCACAGAGAACCAGAATGCAAATGCAGCGAAAAACAAAATACCAAATTGCAGAAACTGAACAATGATTGCAGAAACTAAACAAATATCTTCTCAAAATTATATGATTACTCTAAAACATAAAATTTTTTTGCAAAAACTGAACGGAAATACCAAATTGCAAAAGCTGAAGGGGACGAAATACCAAAATAATTGCAAAAACTAACGAAATACCAAATTTTGCAGAAGCGGAAGACAAAATCTCATAACATAGTAACTATTTAAAGCAATTTTGGCTAAGGATCTATTAGGAGTGTCTATTGGGTGTATTATAAGACCTAAAATAAAATGGATCCAAGATGGTCTTAAATAAAGTGGATCCAAGAGGAGTTCAATTGTCTAAGTCAAGAAACTTGGGTTAAAAATGTTTAAATGTACCTCTTTGGACCTTTGTCTACTTTTCAATCATATCTGAAACTACAGGAGAAGTTTGGATGCGATTCCAATTTGGTTAGAAACTAGACATCTTTACCTTTCCGACAATATATGATAGGCTCGTAAATTCATCTAAACAAAAGAGAACAACATGTATAAATTTGAGCCTAAAATATGTTAGCAAAATGCGAAAATGAAAAAAAACATTGTTTCCTTAAGAGTTATGGATTTCATTCACTACAAGGAGTCATTAATGCTTTGAAAACTTATGTGGCAGCCTTGGGTTACTTATTTTACAAGAATTTCTTATCAAACAAGAAGAATTAATTAATCAAAAAACTAATTCTTATTTTACAAAGCATTACACTTTTTGTTCGACATGGATTTTTCAACAATTATTTCTCTGGAGTATTTTTCATTATCATATGCGACAAATGGTGAAAAATAATTATTGTCTAATTTTTTATATTTTATTATTTATAAACCTTATTTTAATAAGCTTGGAATTTATTTAAATTAGGTGCATGTCTGACCCATTAGCATTAGGGTACAAGGGTACTATATATGAAATTTGAGGTTGTTCCAATATCATTTGGTTTGAGTTTCAATTCTGGTGATTAAAATTGTGTAAGAGGTCAATTTTGCATCAAGTTGCAAAAAAAATGTTTACAACTGTTTATGTTAACCTATTCAGTTTATTTATGTTATGTTTAAGTTATTTAAGATTCAAATATGTGTTTTCATTCATTTTTGCTTCTGTTTTATGTAGAGTTTTTGTATCGTTCATATTTTGTACGAATTCGCTTTGCTACTTATGAGATCATAATCATAGTTTTATTTTATTTGTTTTCAATATCTTATTGATTCTTGTTTCACTTTATATGTATTTGGATTGCATTACGATAGCCATTGACTTTGGTTCCTTGATTTTTAGTTTTAAAAGAACCGTAAGAAGGTGAGCCAAGAGGTAAAAGGCGTAGTGAGAACAATTGAATGAAAAGCCTTAAATTGTGTGAAACACGAGAGTAGCGAGGATATATTTTTCTTGCTAGTAATTAATTTTTACCTATTCAATGATGTTTGAAAATAACGACCCTACGACACTGAAAATGAATAACACCTTTCAAATGCAAGCTTTCGCCCAACAACTTGAGTTGTTGACTAGGGTGATGAAAGATATGAAAGACGAGATGGCTTTGATGATACAATAAAATAGTAGGATGGATGGATTGGAAATGGGGGCTGATTGGAGAAGAAACATTATCTGAAGGGCTGTAGAAAATGTTAAAACTAAATTTATTGATTTATGGATGAAAACACAAATGTAAATGATGATGAATATAGATCGATTTTGGTATAATTAAAGCCGAAAGAATGTTAGATTTGACCAGGGTGGAACTTTCAGCTAGAAAGAGAACATCTTTCATACATGTTGCCATGTACAAAATAAAAAGTGTAATTTGATTATAGATAATGGAAGTTAGGCTAATATAGCTAGTATTATCGTTGTTAGTAAATTGAACTTGTATATGATTAAGCATGATAGACTTTATAGGTTGCAATTGTTCAATGATTGTGGTGAGGTGAAAATGACTAAACAGGTCTTGGTTCTGTTTTCGATTGATAAGTATATTGATGAGGTTCTGTGTGATGTGGTTCCAATGCATGCAAGTCACATCTTGTTGAGGATACCTTGACAATTTGATAGGAAGGTCAATCATGATGGATTTAAAAATAGGTATTCTCTTGATAATGATGGAAGGATATACATACTTGAATCATTGTCACCTAAATAAGTTTATGAAGACCAAATGAAATTTAAAAAGAAAAGTTAAGATGAAATGGTAATACAACAATGTAAGGACGTGGTTACCATGAAAATATATGTACGGAAGTGGTTAGTACAAAATGCATATCTGAAATTATTATCAGCTATTATTTTTATATAATGTTGTTATAGGTAAAAATTGGCAAAAAAAAAAATTGAAGGCTTAAACAAGACCAATTAAAGTTGAAACGAGAAAGCAAAACTAAGGAGACAAATAAATCATTTGAGGTCATAAGTTTAAAAAGTGCAAATAAAGTGAGTTTGAAAGAAAAAATAAAAGAGGAGAGAAAAGACTCAGATTTGGCTAAGGGAGAAAAAAAGTCAATTGAGCTAAGAGTGGAGAGAAGAAAACAAGGATGAGAAAAGAAAAGAGTGTAGAAAATAGAGGTACATTTGAGTTTCTATATAAAATAGAGCAAGATCAAGAATGCTTATTTTTTCTAACATGCTTGTAATTTTACTTATGTATAAAAAAGTATATTTTAACACTAGCAATTTTCATTCTTTTATTCCTAGTGTTGCTATATCTTTGTTATAAGATTTTAAGGATGATATAGGACAATCAAATTTGGATTTGAGCTTAATTTGTTCTCATATGTAGCTTTACGCCAACAAGCATAATTTTCAATCCGACTTGGATTAAATTAAAATTTTATCAAAAGTTTTCAGATATATTTTTTTATCTTTAGTTAAAATTTTAGGACAATCAAAGTTTGGTAATTTTTTTTTGATAAAAGGTCAAAGTTGTTGTCCAAATCTTACTATGTATTTCTTGATGGGATCCATAATAGTTTGCCATTGATAAAAGGGTGCTGTCATCACCCAAATTTTAACCTATTTGCATTTAATTTAAGTTTCAAAGACGATAAAAAATATATATTAAAAGATCTGAGATTGATTTCGATTAAAGTTGTGATTTGTTGACTCGTAGAAAACTAGAGACTATAGTGTGCTTTTGCTCTCTTTTTTCCCTTGATCTTTAGTCTGAAAAAGATCATAATATTTTTAGCTCTTTTGATTTTTTTAAATTTTAAACAAATTTAAATTTGAAAAAAAAAGATAGATTTTGTGTTTGTTTGAGACTTTAAAACTTCTATACAATATATACAACCCTATACCACAGATAACGGCGGTAGCCACAAACAAAAGAAAAAACAAGCCTAAAATAACTTTTCCACACTTTTCTCTGCAGCTCATACACTCTTCTGAAAGAAAAAAAAATCTAGCCCCCAATCTTTACAAGAGGGAGCCACCACACACAAAAAAGAAAAAAAACAGATACTAGCCTTCATCATCTCTTTCCGTTCAAGCACTCTAAAAAACAGCCCCTTTTTTCTCATCCCTCTGACCAGCACCATAGTCCCAGCTCCTCAACCATCATCAGCATGCACTAGCAGTGTCATCTTAAGCTCCAGCAGCATCACTATGGTCTCAATTGAAGCAGCCCACCTATGACAATTGCACGCCATCAGCCCAATTGTGAGAAGTTCTTATCCACCGTGACCTGCTCCTCCACATCTCAACCGACATTGCTTCATCTCTCTTCTCCCTTGTGACAACAGCCTTGTTCAATAGCTCCCCCCATTTTAGCCATGAGAACCAGCACACAAGTAACTCACTAGTCTCTTGCACCAGCTCCAACAACTATGAGCAAGCTTAAGCTAACAGTAGTAGAGAGGTTTCCTCTTTCTCTGTCATAGGTCACACCTCTTTTCCTCCTCACTCAAAGCACCAGCCGCTTGCACCAACTACACCCCTACACTTCCCGCAGCAAGCACTATGATCAACAGCAGTAACACCATGAGCAGTTGGGATCTCCTTCTTAGCCACGCTAACCTCCACCTTGAGCCACCAAGAATGCCATCAGTAGCATCACTCCCTGGCCAGGCAAGCCCCCTGCTCTTCACCTTCTGCTTTCTTTATTTTATTACATGCAAGACATGAATTAGTTCACATCTGGCTACTGCTGACACTTGCCAACAATGGGGTAAAACAACGAAGAAATTGTTGGGCTTTTAGTCAGCCTAACTCAATTAAACCGAGCTAGTCTTGAGCCTCGGGCCTAACTAGCCAACTCCCCTAGGTTGAGGTTGTGTTTGGGCAAACACACCTATATGTCTTTCTTTTAGTTTTTAACTTGTTTTTATTTTCATATATAGCCAAACATGGTTTATTTTGATATCAAGCCTAAATAAAACTTGTGAAATCATCCAATTCTCGCTTGATTGTTTACTTGGAAATAATTGGTATGCCAATCTGATATTATTCAAGAACTTAATCTTCACACTCCTTATAAACCTTATATCGACCTTTTAAAGAATGATCACTGAACATACAGGAGATCATTTGATACTAGATAGTCACCTATCCATCGATGCACTTAACAACTAGAACCTACCTATTAGGTTGTACCCTATGTAATCTCACTATAGCAAGCCTAATATATGGCATCTTGAATTCCAAGATCATTTGGTGGAAAATGGTTATCACATAAGAATTTTACAAGAGTTTGAGTTGACTTATTTGCTTTTAATTTAATTTTCAGAGAGGATAAAAAATAAATATTAAAATATCAAGGATTGATTTCAATTAAAAGTGTGATTTTTCAACTTGTGAAAAACCAAGGACTGTAGTGTGCTTTTGCTCTTTTTTTTTCCCTTGATCTACAGTTTGAAAAAGATCATTAGAATATTTTCAGTTCTTTTAATTTTTTTAAATTTTAAACAAATTTAAACTTGAAAAAAAAAAGAGTTTGTGTTTGTTTGAGACTTTAAAACTTCTATATAATAAATACAACCCTAAGCCACAGATAACAGAGCGAGCCAAAAACAAAAGAAAAAAAAAGCCTAAAACAATTTTTTCACACTTTTATCTCCAGCTCATACTGTAAAATCTCTGGGCGAAAAATTATAAATTGACTAGTTTCATTTAAAACAAAAGGTAACAAATTTATAACTCCCAATTGGGTTAAAATTCTGAAAATTTGCATTGAGCCTTCTAATATGATTCCTTAGCTTAGGTTAAAATTTCAGAATTTTTAGAGAAATTCGAAAATTTGATAAAAAATCACAATTTAACTAGTTTTATGTTATTGGATGTAATTTTAAATCTAATCATCAGATTGAGCTGAAATTTTATGAGAAATCTTAAAATATATTGAATAAAACCTGGTTAAAATTTTAGGATGAACGGAGCTCGGTAGTGCTATCAAAGAATAAGGACCGTCAAATGGAATCAAAAAGACTCATTAAGGGTAAAATAGTAATTTGCCATTAAAAATAAAACAAGGCAGCTCCTTTTCTGTTATGAACTGCCGATTGGGCAATAACAAATATTGAAAGAAAAAAAGAAAGAAAATAAGAGAAGAATGTGAGAAGTTAAGAGAAAAACAAGAAAAGGTGAGAGAGAGCTTTGAAACTTGTAAGATTGAAAGGCTTAGAACATTAAATTAAGGAAGAATCAAGTGAAGGAGGATATAAGAAAGGTGAGGAGGGTTGGCCACACTAGGAGGAGAAGAAAATTTGGGAGAACTTAGATTGGTAAGCATGAAAAGTTTAGATTCTTACTTGAATGAAGTGTTTTTAGGTTTGTTGCTACCCAATTTTTGACCCGTGATTTTGATAAATTTACAGAAAAAATCAAAAATAGCAAAAAAACAATGAAAACCCCAAAAAATGCATTTTTGATATATTTGCATCGTTTTTAGCATTTTCAACGTCATCTCAAAAGAATTAAAATTTTCTTTTGGAATTTGGAACGCGTTCAATTTTTAACGCGTAAATTTTATGATCACTGATTTTCCTTGTTGAGTTGATGTTGATATTGCTCGTTTTCAAAAATACAAAAAAAAAAAAGAAAAATCAAAATTTACAAAAAAAAGAGGAAAAGAAAAGGAAAGGAAAAGTTGAGGGACTAGTTTGAAAACCTAGCAAAACTTTTCCTATAAATACTAAGCTACAGTAAACACAAAG
>Ga0325414_1009597_pt1 | contig 10175 bp, 5 predicted proteins | sample PopdelMetagenome_8_FD_206183 | JGI IMG/M metagenome (GOLD analysis project Ga0325414, IMG submission 206183) | Populus deltoides microbial communities from Bellville, Georgia, United States - Leaf-PdKOR-R3 | ecosystem: Host-associated > Plants > Phyllosphere > Phylloplane/Leaf | place: USA...
GGGTCCTACCCAATTGCATTATTGTAGAGCTCAGTAATGGACTGATAGAGATCATAGCAAAGGTTAATGATTCAATATTTAAATTGCAAAGCATATTAGAACCTTTTCCTTTTATCTATTTTTTTTTCAATTTGAAAGGTAGCCAAGAATAGTAGTATTTTCAACTTGAACATTTTTAAATTTCACTATTAAAGTTAAAATTCTTATTAAGTGAGCATTTGTTTTGAGTAAAATATTTTATAAAAAATATATATATTTTTATTTTTCTTTCCTAAAGTATTTTAAAGAAATTAGTTTGTGTAAAATTATTTTTATAAATCAAGGATCAAAATAAAATTTATTTATTTTCAACCTCAAAACCATTGGCCAGAGTTTTTAGCAAAGTTTAAACAATTTTCTTAACCCATAAGAAATTAATTAATTAATTAATTAATTAATTAATTAATTTTTATTTCTAATAACACATCTAAAATCAATCACTTAACTTTAAACTTATAATAATCATAAATCAATCTTAATAGCATAAACTTAAAATCTTTATAAACCTTTCCATAAACAAACCATAATCAAAAGTAACATAAGAGGGAACTACTTACTTGTTATTTCTACCTTTTTTCAACAAAAAAAACTCAAGATTAAAAACTGAAATCATTAGTTTTATGAAGAGAGGGTCACGGTAGTCACAAGAATTAGAAGAGAGAAAAACAATTCTCTTACAACTTTCCCTTATATACCTAGGTTTACTTAGGTTGGATTTAGGCTAACTTGAGTAACTTTCTCTTGCAACTTTCTCTTTGAAAATATTATCTTATTTTCTCTCTTTTTTTGTAAAAAGAGTGGAAAAGGCAAGAAAATTTTTTTTTGTATCTAATGAAGAAAAGGTTACAAACTAGCCTTGTTGTAGAAGATTAGATCTTTTGACTGAGCTATCTTGAATGTGCAACCCTCCACCTTTGCACACTCCATGCATGTTTGTTTGTAACTTGCTATTGAACATAAAAAAAGTTAAAAAATAATATGGCAGCATATAAATTCAAAAGAGAAAAAATAAAAGGATGATGAGTTATGTTAAAATAAAAAAATTGAAAAAAATAGTGAGAAATTTGACTTGGGAGAGAGTTTACGGTTAGGATTTTGATTTTTTAAAAGGTTTGATTGACAAGAGCTTGATGAAGGTTTGTCGAAATCAAGTTAGAATTTTTGGTTATAAGAAAAAGAGAAAGGGATTGATGCTTTAGTTTGTTAAAATGATGAGCGGAAGAGGTTCCCACTTAAATTTAGGTATATAAGTTGAAAGGGAGATGAGAAAACGATGAGAGAAAAAAACCTAAGAGAGAGAAAGAAAGATAGTATTTATACCAAGTGAACTGTATAAGATATATGTATTGGGTTGTGTTTATTAAGTTTCATGAATCTCAACCTATCATCCAACTCATGATATTTATGTTTTAGATTTTTTAATCCACTATCATATGTAATATTTATATTATTTGATTTTAACGAATTAATACAAATATTATGAATAGATAGATTTTCTTTTAACATCCTTAAACATAACTAGGTTTCACTTCTCCAAAACCTTAACCTCACCACAAAACCAACTCAATATCTCGTTCACAAAATCCTCCACAAAACACAAACTAACCCTCAAATTTCTCTAAACCTTTTCAATTGGGTCCAAATCAATAGGTGTTTGGTATTGAGTTTCAACATGTTGTTTTGTCAAATTTTAAATTGTTTTGCTTAAAATTAATGTTTTTTAGTGTTTTTAGATCATTTTGATGTGCTAATGTCAAAAATAAATTTTAAAAATAAAAAATATATTATTTCCAAACAAAAAGCCATTTGAAATGCAATCGTTACCATACTCTCAAACACCCTAAGCTTAAACCAGACCTTAAATCCTGTTGTTGCTACCTAATTTTTGACCCAATGTTTTTCAAAAAAAAAATAGAAAAAAAAATGAAAACCCAAAACAAATATGTTCTTGATATATTAACATCGTTTTTAGCATTTTCATCCTCGTCTCAAAAGAATTTAAATTTTCAAAAGTCTTTTGAACACGTTCGACCTTTAACGCGTCATTTTCAAAGTTAATGATTTTCCTCATTCGAGTCGACGTTTATAAGAAAAATCCAAAAAATAAGAAAAATCAAAATTTACAAAAAAGAAAAAAGAAAAAAAGTTGAGGAACCAGTTTGAAAACCTAGCAACATTTTACCTATAAATATAAATCTACACAAGACAAAGAGGGGGGGGGGGAGAAAAAATTAGCAGAGAAAAATTTTGGGAGGAAGGGGTAAAAGAAAAGGCCAGAAGGGAACCTTAAAAAAGAAACTTCATCTTCTCTAAGCTAGCCGCCACCCCTCATATTTTTGAGGTTTTTGTTTTTTCTTCTCCCTAAACTAGCCAAAGCTTCGCCCCTCCCTTTGCCAAAAACAAACCAGAGAACTCCATTAAACCCACCACCACTTATAGGCCTTCCCTCTCTGTCAACACAGCCCCCACAAACTAGCCTCACACTGTCCCTTTCCCCAGCTGTTCTTCCCCCAGCCACCGAGAGCACCGCTTTCATCTATTGGCCAAACTAGAGTCGCCGCCCACTGACATAAGAGACCATCCCCACAGATGTTGTCTCCAGCTTCCCCCATCTCTGCTAAACCGAGACCCAACTCTCTCTCCTTCGACCAGCCTCTAGCGACAGCCAAAACACAGCAGCGCCTACAGACCTGTAGCTGTCCCACACAAGCTGAACCCTTTTCCTCCTCCTTACCACCAACTACCTGAAGCAGTGGAGAAGAAGACGAAACCCATAAAAAAAACAGATCTGCAATGAAGCAGATCTAAAAAAAAGGAGAAAAGAGAGAAGCATATTTGAAAACAATGAAGGAAAATTAAAACAGACTGCTTGTTACATTTTTGGGTGTTTTACAGGTCACCGTCACACGTGGAGGAGACGCACCACCACTGTTCCTACATTCCTAGAAGTCTTCCTCTGCAATTTCTGGAATTTTAGGGGTTTGTTTTGTAATTTTTACATGATGGAATATGTATTTAAATTACTGTTATTTTTTTAAATTTTATGTTATGTTGTAAACATGCAACCATGAGAAAACTAGTGAAAAGTGGTGTGTGTATTTTTTTTGTGTTTTTAAATGATAAAACCAAAAGAAAAAAAAATTAAAAAGAGAAGAGAAATTGAATGTTTTGATTCGCTCACGGTTAAGGATTATAAGCTTATATGTAGGAGGTGTTTCTGATATTTGATTAAAAGAAAAAACCTTTCAAACTTCTACAACTTATCAAAACCTCGAAGCAGCTTATCTCATGTAGGGTGTACTAGGGATGCTAATATCTTCCCTAGCTACAATCAGTTTCTCACCCTTGAATCTCTGACAAGACCAGTACACTTGGGTTTTCTAATAACCTTGAATCAAATATTAGATGGTGACCCTCAAATCAATAAACAAACGAACAAAAATCATCATCAACGCTGCACAGGCACATGCGACACCTATTGTTACCTCATCAATGTCTGTGTCAATTCAGGTCTCACTCAACCTGTGAGACCCACCTTGGATTCTTTGGTGAAAACACATCATGTGTCATTGGAGAGGCCATGATTGATTCTTTTAGAGGTAAGAGTTTAAAGTTTGATGCTTTAAGTTTTGTTCTTGAATGTTTTTAACAGAAGGGTGTTTATGGAAAGTTTAGAGATGTATAGGAAGGTGAGGGGTGATGGATTTATTGCTTCCTGGTTGTGCTTGTAATGCAACTCTTGATGCTTTGCGTAGAGAAAATGAGATTAATTGAGCTTGATTTTCTTATTGTGCCATGATTACAGATGGGGTTATGCCTGATAAGTTAACTTTTTCGTTGATTGCACAGATTCTTCGTATAGATATAATGTTGTAGTAAAAGAGGTGATTTTGAAGCTGCGTTTAATTTGATAGGTTAAATCAAATGCGAGAGAGGGAACTTGACACTGGTTTTGGTACTCATAGTGTCATAACCCAATTTTTGACCCTTTTATTTTAATTATTATTATTATTTTATTTACTGAAAAGGATATAAAAAAATGATGATAAAAAAAATAATGATGAAAAGCAACTAAAATGAAATAAATGAAGAATGAATTAAAATTTGGGTTAATGGTAACATGATTGGAAGCTTACAGATTTAATTAAATTTTTGACTTGTTTAATTAATCAAATCAAGGATTTAATTGGAGAATTGATAAGTTTTGAGACTTAATTAAGCTTGAAATTAATTTAATTAATCCAATCAAGGGTTTAATTGGAGAATTGATAAGTTTTGAGACTTAATTAAACTTGAAATTTATTTAATTAATCCAATCAAGGGTTTAATTGGATAATTGATAAGTTTTGAGACTTAATTGGACTTGAATTTAGTTAAATTAATGAAATCAAGGACTTAATTGAATAAATAGCAAAGTTGGGGTTAATTGGGGGTCAAAATTGCAAAATTAAAGTCCAGGGACTGTTGTGTATAATTCGCTGAAATCCAGGGGTCCAATTAAAGTTTATCCAAGGGCTTAATTACAAAACTTTCAAAACTTAAAGGGCCAAAACGCAAATAAGCATTAAACACCAAAACGACGCCGTCTGTGGATGCGCTGTTCATCTTCTTCAACGGACGCCCACCGCCACCATTACACCTGCAATCAATGGTTGGAAGAAACGGATTGTTCTCAGGCTATAAAAGCCAGAGAACGAAAGCTCATAAAGGGACGGAGGGAAAACTGAGGGGAGAGGGAATCAGAGAGAAAAAAAACACAATAGAAAGAAGGACAGAACCAAGGGGGGACACGAAAAAACCAGGGAGTGGAGACAAAAAGAGCCACGAACAGGAGAGGAGGAATCAAAGAACCGAACTATACAGAGGGGAGCAAATTTTTGCCCCTGTTTCTTCTCAAAGAAACAGAGGCGTTCGTGCCTCACAAAACACGTGAAGAAAGGCCACTCTCTGGCTTTATAAGCCAGATAAGGCAAAAAAAAAAAAAGGAGGAAAAAGGAAGAACCGAAAGCACAGACTAAGAAAAGGAAAGAGCAAAAAGCCAGCAATCCCAGCTTTGCTTTCGTCCCCAGAACGCAACCAAAGTGAACAAAAAAAAACAAAAAAAAAAAACAAGCAGAAAAGAGAAGGACCACCAGAGAGCACCAACATCATCATTGGCTTCCCCTTCTACAGTGCTAGCTTCCACAGCCAGAGGAAGAAGTTAAAAAGGAGAGCAATGAGCCGCTGACGAAAGGGAACACAAACAGAAGGGGAACGAACAGAAGCAAACTAGGAAATAAAGAAAGCAAAGAAAAAAAATAGAGCAGGAGGAAGCAGCGTCGTTCATCCAGCACAGCACGCCATCGCCTCCATCTTGCTCTCAGGTAAGTATCTCCAGTTTGCAAAATAATTCCCTAACACTGTGATTTAGAAATATAATTACATACTAACTGTTGCCAGCGTGCGTGAGCAATTCACGCATGCTGGTGGTTAAAAGCCGCTAGTCACTGGCCTGGCTGGGCCTAGCCCAAAAAAATAAAAAAACTAAAAAATAGAAAAATAGAAAAAATAGAAAAATATGTATGCATGAATAAAAATAATGTAAATTTATTAGTTTATTCACCGACGCTAGAGTCAGGAATAAAAATACCGGTTTAAATTTATATTATTTTTATTCGTTGCATTTTATTTTATTTACCTAGAAAAATATAAAAAATATGTGCATGCGTAAAAATAAATTTATTTTTATTTATTTATTCACTGGTGCTAGAGTAGGGAATAAAAAATATTGATCTATTTTTTTTTTCGTTTGCTATGAATTTTTACCAACGCCAGAGTTGGAATTATTCGAGCTCGAATATTCACTGGCGCCAGAGTTAGGAATATTATAAACAAATCATCATACCATAAACTAATAAATATTTAGCAATTTAAGACAAAACCAGCAATGCAGTCTGCCTTAAGCAGAACGTTTAAGGGGTGATAATATCTTCCCTTTTATGTAACCAATTCCGAGCCATAGAATCTCTGTTGACCAGTTAGGGTTCCTAGTGACCATAATACTAGGTGGCGACTCCTCAAACAAGACCTTTTCCCCTAAAAGAACAAGATGCCAAAAATATGTTCTTTCCATGTAAATATTTTTTAGGGCCGCCGCGATGTCCGGGTGCGACACATAGCATAATACTTGATGCTGCTTGTGAACATGGGAATGATGAAACTTGAATCTTCCTTAATTTATCAACCTAGCTGATGCTAATATGTCCCTCCATTGATCTTCCCATTGAAGTTCCAATTCCCGTTATGGTGCTCTACTATAATTGCCAATATGAGCATGCTGTTATTCTGCTATAGAGCTGCATAAATGTCTGCTGAGAACATGTTTTACGAGATGTTCGTAGGCAAATTACATGACATTTTTTCCCTCTCTCAAAAAAGTGATGAACTTCAGATGCCTCAAAGGTAGCCAGCCATGTTGCCAGTACCATACGATCGAGCTTCTCGATGGTTTAGTGTAAGAAGAGAGAGGATTTACAGAAAGGAAGAAGATAGGATTGATGAACTTAACGAGTCGATCGTGCGAGTTTTTTGAAAACAATCTGCTGGCCTTCCTACCCACAGGAACTGAGAAAAGCTTTGAAACCACACCATGATCGAAATGTTGTTGAAGATGTGGTTCAAACCTGATGAACCAACAGCAACGTATGTTTTTTTTTTTTTATTAACGTGGATGTCTATCAGCTTGCGCGTACCCTGACTAATCCAATAGGCTCTAAAGTTAACAAACATGTAAGCCTCCAGTGGCTCTGAGGTTTGTGAGACTCGAACTGGTGACTTTTAGATAGCAAACTTAGACCTGACCAATTGAGCTAGACGCCTCAGGGTTGCAATGTATTTTTTAGAGAGGTGCATTGATGCTACAAAATGATATAAATTATATCTTGAAATCTTATTTATATTCTTTAACATGATATCAGAGTTTTAATAATCAAGCGGTCACAAGTTCAAATCTCACCATCCTCGTGTATTTGATAAAAATTAAGTATAAATTAATATGAATCTATATAAATTTCAAATTTAAAAAACTTTTATATGAGAAAGTATATTAAAAAATAATATAAATCATATTTTAAAATCTTATCTAACCACTCAAATTATTAAATTAAATAACTTAAATTATTGAATTAATTCTTTAACAATATCATGCATCTCCCTGGCCAAGTGTATGGAAATTTTCTTCCTCACATCACTTTAAATATTCAAATTCCATTCCAGTGTATGAGCTATCCCCGCACTCTCAATTAGCAACCTGCAGCAGCGATGAATGTAGCCACCATTTTACATTACAGTTCGTACGTTTTTTAAGTTATTTTTTATTTAAAAATAATAAAATTAATGTTTTTTTAAATAATTTTAAATTTTTTAAATTTGATATATTTTTTAGATGGAAAACATTTTAAAAATTTATCAACTAAGTAAAATATGTTAGAGTAGGATTAAAGCTCTTCCTTCCATAATTATATAAAAAGTATTCTATATTCTTTATGCTTCTTATATCGAATTATTAGGCACTATAAAATAAATTATAGTTTATAATTTGTTGATTCAAAATTTGATTAGGATTTATTTTAAATCTTTTTTCTTATCATAATGATGTAAAATTACTCTTAAATAATAATATTTTTTAAAATATTTCTTAAACAACATTGTTTCAAAATTATTTTTAAAAAAAAACACAAATCAATATAAAAAAATATAAATAAGCTGATTTATTCATTCAAGTTTAATATTACGAAGCAATATATTTTTTTTTAAAAAAATTTAATTAAAAAAATTTTAATTTTTTTATTTATAATATTAACACATTAAAATTATTTAAAAATTATTATAAATTAAAATTTTAATATTTTTTTAATATAAAAACACTTTTAAAAAACTTATGAAAACAATACACACTTTCATACAGTCCAAAGGTGTGCCTAATCAATTCGTTTACTCAAAGGCACCAATAAGAAACAAAGAAGTGAGTCACCATTTCACACTTGTCACCTTCTCATTGGCCGCTCTACACTCCCTAAAAAAACCCGAACGTCAAAGTCTTCCCCTCTCCAACTCGCTCCACTCTCACCCATTCCAGAATGGCGATCTCACCAGCTCTCTTCCTCCCGCTCCTCCTCTTCACAACCTTCCTCTCCGTCTACCTCCACCACTCCACCGCGGAATCCTATTCCGACTCTGACTCCGACTCCGAGACCTCCGACCTAGTCACCGAACTCCTCTACCTCCGATCTCAATCTAAATCCGGCGTCATCCACTTAAACGACCACATAGTCTCCCGTTTCCTAACCTCCACCAAAACCCCTCGCCCTTACTCTCTCGTCATCTTCTTCGACGCTAAACACCTCCATTCCAAAACCGAACTCCACCTCCAAGATCTCTACACAGAATTCTCCCTCTTATCCTCCTCCTTCATCTCCAACAACGATGCGTCGTCTGCCTCCTCCCTCTTTTTCTGCGACGTCGAATTCAAAGAATCCCAGAACTCATTCGCCCTCTTCGGCGTCAACTCCCTTCCCCACATCCGTCTTGTGGGGCCCAATGTCAAGAATCCGAAGGATTCAGAGCAGATGGACCAAGGTGATTTTTCGCGGATGGCTGAATCAATGGCGGAGTTTGTTGAATCCAGGACAAAACTGACTGTGGGTCCCATTAATCGGCCGCCGATGTTATCCACCAATCAAATCGCTTTCTTGGGAGTGATTTTGTTGATCTGGGCCTTCTTTTTTATCAAGAAACTTCTCACTAAAGACACTTTCTTTCATGATTGGAAAGTTTGGCTGCTCGGCGCAGTGTTTGTTTACTTTTTCAGTGTTTCTGGTGCTATGTTTAATATAATTAGGAAAATGCCGATGTTTTTGGTAGATAGGAATGATCCGAATAAGCTGGTGTTTTTCTATCAAGGGTCTGGAATGCAGTTAGGAGCAGAAGGTTTTGCGGTCGGGTTTTTGTATACGATTGTTGGCTTGTTGCTGGGTGTTGTTACTCATGTTCTTGTGAGAGTGAAGAATAGGACGGCGCAGCGGGTTGTTATGGGTGTTTCGTTGGTTATTTCGTTTTGGGCTGTTAGGAAGGTTGTTCATTTGGATAATTGGAAGACTGGTTATGGTGTTCATGCGTTTTGGCCTACAAGTTGGAGTTGAAGAAGTTGTTTTGAGGTTGGAGGGTAAGAGGTTATGAACATTTTGCTGCTTTTGTTGAAGTAAGCTGGTATAAGAATCTGATGTATTAGTGTACCCTTGCAAGAATATGAGTACTGATTAATGCTTGTTTTTACGCAATGTAGCTGTTTGCTAAAGGATTTTGTTTAGAGCGATTGGAATTTTAATGAGTTTACCCTTAAAATGATTCTGATATGCTTAGAACTGAACTTGAAATTACAATATAAGTGGCATGAAATTCCAGGATGTTTTTAATTGTGATGGAAATTTTGATTAATATACGTGGTTGTGTAGTTGTTTGAGTAGCTAGCTTATGCTTGCGACAAGTTTCTTACTTTTAGATATAATGGTTATTTTATATTTGCTTGAAAGGAAATGTAGCTATATGTTTAGTAAAATTAATTGTTGTATAATCTTGACTGTAAAAACTAACTAGTTTGTGAATGAATGGCCATTTGTTGTGGGATCCAAATGGCTATGTTAAGGAAATACCTGAAACTTCATTGTAAAAGGTTTTGGGCTATGCAGAGTTGATGTTATAGTTGTTTCCTTTAGTTTTTTAAAGACATGCTCAATTTCTGCTAGTAAGATTGGTGCCTCCCTATTGCATATGCAAGCAAGTACTTGAAAAGGATTTTAGGTGCTAGACGCAACTTACTGGTATTTTAGACAATCCATTAGCTGTAAGGTTGGTGCAGCTGTATGATGACAGGGTTTTACTTTGTACAGTTCAACATTTTACATGTTTCTATCTGGTTTAGGTACAGGAGCCAGCTTTTGCTCTTGCTTGTCATTAGTTTGTGTTTCTGTTAGTATTATCCATTTAAGAAGCATACGAAGCTCTCTTTTCTTGTTGATAATGAAGTTTTTGGTGGAAGAATAGGTGCTTAGTTCCATGTCGATGTCTGTAGATGATGTAATAATGAAGAGAGATGGGGG
>Ga0325414_1009598_pt1 | contig 10174 bp, 6 predicted proteins | sample PopdelMetagenome_8_FD_206183 | JGI IMG/M metagenome (GOLD analysis project Ga0325414, IMG submission 206183) | Populus deltoides microbial communities from Bellville, Georgia, United States - Leaf-PdKOR-R3 | ecosystem: Host-associated > Plants > Phyllosphere > Phylloplane/Leaf | place: USA...
GAATGTTCCGACTTCCCCATCTCCGAAGGCATCGAGACTCTTCGGACCACCCTCAAGCCATGGCAACTCGTGATTCAAGTCGAGAACAAATGAATAGAATAATTACTATAATATCACTATGAAAATACGCGTCTTAGCGTTCCTGAAAAAGATTCAAACTAGTTATCATGTTAGTTTCGCTGTTTACTCCAACAAAACCTCCTCGGTCATAAGGGAAATGAATTAACAGAGCCTAAGTCACGTGGTAAAACTATTGTAGTCATGCCTTTAATTACTATGAATTATAATAGTAATTTGATGGTAAAAAATCACACAAACAAGGTTATTTTAATCTTTTTATAATTTTTGTATAATAAAATTACTTGACTATTCTTAAAAATAAAAATAAACTGTGGTTCCGGGACTTGTGCAGTGTAGCTACTATGTTGCCCTTGGAATAAAAAATTATTAGGCTTGACTTTACAAGCATATTAGTGAATGAGCCACTCCACTGTGTTTTTTTATTCTTTAAAAACGTTGGCATCACTGAGCGGGTCAAAAAAACTGCGTGGAGAAGCATGGTGATGGAATTTAGTTTCATAACATGATCAAAACATGTTAATTCTAAGAGAATCAGAGCATCTATAAAAATCTTTTCTGATAAAACAAATTCTTTGATTTGGCTTACAAACAAAAGCTGGACCCAATGATTGGGAAGGCGCGGGTTGTACTGCATTCCCAAATAGACACTTCACCTGGTTTTCAGTTGAATGCAGGGATTGATTTCTCATCAGCCATTGACTGTGAAAAGCGAAAGGCCCACAAGCACAAACATTTTGGTAGATTTTAAATGTAAGTGCACCAGCATCAAACCAACAGATATCCTTGCAAATATCCGAGCATCAAATAGAACTCGATAAATATGCATGGCATCCATCTGACAAACTTGCAAGCGAACTCCCAAAAGATCAAGTTCCTAACAGCCATTCGTAACATTTGAATTTTGTATCCAAAAATTGCAAAGGAGAGCTTCCTTAAAACCATCTCTAGGAGCGAGGTTCAACTCAAAATGCAAATATTTGACAACTACAAACAGCACTTCCTATGAACATGATACAAAGAGAGCTAACGGACCCTTGCACGATAGATAATCAAAGAAGATTCAGAAAAAATAAAAACATTCAGAAAATCAACAACTTCCAGTCAAGTTGTCTAACAGACACAAATAAATCATCCAAAGAGAATCCTCTAAGAACAATGCACATCATCAATGCAATATTACAGAGTACAGCACTACCTAGAAGTTCAGAGAAAAGCACTTCAGGTCCACCACACCACTCTTATTGCTTTCTGATATGAACCTAGTCAGCAGTCCAGCTCTGCTCCACAATTTCACGAACTCTGCGATTGTATTCCCGCTTATTCTCACTGAACATGCGAGCAGCTTCAGAGTTTGCTGGGGAATTTGGGTTTGGATCACAGAGCAGGGACTGGCAAAAAAAACAGAAGAATCTTTTGTTAGTCTTTACAAAATCACTTGAGAAACTTTCGAAAACAATCTGAAGAAACAACAATATCAATGACAATTTGCATACAATCACAACAGATACCATATTAACAAATGTGGGAAAGCCCATACAAGAAATCAAATTACATCAAACAGATAAAATTACAAATGAAGGCCATTGATTATCTTTTGTCCTGATGAAATAGATTCGCAAATTGCAATCAACATTTTTTTCTCCATTAACTGGTGCTCATCAGTTCCGAATCAGCAACCTCTTGATTGCAGACACCAGATACTTATCATTGCACTGAACAATTCCATTCAGTAATCCATAGTGAACAGAGAAATTAAAAAATAGAGGCTTATCATACATGTAAAAACATGAGGTTATTTAAGGACTTGAACAAATGCTTAATTTTTACTGTCAATTCAAAACAAGTTTGCCACCCTAGAACTTAAAATCAGTGACCATCCTCCTCAAACAGTGTCATAAAGGGATGATCAAGGTTCATACAATGAATCAAACAAGCCAATCTTCTTTTGAAAATAAAATAATCAAATGATTATCATTTCAGGATGCTAACAACTTTTGTAAAAGAACACAAAAAATTGGCAAGGCTTCTCAAGAGCAAAAAGAAAAGGTTTGGAGTGAGATTATTTGAATTAATCAACTGAAAAATATATATGCTTAAGTTTATAAACCTGTGCATGGTAAAGAACAATCCAAAGAACAGCAAATAATAAGATGTGAAAGGACATCAATTTAAAACTATTACGAAAGCTATATTTTTGAGGCCTTCAATATTTTTTGACCAAAACTATTATGAAACCATGTCAGAGCACCAACACACCCCTTCTAGCATGGTAAATCCTAAAAACTTCATTTTCCAAGCCCAAGCCCAAGCCCAAGTACTCAAATCCATCACCGCTGACAGAACTAGTATTGTGCTGTTTAGTTGTCATTTCGACTTTTAAAAATTGTTAAAGCCAACAATTCATGTCATCAGTCTACTTGGACTCTGTATCGAATATGTAATAGCCCAGACCATGGCAAATTCCAAGTTAGAACCATGCAAATTGTAGGTGTATTATAGTGCAATCAGCTTGCATATAAGCCAGGAAGCCAGGTGATGTAAGCATTTACTGGTCAAAGTTTTCCACTATTAATGTTAGCTTCTTAATTACATTCAAAGCGAACAGATCTGGGAATATATGTCTGCACTATGAGACAACCATGAAAGTTGACTCCATGATTCATAACACACTTTCAGCACATATCAATGAAACAGAAAGGAAACTTTGAACAACATGAAGGGAATCTATGATAGCAAAGTATCGGCCATTATCTGCTGATTGTTCCATTTATGAAAATTCTTGGAGGGATAACCTCAACACCCCATCCTTTGATGTTTTTTTTTAAGTAGCTGCGATTAAGACTTATGGATTGTAATTCAACCCCTGAGACTTACTATCTAGAAATTATCTAAAATTTCTCAACAGAATGTTGCCTATGGGTTCTCAATTGCAAAAGTTGATCGCGTGAATAGAGATAGTTAAACACATCGTGCAAAGCAACTAATGAGCAAAAATAACAATTCTTTATTACCAATATAAAAAAGAAACAAGCTGTACAGAGTCAAACCTGGATGGAAGTTAGTATAGCAGCAACATCATATATGGGACTCCACTGATTTTGTAAAATGTCTAAGCATATACTTCCATCGGCATAAACTGGTGATACCAATAGAAACAAAGTCAAACAATTGCCAATCCTCCAAAATAAGAAGACAATCTTTACAAAGAAAAATCGCATGGTAGTTAATCCCAAAAAAATAAAAGAAAAATACTTGTAAGAAAGAAACTATACAAGGAACCAGTTCACTGATTTGCTGAATGCAAGTAAAAATACAAGAAAGAAATCAACATACTATTTGGATGAAACATTCGAGAGACAAAGCGGACTGTTGGAGGTTTATTTGGATAATCCTCTGTGAATTGAAGAGTCAACTTAAACGTCCCTGAAGAAGATTGAGAAAGAGTTAAGACACCATAAAAAAATGCCATATTGAAAACGGTATTCACCTCAAATAAGCTTTAGACACAACACCACAAGCTTTTAACCAATACTTAAATTGCAAATAATATTAAGCACCCAAGTTCACACATATGTATCCAAGGGCCAACAATGCCCACATCACCCTTTAATGAAAAAAAGAAAAGAATCCAATCACAACCTATTCACATCTGCTTAATCATACAAAAACATAAAAAAATCCATATTGACACACACGTCTAAAACTCATGAATCAAGAGGGATGAGTAGTAGCTTTCAGACTGACTTCCCCTAATTTCCAATCGCCCAACTATACAGCCAAGAATATTTACTTAATTTCCAAAAGCTATCAGTTTCCGGTAATCCAGATCAAGATTTTTTGAGATTTGGAGTAGTAGTCATGATCTTAAGGGTGATTGTACCTTTTCAGAGTATACCATTTAAATTATGATTGACACTCTTAAAATTGCAGGAATTAAAGCTACCCAGTTAAAAAAAAATTCAATTAATTAACAATCACCATAATCCATCATTCAATAACACAAAAAACAAAAAATAAAGTTATAAAGAGTGATAAGAAAACTGAAGAAGAAGCAGGAATCAGAATTACCCACCTCCATCCCAAGGAGTATCATCAGGTCTACAAAAAAACAAAAAAAAAAAACAAAAATTAGAAATCAAACAAGGGAAAAGAAGAAAGAAAGAAAGAAAGAAAGAAAAGGGTACCCAAAAATAACAGCGTTCCAAAGCATGATGTTGTTGTCTTGAGGGGCTCCACTGATACCAGCAGGTGGATCCTGCTGAAGCCTCTTGAAATCCCTCATCAACCTCTTCCTTGCTGGGGTTGACATCTTTCTCTTTCTGTTTCTTGTTCTTGTTTCTTGTTTTCCTTTCTAGATAGAGAAAAAAAAACAGACAGACAGAGAGAGAGATCTTATGATGAAGATGATGTGAGAAAATCTATCAAAGATCCATGAGAGCGAGGAGGAGGAGGAGGAGGAGGAGGAGGAGGGTTTGCCTTTTCTTTTCTTTTCTTTTCTTTTTTGTGGGGCTGGCGTTCTGAGTTCTTTACTTGCGTGCTTCGCGAAACAAGGTCTTAAAGCTCGTCCAAGATTTCTGTGTTGTCATTCTTCACACATAACTTTAAGATTGTTTTTCACTTACGTCCTTGAGCTTTTTTTTATTATTTTATTTTACCTTTTATTTTTCCTAAATTACACTTCTTTTTTTCAAAATTGATAAACTAAAGCTAGCATTGCCTGTCTATCAAATTTAAGGTTTTACAATGAAATAAATGAAGATATGAGGACTTTAAATTGTAATTTTAAAAATAATTACGGTAAAATTATTAAAATCCATTATGACAATAGAAGAATAATAAGATTGATAATAATTCTTATAAATAATAAGTAAATAATAAAAATATAATATAAAGTGGATATCCTATATTTTTATTAAATAAATAAAGTGCACTTGATAAATCTAGTTCTATAATTTTAAAGCCACCAAAAAAACATAAGCATATTGATTTTTATCTTATAACATACTTTTAATTATATCTCTTCTTTTTTCTTATCTTATAACCTACTTTTAATTATATTTTTAATTTTTACTGAACTTGTAATTATTCAAAATTTCTAATTAAAATGCAAAAAAATAATGATAAAAAAAGAAATCGGCTCATATCCTTACAAATAAAATGCAAATTAATTTTTATCTTAACGTGGATGATGGATGATTATGTATACTCCGATTAGAAACGCAATGGGTATTGTATGATAAATTTTTTGATATTTATATTTTGTAAATTATCCATCATATTTTTTGAGTATTTATTATTTACTATTATTTATTAATAAATAAATAGTTGATATATATATATATATATATTTTATATGTGTGTGTTTTATGTTAATATTAAGGTTTGCATATGTCATATTATATTAAAAAAAACCTAAATATTCTACAAATATATATTTTAGGTTAAATACAAAGATTTCAAGTCAGATTTAATAATATTTATATTCTATATATTATAAATATTCAAATCAAATCAATATTTATTTTATTCTATTAAATTGTTATATCTGAATATTATAATACATGGAGAATCTTCTCCTGTGAATAATGGGGGAGGCATCTTTTGCATGGTTCCAAAAATAAATAAATATCAAGAGCAAGTGGATGCATAAAAACATAATTATATGTGAGCCATGAGGATCTGTAGTTCTATTTTGCAGCAGTAGAAAAGATTCGATGAGAGCCTCTACAATACTGTACACGTGTAAGACACAAATACTGTACACGTCTACACTATTTATTTTTCTTCATGACATGCGCACAACATTAATTAATCGAGGTCTCCCTATTTTCATATATCATTGAAGACCCATCACAAAAACAGTGTACAAGTTTTTTTTTTTTTTTTTCTCTAACTCAAGTTTCTTTCCTCTTAGATTTTATATTTTAAAATTAAATTGATTTATAATTGGACCTGAAGATTTGCTTTCACTGGTTTCATATGAGGGATTGTAGTGTCAAGGAAGAAATCAGATACTTGTTTGATACTTGATTTTACAAAATAAAATTTTATTTTATTGATTTAAAACATCGAAAGCTTTAAAGACTGAATATAAAACTGAAATAGGTATTAAGAGATTGAATTGAATGAAAGGATAAAAAGTGGCTAGCGCGTGTGTTCATGTGGAAAGGGCAGTTACACTTGGGCGGCACGGGCAACAACCACCAAACATTGAATATGGCCTTCTTTTGTATCATTCTATCCGTTAGGGCAGCTCCTCTAAACCCCAACCCAAGAATTTAAACCTACAAATTTAATGACATAATTTTAAATCAAGGAATAAGGAATTTAGATCAAAATTAATTTAAAATACGGGAATTTTCTGTTTATATAGCAAGAAATCACGGATAAATAATAATAAAAAAAGCAAAAACAAAAATACCAGCAAACGATTGAAGATTTAACTAAATTAACACATAAATAATAAGAGGGGCATTTTGTAAATATGATGAAAACGATCCCTCTCCCTCTCTTTTGTGGCTAATGGTTTTTAAGGAAAATGAGGGGGGTTTTCTTTATTTTCTCTTATCTTTCCTGGTTTCTTTCAAATTGATGAGACTTGGAGTAGTTTAGGAAAAGTTTAGCAAGGGATTAATCAACTATGTGAGTTCTAGAAAGAGAGAGGAAAAAAAGATGGAAGTTGTCGTTAGAGTGAGAAAGAGCGATTTGGAAAGAGAAAGGAGTGATTCTTGGAGTTGTAGATGAAAATCTTCATTTCTTATGTACAAGTTAGGGTTTATTTAGAAATAGTATAAGAAGTGAAAAATTATGTATTGATGGATTGATTTTAGTTTAAATGATGTAGTTAAGGATGAGAATGGAAGAAAATTTAAAATAGAATGTGAGTTTCTTTGAATTCTCAAGTGTTGGCCATAGGTTAGAGAATTGCGAGGTTGAAAATTTAGTTAACTTGTGTTGATATTATTGCTTTGATGGTGTTAGTAAGAAAAGGATTGGTTTGGGTTGTGGTGTTATACAAATTATTAAGAATTGTGTTATTGTGGCTAAATTAGAATGATGAAAACTTGCTAAACTAAGTTAAATTAGTGTTAATGTTTTTGATAGTATTGAAAGAGGAAATGGTGTGGACATATGCTTATAGGTAAATTAGAACATGGAAATGAAATGTTAATGACAATTATGAAGAAACATTTAGATGAATGCTTAATACATGGAAAATCTTAGATGGAAAGATGATTGTTGACTTGTTGATGCTTTGGTTTGTAGAAGGTTCATCTAGAGTGGAGCCTGTCTTCCTAAGAACACGCATTGCAAGAGTTCCTGGTAAGGGCTCTCATTTACCTCTTGAAATTCATTGTTTTTCTCAATAATAAAATAATGCTAGTTCATTTATAAAATTGCTAGTTATCAAAGTAAAAAAAAAAGTCAATATTAAAGGAATAATATTACCTTCGGGGCCGAATAATGGAATTCCAAGAATAAAAATTGCCTTTAGAGTGAGATAATAGAATCCCAAAAATAATATTGCCTTCAAAGCGGGATAATATAATGATTTGGATAAATTATCTTTATGCGGATCTTAGGATTATTGTAATGATGGATTATAATGTCTTTAACGCTAGGGGGTAATTAATTAAGATTGATTATAATAACTTTAAGGGTAATGAGTGATTTTAATGCCCTCAAGCGGAAAACAATTATATTGATTGAAAATAATGCCTACATTGTAGAAAAACTTGTAATAATTAAAGATAATACTCTTGGGGAAGATGAATAAGGAACGACTCCAACCATAATGGTAAGGATTCTCAGTTGTGATCCGATCATCTTTTCTTCATTACTTTATAAAGATGTAATAGGTAATAAAGCACTTTTTAGCAGGTAAATATTTGTAATGTTGATAATTAAGTAATTTTAACTCCTAAGTAGTATGGTTGGTAAATCAACTTTTGATTTTCTTCTACCATTTAGTTATGTTGTATTTGAAATCCTATATGGCTTATGTAGTATGCTATTTTATGGAAAGAATAAGATTATGTATGTGTATTGATGAGTAATGAGCTTAAGGCCACTATGGAAGATTGTTCAATATTGAGCAATATATTGATTGGATGTTATTATGATTATACTATAGAAATTAAAATACTATAGTTTTTGGATAGTGCTGCTGAAATTTTATTAAATAACTAAAAATATTATTAAAATGAAATAGTTCTTACATGATGACAGGAACAACTAATAAACTAACAAGATATTGGTTCTTAAGGATGGAAGGGTGAAACAAGTTATGTAAAAGAAAGAAGAAAAAGAAAATATTTGCTCATTTTCATGATAATAAATCAATAAAGTTCAATTATCGAATAACTCAATGTTAAAAGACCAAAATAAAAAAAAATAAAAAAATATGAGTCAACCTGGGTTAACTCGCAAACCTCGTGACTAGAGGCACAAGATCGAGATAACCCAATAAAAAAAAGAAAAAAACATGAAGACTAATTTCCAATAAATTAAATATTGAAAAATAAAATTAAAACAAATCAATTTTAAAAAAAGAATTAAAAAAAGTCAATTTGCATTAACCTTTGAACCGATGACTCTGGTCATGAACTCTAGACTAATTTCACAACTAAAAAAATAAATTTGAGTCAACCTGAGTTAACTCATAAACCTGGTTAACAAGGGCACAAGATCAGGATAACCCAATAGAAAGAAAAGAAAAAAAAGTAGGAAGACCAATTGCAAATAAATTAACTATTTAAGAATGAAATTGAGATAAATTAATTTAAAGAAAAAAAAAAGTCAAACCACATTAACCTTTAAACCAGTGACTCTAGTCATGAACTCAAAACCAATCCTATAGAAGACAACGTAAAAAATAATAAAGCAAAACTAAAAAAAAAGATAAAAAATAAAATAAACTTTATCTTTAAAAAAAAAAATGCAAGTCAACCCGTGCAAACCTTCTAAACCTGATATAATTTCTAAAACTTACAACTCATGAAATCAGTGTCCCGGGTTTCATCAAGAAACTTAATTTCCTACTAATTTAATTTTGAAGGATGAAATTGTAAAAAAAAAATCAATTTTAAAAACTTCCTTAAAAAAAATGATAGCAATAAAAACAATAGAGATTAGATTTGATAGAAAAAAAAAACTATAGAGGATAAAATTGTAGAACAAAATCTAAAAAATGATCCCAAAAAAATAAGTAGCAATAAAAAAACGAGGACTAAATTTTAAAGATTAAGAAATGAAAGGGGATGAAATTGAAAAAAATTATAATTTTATAGCTTATTAAGAATAAAAAAAATAGTGATCGAAAGTATAGGGAACAAATTTGAAAGATTAAAAAAATAAAAGAGGTGAAATTAAAAAATATTTATAATTTTATAACTATTCAAAATATAAAAAATAACAATTAAAAGAACTTGGAAAAAAAATGAAGGAAAAATAAATTGAAAGGATTTTTATGGAATTTTGAAACAATTGATGCTGAATTCAAGATTGAGAGAGAAACAATTCTAAGGGATAGCTCAACTGTTCAGGTCTTGAGTTTATTTTCTAATGGTTACGAGTTCGAGTTCTCTCAGGGTTATTAAAGAGTTATATGGTCGTTAACTTCATAGTCCGTAGAATTAGTTGAGGTGCGCGTAAACTAACCCAGACAACCACGTTAATAAAAAAATATTAAAAAAGAAAAAAAGAAAAAAAATGATCGTCACGCTTAATTGTCAACCGACAAAACTAAAGCATATTGGACATGAGTAAAGATGAGGTATTTGAAATACTAATGAAGTTTACTACATATGTATTGAGCTTATGTTTGCATAATTTGGAAATCATGGCACTATATATTGAAGGTTATTTTGTGAAGGTTAAATTTTCACGAAGAAACTCTAAGAATTAATTCATCTCCGATGAAGTACTTCGTTGGCGAAAATTACTCCCGGAAGCTGACTCTCCTCCTCATCTTCTTCCTCGTCGTGGGAGGGCTGTGAGATATGGAGAGGCTCCATGCTATGAGAAGATGGTGCAGTGTCAGTGACAAGGTCGAAGTTGGAGGTGAAACTGCTCATGTTGATGAAGTTAGTGG
>Ga0325414_1009600_pt1 | contig 10173 bp, 8 predicted proteins | sample PopdelMetagenome_8_FD_206183 | JGI IMG/M metagenome (GOLD analysis project Ga0325414, IMG submission 206183) | Populus deltoides microbial communities from Bellville, Georgia, United States - Leaf-PdKOR-R3 | ecosystem: Host-associated > Plants > Phyllosphere > Phylloplane/Leaf | place: USA...
GAAATTGACAAAGGGAACGGACAGTACCTGGTATCTCGCTCGTGGACCTTTCCCGGGACCAATCTCTTGGTTTTTTTCTGCAATTGTAACAATGGAGGGACGGATCGGTGACGGTTGTGTTTGAATAGACAGAGGGGAAGAAAAGCTTGTCTGGCGTTGGTGGTTAGGGCAAGTTTGGTGGTGAGAGAGAAAACCGCATGAAGGAAACTGGTAGATCAACACAACACTGTGCTTTCCAGTGAATTTTTTGGGTTTTTTTTTTTTACCGTTGGGAAGAGTTTATTGCAAATTGATGAGGGTCTGAGAGAGAACAGTCAAGGAAGCAATTGGAAATTGTCGGTGATGAGAGAGAGCAGAAACGAATGAAAAGCAAAAGATAATTGCTTTTCATTTTTTGTATTTGAAACGTAGTTTCTAATGGGACCCACGCCAAATTAACCTGTGGTTTGTAGTTAACCAAACAGGTGTAATACTGCTTTTTTATTAACCGCAGCTGCAGAAGCATTGCCAAACACCATCTACATGTTGTTTCTTAGAACTCCAAGACACTAAGTTATCACCCAAGAACACTCCATAACCGCTAGTAGACCTTCTATCATTAGGATTGTCTACCTAATCTGAGTCATAATAAATATGAATCTCAAGAAGAGAAGGAGTGTAGTACAAACCATCTTTGATCGTGCCTTTCAAATAACGTAGAACCCTCTTTATAGCCTGCCAATGTGATGACCTCGGTTGATACCTCGGTTGATACATATACTAACATAATTGGTTTACAGCATATGTTATATCTGGTCTTATGATTGTGTAATACTGTAGGGCCCCAATAATATGTGTATAATTCATGAGATCAGAAAGCAAATCACCATTAAAGCTAGACAACTTGGTACCTGATACAATAAGAGAGGCAAGGGGTTTGGCTCCAGCCATTTTGGTGCGATCTAATATATCACAGATATTCTTAGTCTGACATAAATAAAGACTCTATGAACTCCTATCAGCTTGCACACCTAAGAAATTGGATAATAAACCAACATCTTTGATACGAAAAATGCTCTTCAGGCTTTGAATTAGACCATCAATTTTGAGGAAGTCTGAACTTATGACCAACATGTCATCTACATGGATTAAGACAAAGGGTTTTATGTTGTCAGTATGTAGTGTGAACAAAGAGTAGTCATTTATTCATTCTTCGAACCTAAATTCAACCAATTGCTGAGATAAATGTTAAAACCATGCTCTTGGAGCTTGTTTGAGACCATACAAAGACTTGTGTAGTCTGTAGATAAAATCAGGTTTTGTATCATCAATAAAGCCTTGTGGCTATTCCATAAATATTTCATCATCAAGAAATCCATATAAGAAGGCATTGGACACATCCAACTGTCAAATAGGCCAATGAAAGTGAATTGTTATGGTCAAAACCAATATGATGGTTATCAGTTTAATCACAAGAAAGAAAGTTTTATGAAAATCAATTCCATTACTTTGATCATACCTTTTGGCTATAAGTCTAGCTTTGAAACACTCAACACTACCATCAAGTTTCCTTTTCACCTTATATACCTACTCATTGCGCACATTATGTTTACCAGGTGGACGTTGATATAAAAACCAAATGTCATTCTCCACCAATGCATCAAATTCTCTGCCCATTGAAGCATGTCATTATGAATCCAAAACAGAGCACAGATTATCAGAGACTTAATTGCTGTAGAATTTTGATTTGAGGGTGAGTTAAACACTGTCAATTTCTTAGCTGGGAAATTATGTTCATCAAACACCACATGTCGTGAGATGTATACATGGTTGGTGGCTAAGTCAAGACACGTACCCTTTTTAATAGTTAGAATATCCAAGAAAAAGACACTTCTTACTTTTGAATACTAATTTGTGGTCATTATAGGTTTTTAGAAAAGGGTAACATGCACAACCAAAAAAACATAATCCGTATATTATGGTTCAGTTTTATAAAGTAAAAAATAAGGTGTTTGATTCTTTAAGACCTTTATAGATAGTCTATTTATCAAGAACACAACAATAAGAAAGGAATCAACCTAATATTAGGGTGGTAAATCAGATTTGGCAAGTAACGTGAGTCCCATTTCCTGAATGTGTTTGTTTTTGTTCTGCGATTCTATTTTGTTGAGATGTTTAAAGACACGTTAAACGATAATAAATTCCTTGGGCTAACAAAAAAGTTTTAGAGAGTGTTTGTCTACGTTGTTGCGTCTATGTTTTGCTTAAAACACAGATGCAACAACGTTTGGTAACCAAAAAAAACATAAAATACTATTCATGGATCCCATCCAATTTCACGTTTGAAACGCTAAAAATAAAGCAGGTTCTACATGCTTCTTGCTGCTGCACCATGCAGCATCCCTCCACATTGTTCACTTTAGTGAACAGCACGCGTGCACTCTTCACTAAAGTGAACACTGTTTGCTTTTTAAATCTTTTTTTTTTTTGAAAAATCAGCATCTCTCCACACTGTTTACTTTAGTGAACAGTGTGGAGAGATGTTGATTTTTTGAACAGTTTTTTTTTTAAAAATCTTTTTTAAAAAAAAATCAGTTAACATTTTTCTTTTTCAAAAAATAATAATTTTTTAAAAAAAAAATTAGTTTAAGGTGAATTAAATTTAGTCGTACTGTAATCTCAATTTTATTCCTGATAATATTTTACCTAATTTTATTGCACGCTCAAAAAATCATGGAAACTATAGTTTTTGTCAGATGAATTTTATATGTAATAGAATTGTAGATAGTTTAATGGAACAAAAAAATTATATATATATAAAGTATGATTTATTTCACGATGTAATAACAATAGTTAAATCTACAATATTTAAATTAAAACCATAAATATTAATATATATATTTTTAAAATTATTTTATAACCTCAATTTCAAAAGCATTCTTAACCAAACACATTCAACTACTTTTTGTTCAATCTCAATTTCAACCACAGTTTTAACAAAACACCTATTTTTTCAAAATCAACCTCAACTAAAAGTACTTTTTATAAAAACAACTTTTTTCAAACCGCAACCACAACAGCTACCGCAATACCAAACACACTTTTAAATTGATAGAGGTAAACTCATCATCATTGTCTGTTTGTAATTATTTAATAGAGGTGGAAAAGAGTTTTTTCTGCAATTGTTTTAAATTTAACAAAGGTTGCAAACATGTCAGATTTTTGTTGCAAATGATATAACCATGAATAACAGAAATAATCATCAACAAATAAAATATAGTACTTGCATCCACCAATTGATTTAACAGGGAAACCCATATATCATAATGGATTAAAGCTAAAGAAACTAAGGATTGACGACTAGGTTTTGAGAAAGGGAGTTGTTTAGCTTCGCCAAGTCGACAAACTGAACAAAAATCTAAATTATTAGAATGGCTTGTGATATAGAGTTTATTTAAACGACACAAGATATCTAAGACAACATTAGAGGGATGGTAGAGTCTGAAGTGCCAAGTTATAGTGGTAGCATGAACCCCTATGTTTGTAGACAGATATGCGAGGCTTTTCTAAGACGACTTGCACCCAACTAGTAGATATAGGTCATTTTCAACACACTTTGCAGTATAAGTTTTTCTATCAAGTTCTCTTTTATGATAAAATCACTAGCAATTAGTATAAACTAACAATTATTATCTAAACAAAACTGATTAACATAAATAAGATTGGTAGTTGTTTGTGGACAATAAAGAATTTTATTGAGATGGAAACTAGAGTGACCTAATCAAAAGGATGAAGAGTAAATGTTTTTGGATTTGCAAACCTAAACCATTGCTGACAGTAACAAAATCAAACTCACGAAAAGGCTGCTGAGTGGTGAGTTTAGATGCAATAAAGGTGATATAGACATTGGCCCCATTGTCTATGTACCACACTTGATTATCATATTTGACATTAATGTTAGTGGCCATAGTTTCTAGATCCCGAGGAGGATACATGCTTTGATAGGAATAGTCAAAATGATGAAAACAATCAATAGCAATGTGTCCAGTTTTATCACAGACATAATAGATGGGACGAGTTTTCTGAACTTGTGAAGTAGTGGATATGGTATATTGTGGAACACGAGAGTTAGATGGTTTTGGCTTCTTTATAAAGGCTGATAGTTTTGATTTACGTGTAGTAAAAATAAAGTGGTCATTATTTGAAGTAGGAGCTGATTGATTTTTAAAACGTTTTCAAAGCCTATAAACTCAGTTTGAAAATCTTCAAATGTGAACTCAGTGTCTTGGGATGCAAAGTTAAAAGAGGTAACAAATGGTGTATAGGAACTTTGTAGGTTAATTAGAAGAAAATTGATGAGGTTTTGATCATCCACATGTTTGCCAGCTACTACCAATTGATCAATAAGACTTCTGGTAGTATCAAGATGCGTAGAGTAGGTTTTTCCTCATTTAGTCAACATTTGTAGTTGACATTTGAGGTGGAAGATGTAGGATAATGATTAGGATGAAAAATGATTTTAGAGAGTAGTTCAGACTTGCTTGGATGTGGTCAATCTATAAATGGTGGAGAGTGGAGACCGCCTTTCAAAAATAGAGGCAAATATCTATCCAAAAAGACAAACATCCTTCTTGCCAAACATCATAGGCAGGGTTCAATGAACCAATAGAAAGATTCTTGAGAGGGCAAACTTCAGTACCATTAATGAAGCCTACCATATCATGGTTGCAGAGTAGATTAAGAAACTACATCTTCCACGCCAGATAATTGTTGGAGCCATCAAGTTTGATGGAAATAATGGTGGATGTGGGGATGGCAAGTGTTGTAGTAGTAGAAGTGGCATTGGTGGTGTTGACTATTGAAAAGTATGTGAAAGTTTAGGGATCGGTTAAGAAAGCGTGAGCTTTTAGGTTTTTAGGCCGATACCATGTAAGAACTATAAAACATGGACATATGAATATGAGATAAAGCTTGGTTGTTCTCACTTAGCCATATATCATTGTATTATATTTATTGTTGGTTATTAGGTTAAGCCTGGTCTGCCTATTAAGGGATGGGCCTGGTCCAAGCATTTAGATGAGTTACTAAATGAAGTAATTGTTTCCTCTACTTATATATATAGGGATATAACCCATATGAAAAGACAAGTTTTCATTGTTGAAATAAAATAGTCCTTTCTTTCTCTTCTCCCATCTTGGGCTCTCTACATTAACTTGACAAGATTTACAAAGACGTTCGTACTATGGAATATCACTTTGGTTCTAATAATTAAAGTGGCACTTAAGTAATTGATCCAGTGATAAGAAATCGAATTCTCACGTCACAAGTAAGTTTCCTTTCAAATCTACATTGGTATCAGAGCCATGGTTTTAATATATATTTTTTTTTAGCAAAACATATGTTACAGCATAAACGTTTGTTTTACATTCTATGTTGAAAAAAATATGCATTGGAACATAAATAATTAAAATTGGGTTATAGATCCACCTATAAAATGGAGAGTTTTAACCAGATGTGTGGTAACAGGAAAGCCAAAAGGCTGATCCAATCCTTTTCAAGGGAGATGCCAACCATCTCTCCTTTCTATTAACAATTAAATTTGCATAAAGCAAATTTTCCAACATAAAAAAAAATGCGAGAACACATCTGGATTTGGCAGATATATAATTGTCATTTGGCAGTTAAAGGAAAAAAACATGATAACACATCTGGATTTGGTAAATGTGTAACTACTATTTGGCACTTAAGAAGGAAACAAAATGTTACATGTGTTAATTAAATATTGATTATTATATTTATATGCTTTTGGAATATTTTGTTGTAGTGGATAGGCAACAACAAATTGATTATTTATTGGGTTATACCATTAATCATGCTCACAAAATTAAGAGCACATTGATTATATGTATCATTTGATGAGTAGACTGGTTATGAATGGTGTTTATAAATTCTACATGGAATATCAAATGTTAATCGTTCTCAATTCTCCATTTGAGGAATGCATGTCGGTTCGACTATAGTTGGAATATAGGTTGGAATCCTTAGATTTCAACAATCTCGCTGATGAAATGTTGCTTGAGAGGAAACACCAGTATACCAAAAAACATATACGACATATTGGAAGAATCACAAGTCACTTGGATGCTACAGCTAAATTCATTCCATGGTTTGAGTAGAATGAACTTGGAGGAGATGACTTTAAAGTAGATGATGTAATTGGAGAAACTACTTATGTACCTGCAATATAAAATAATTCTAAAATTTATTATTCTTAATTTTGTATTTTTTTATTTCGGTATTTTTTTGTTAAGATAATTGGTTGTTTATTTTTTAATTGCATATTTTATGTAATTTAAGTTTTAATTACATTATATGCATGTATATGAAAATATTTGCAATTTGATCAGTGGGAGTTGTTAGTTGAAACTAATAACTATAATTTTTTACTCATTTAAATTTTCAATAATAATTAGACGATACAAATGAAAATTGATTAAGTGTTTAACAATCGTTTCATTTCTATTGTATGTGTTAGATTATTATTTGTTTGATTTAGAATGGAGTGGCAATAAATATCATTTAAATTGTACTAGATACTAATATTTGTAATTGGTGTCAATAATGCTTAATATGGTTGCATCTAAGAGTATTATTACTGATTTGAACCATGGAGACAAACCAAGTGAAAATAATTACGATGTTTGGCATTGTAAGATTGAGTATCTCCTGGAAGGGTAAGAAATGTTAAAAACAATCACACAATCGATGGCTGAACCTGAGCAAGGAAACATTACTTAGCACATGCTTGATATGGAAGCATATCAAACTTATAAGCGCAAGGATCATATAACTCGTATTTTGATGTTGAGTGGCATGAGAAATGATATAATATTGCATTTTAAAACGCATCGTTCAGCCTAATTGATTTGGGATGCAATAAAGATTCAATATGAGGGAACCTCCACTACTAAACTTCGTCAATTAACCCTCAAATTTGATGGTTACAAGAAGCGCTAAAATCAGACAATGAGGCAACATCTTACAGTCATGTCTAACATGATCAGTGAATTAAGGGGTGTTGGGCATGAGACGACTAATGAACAATAAATCCAAGTTGTTATTCGTTTTCTGCAAAGCAATTAGGAACACGTGCGTGTTAACTTTGCCCACAATGACAACATCAAGAAATTTAATGATATTGCTCATCATGTCAAGCTTGAAGAAGATCGACTTCATGTTAAGAAGCTTGTACACGAGGCTTTCATATCTAAGATTAAGATGCGTGGAGCATATGGCTCTAAATATAGAAAGGGTAAGGATAAAGGCCCTAAATATAGCAAGAGAAGAATAGAAGCAAGTAGCAATGGATATAAACGCAGGCGTAGGAAAAGCGGCAGTAAGAAAGGCAAGAATATGAATTGTTTCAATTGTGGTAAACCTGGTCACTTTGCTCGTGATTACACTAAGCCAAAGGTAACGTTTAACCACAACCATCCCTCTAACTTATACGTTAGTAATTGTTTAATGCTTGCTGAATCTATTTCTTTTTCTTTATTGTAGATTCAGGAGCAACCAACCACATAGCAAGGGATCGAATAGCCTTTGTGGAATTTTATTGAATTCCAAAGAGAAGTAGATACATATATATAGGGAATAATGCTTCCGTTGTTGTGCCTAGGATCGGTACTTGCAAACTGGATTTGTGGGACGGTCGCACACTTTATCTTCATGATGTTTGTTCATACTCTAGAAGTTCGATGGAATCTTGTGTTTGTTCATACTTTAATACAATTGGGTTTTAATATTGTGTTTGTTGGTTGTTGTGTAAAAAATATCTGGATAATATTTTTTATGGTTTTAGTTTTGTATTAAATGGTTTTATGGTGTTAAACATTGTAATATATATATTAATGATGATGCTTCTATTTATGTTGTTCAAAATTCCAACACTACTAATACTAGTGATATCATAACTCGGCATGTTAGATTATGACACATTTAGCAAGACTAATTATATAGATCGATAAGAACTGGTCTTTTAGGATTACTTACTTGAACACAGCAAGAAGAGTTACTCTAGCAAAATCTGTCCTAACAGCTATGCCTATTTACCCTATGTAGAACATGTGGTTGCCTAATGCTACATGCATGCAAATTGATAAAATTGCCAGGCAATTTACTTGGGGTAACCAAGAGACGGGAAGGAGTTGGAATTTGATTAATTAGAATATGGTGACTCATCCTCGAATCAATGGGGGTTTGGGTGTGAGGGAAACAAGGTTTAGAAATATATCTCTACTAGGAAAACTGATATGGCATCTCTTGAATAGCCCCGATAAATTATGGGTGCAAATGCTACCAAAGAAATATATGAAGAATAAGTTATTGGTTTAAATTCATAATTATTCAAATTCCAGTTTTTACAACTAGAAATCCATCATTCGGGCTCTTAAAACATTTGAGGGAGGGATTCATGATAAGGCTTGGTATTGGAGATGTGTCGATCTAGTATGATAAATGGCTAGAGTTTGGGAGCTTAGCGTTGATTCTTCCTGTAGTGAATATTAGTGACATAGATATATTGGTGAAGGATCTTTGGGTTGATGGGAAATGGAACTTGGAGTCACTATCTAAGGTAATTCCTAATGATAATCGTTTTGGAATCTTAGCTATCCCAATTCCTAGAGAGCCAGATCTAAAGGACTGTGTGGTTTGGAAAAATTCAATTGCTTATACTCCTCATCTTGGGTATACTTGGCTTCTAAATAGATCTAGACATATGGAGGAGGATACGGGGAAATGGTGTTGGTTAGTGAAGCTTAAGGCTATAGAAAAGGTCAAGCATTTAATTTGGCTCGTCTTCCATAGCTGTTTACCAACAAACACACTTCGATTTAGGAAAAGGTTAACGGACAATCAGGTATGTACCCGCTGCCTACTTGTTGTTGAGGATACTTGGCATTGTTTTAGTTACTACAGAAAAGCTTAGGAGGTTTGGCAGGAACTTGGTTTCATCAGAGCAACTAATTTTCTTAGTGGGAAAATTGTTGATTGGATTATTCAGCTAGTGGATTCAGACCAGGGTCATCTGTTTCTTTCGGCTTTATGGTGGATTTAGAGGCAGAGAAATTGTTTTGCTTTCAAAAACCATTATGAAGGTGATGTTTGGCCGAGGAGGAATATTTGGAGAATGGTTGCTGATTCTCGTATAGTTTGGGGGAAAGATATGTATGTAACCAAAGAAACAATTCAGATCTTATGGCAGCGACCTCCTTGGGATTTCGTAAAGATTAATGTGGATGGTAGCTCTCTCAGTAACCCTGGTAGGATTGGAGCTGGTGGTTTAATTAGGTTCAGTACGGGGAATTTTCTTGTTGGATTTACTGCCTTTACAGTGTTGCTTGTAACCTTCTTCTAGAGTTATTAGCTATTGCTAAAGAACTGAAGCTAGCTTGGGATCGAGTATATCGTATGATAATCTGTCACTCAGATTTGAAGGATGTTATTAGATAGAATTACTGAGTAGAGACTTAGAAAAGTAGAATTGAACATACATTTAGACAAACTAATTTCTGCGTTGATTTTATGGCAAAGCTTCCTGCAATTATGGTTTGATGATCTGGGATGAGCCTCCTCAAGGCTTGCAACAGCTTCTTCTAGCAGATATCATGGGAATTAGCTTCCCTATAGCTGTTTAGTCTTTTTTTCTTTGTTTCCATTGTAAAAAAAAAAAAAAAAAGCCTCCTGGCTAAGAACTAGGAGGTCAACATTTGTCATTTCTACAAAGAAGGGCAGATTTCATGGCGAAGCTGGTTGCGAAAGAGTCTTGTGACTGCAGGATTTGGGATTCTCCTCCGCCAGGAAAGGAGCCATTGTTGCTTGCGGACTCCATGAGTCAAAGTTTTTCAAGAGTTCCTTAGCTCTGTTTCTTTATTTCCTTTCTAGCAGGGAAAAAAAAAAGAACAATATCTTTTTTTCTTTTTTAGGGTAATAACTTTTTTTATTGAAATCATACTTAATTATTTATAATTAAAAATATTAGTTAAATTAAGAAAAGGTAAAGATATTTTTTTACAATTCATTCGGTGAATTAATTTAATAATTCGTAATCATTTTTTTTTTTTTGTAATGAAACTTATTTTTGAAAGTAACCAATGCACTTATTGAATCATAATTATATAATGATATCAATAA
>Ga0325414_1009601_pt1 | contig 10172 bp, 8 predicted proteins | sample PopdelMetagenome_8_FD_206183 | JGI IMG/M metagenome (GOLD analysis project Ga0325414, IMG submission 206183) | Populus deltoides microbial communities from Bellville, Georgia, United States - Leaf-PdKOR-R3 | ecosystem: Host-associated > Plants > Phyllosphere > Phylloplane/Leaf | place: USA...
TTGAATTTTGGAAGGAAAGACTAAGTGTATTAGGCGTTTAAGGAATGGATCCAGTTGGTTGATATAAGTGAAGATCAAAGTTAAATTCATAACCCTCTTAATTATGAATGCAGATTGTAAAAACAAAGATAAATCCAAGGCACTTGATATAAATGTGATAAATACTATAAATAAAATATTTAAATATAAATATATATATTAGATATAAAATTAATTAAATATCTTTTTTGGTTTCTAATTAAATAATTTAAAATATAAATTTCTATGTTTTTCAGATTTTTATTAAACTAAGCATCATTTTTTCACTAACTTTCCTTATTAAATAATTTTAGTAAAATAGATAAAAAAAATAATGATATATAATTTTGGTCCCATTAAATTTTGATATTAATTCCTGGAAACGGAGTGTTAAACAGGTCATTCTTCTCCGCCAAGGGATCCAAGCTGCACTATTGACTGTAAGATTATATCACTCGCATCCTTACAGCTACAGGGTCAACAGCAGAACCTAACAGTCATACATGGGGGCTCGGGCAGGGGCCGTAATCAGTGAACTTTACAATATACAAAACTGGAAGTGCATACAGCTCCATGTTGAGAAAAAAAATGCCTTGCTGCACACAATGTCCTCGATGCTCGTAGAAGTGAAGTTCATGGAAGAGCTGATCATGGCAGACAGTTCTTTTTGGACCATTAGAGGAGGTGAGGAGCAAGCTTTGGAGGCATTAGTCATTACTGCTTGGAAACTAAGACAGGGCAAAGGCAGAAAGTGAGCTTGTGTTTATTGGTTGAAGAGTAAAGCAAAGAACTCTTATTTCCCTTGTACTTTAAGTCCGAGGCTTGTAAAAAAGGTTGCTCCTTCATGAACTTTTAAGCCAAGACATAAGCCCACAAAACCCTTCATTTCCAAATCTAATATGCACATATAAATTAAAATCCAATGTTTGGAACAATTTATATGAACCAATCATTCAAGTACAACATCCACATTACACAATCATGGATAAATTATTCATCATTACCTTGCTTGGTTTGCTGATATTGGTTAATGGAGTTGCTGAAAACTTGGTGTATAACAACTTTGCCATGCTTGAGGAGCTTGAAAGCTTTGAGATAGACGATGAAGATGATGTGGAACTTTTCGATATCCCGTCATGGACTAGTGAACGAGGTGGCAAGGTTCTTGTGAATGTTGATAGCTTTGGTGCTGTTGGAGATGGAATTTCTGATGACACCCAGGTGCATATTAGAAATCTTGAAATTATTTTAAAGGTTTTCAGTACCGTGTCACTTACTTTAATGATTGATCTTTCTAGGTTAAAGTCCACTTTTTGAATCTCACATATTCCCCAAATTATATATCTGCTAGCCTAAAGCTAAATAAACAACATTGACTATAGTCCTAATCAGGTTACATGTTCTGTTCTGATATTACCAGGCATTTGTAAAAGCTTGGGGCACCGCCTGTGCTATCCCAAAATCAGTATTCTTGGTTCCCTCCGGGCGCCGTTATTTAGTTAATGCAACAAGATTTAAGGGCCCTTGTGAAGATAAGTTGATCATCCAGGTAATTTTCTACGTTGCTTCAAGTGAAATCTATCCAAATTTATATTTCAGAAATTGTTGTCACTTTCTTGGCAGATGTTGTCGAACAGTTGCATTATAATCTCACCTTTTACAATTTGTTGTCATCACGACTTTGCAGATAGATGGAACAATTGTAGCACCTGATGAGCCTAAGAACTGGGACCCCGTTCTCGCTCGACTATGGCTTGATTTCTCTAAGCTGAACGGAGTCATCTTCCAAGGGAATGGAGTTATTGATGGATCAGGCAGCAAATGGTGGGCGTCATCTTGCAAAAAGAACAAGTCCAATGTGATTATTCAAAAATTCTAGTCTATAGTTTAATCCATGCTTCGCTACTATAGGTCAGAATTTAACACTCTTTTTTCTTTCTTTACAGCCTTGCAGAGGTGCACCAACAGTAAGGATCTTTTTCCCTTCATTATATAATTCATCCTTCCGGGGAGAAAAAAGAAACTATGCAGATTGTCAGGGATTTAACCAATGAGGCCTTTGCAGGCATTGACCATTGATTCAAGCTCAGCAGTGAAAGTAAAAGGTCTTACTATAAAGAACAGCCAGCAGATGAATTTTGTGATTTCCAAGTCAGCATCCGTGAGAATATCTAAAGTTACTGTCTCATCACCTGGAGACAGTCCTAACACTGATGGAATCCATATTACTCAATCAACTAACGTGGTTCTCCAGGATTGCAAAATCGGAACAGGTTTCCAGACCTTAACCCCATTATTTTCCTCATCTATTCTCCAAGTAAAGAATATCATAATTAAAGGAGATCTTGGGGATATTATTGGCAAACTTTCTGACAGGTTGCATATTTTGTTGATTCTATGGTATATTCAGGTGACGATTGCATCTCGATTGTCAACGGTAGCTCTGCGATTAAGATGAAGGGAATATATTGTGGACCGGGACATGGAGTCAGGTTGAGTTAAATATGAGATTCTCATGTCATATCCCATAAAGGAAGATGTTACAGGCCAAGTTTTACCATTATCTATACAGAAGAGCTGGGACTGAAATTCTAAGTTTTCATTATTAACCCTTTTCTTTTAAATTCTGTCACTCAGCATTGGAAGTCTAGGGAAGGACAACTCAACAGGCATAGTCACAAAGGTGGTCCTGGATACTGCACTTATCAGGGAGACAACGAATGGCGTCAGGATTAAGACTTGGCAGGTAATACTCTAGGACATAGTTAAAACTGTTCGGATTCTGGAAGTGCTTAAATTATATTCTCACACAAGACTTGAGGATGTTCGATGGAGTATGCATCTAAAATCCCCTGCTAATATCCTCTCTGGATCTCTATATGCTGCAGGGAGGTAATGGTTATGTTCGCGGGGTACGTTTTGAAAATGTCAGGATGGACAATGTTGATAACCCCATCATCATTGACCAATTCTACTGTGATTCCCCGAAATCGTGCCAAAACCAGGTACGTATTCCATTTTTTGTGCTAGATTCATACTTGACAACCTACTCTTTAATAACTATCCTAGTCATCTGATCAGAATTTTGCTCCTTTTTTTAGACATCAGCAGTAAGAATTAGCGAGATCATGTACCGCAATATTAGTGGGACTACAAAGAATGCAAAAGCGATGAAGTTTTCCTGCAGTGACACAGCTCCTTGCAGCACCATAGTCCTGAGCAACGTAAACTTGGAGAAGGAGGATGGCACAGTAGAGACCTACTGCAATTCGGCCGAAGGCTTTGGATATGGCATTGTTCACCCATCAGCTGATTGCTTAACTTCCCATGACAAAGACTATAGTTTCTTCGAGCAGACAGAAGTTTCCCAAGACTACATTCTCAACGACGTGACGGAAGAAAAGGTTGAGCTTGCAGATTCCAACAACGACCGCATTGTTCATACTGAACTTTGACATGGCCTCTTATTGTAATAAAACTATCCTTATTAACTATAGTAATATACTAAATTGGGTAAATGGAATGTATAGAATACAAATAGATATTTCTTGGAGGAGGATTGAGGTGCCCATGTTCGATTTTTTGGGAAGCTACAGGTATTCATATATAGTTACAGACCAACTACAGTAGAAAGCAATTATGCAACTGGGATTTTAAATATTGTTTATATTTTGATTACTATGTACCTGCATTATTTGAAGGTTTGTCATAATTGCAAGTTGGAACTTTTGTAATGATTTTTTGTTGTTTCAGGTTTCAAATTCTATAATTTAAGTCTTTTTTTTTTCTTCTAGATTTGTTATATGAGCAGTGAGCTTGCCTAAAGCTACAATGATGCAGGTAAAAGCTACAATTTAAGTCCCAAGGCTATATCATGAAGGTAAAAGATGTTACAACAACAACAACAACAACAACAACACATACATTTAACCATTTAGTAGGTGGCCTAGTAGTAAGAGCTTGGGACCAAGGGATTTGCTCTCCCTGTGGTCTCATGTGAGCCTTGTGGTTACTAATATGATTGCCACTGGAGGCTTACATGGTTGTTAACTTCAGGGCCTGTGGAATTAGTTGAGGTGTGCGCAAGCTGATCCGAACACCCATGTTAATAATAATAATAAAAAAAGTTGCGAATAAACTCTAAATTCACAAAGAAAATAATTACATGATGGCTATATCTTCAAGAGGTTTACAAGATCTTTAAATAAACTAAAAAAACCTCCCTTTACTAAGAAATAATCTAAAGTTTAAAGGTATTTAGGAAATTAAAACAAAATCTGAAATAAAATAATAAATTCAAAAACTCCTAGAAAAAAATAACAAAATTCTAACTATTGAGATACAACTATTCAATAAACAATGGAGTGACTTTCCATGTGAGAACTGCATGTAGAATCACACGGAAAAATTTGAGCCCGAGCTAACAGTTAGATTTCATGTTATGTCCGTTTTAAGGTACTAACATAGTCTGAAACGACCAATTTTTTCTTGGACTTAAACCTGCTCCACCATTACATAAAAGTATCTACTAGAACATCCATATAGTGTATCTAAACAAGGTACTATAAATTAAGAATTTTACTTTCTAACCCTAGCAATGCAGCCCTTTTACAATCTGCAATCTTTCAAATTCACCAACCTTGATATGTTTGAAGTATGTCCATCAGAAAAACACAGACTCTTAAGTCATTGATAGACAAGTAACTATGCATTATTTTCTAAGGCGAAGTTGGCTTTGGACTTTGCAACAGGTGACCTATCATAAACCAACTCTATATTTTTATGGTGACAAAACAAAAATATATTCATTATAGCCTTGATGTTGTCCTTTGTCTTTCCTTTCACGTCCATAACCATGTTGAAATATTTCCTAACATATTATTTTTAATGTGCATGACATCAAGGTTATGGCATAGAAGATTCGTCTTCCAATAAGAAAACTCCTAAAAAATACTTCGCTTTACCCAATTATGGGTCAAATCAAAACCAGAAAATTTCTGCTTATTGGATTGAAAACCATGCACACACAATGTCATCGTACTCCAATACCTTCTCATACAATTCTTCACCTTACAGTAGCGAAGGTGTAATATCTTTTTCAACTCTGCCAACAAAAAAGCCTTTTCTATACTTGTGACCCGTTAGCAAAAATCATTGGTGGAAATTAAAAAAAGGCATGTTACCATCATTTGTTAACATAAATGCCTTGTTATTTTTCATACAATATGGACATGTTAGTTTTACATGTGTGCTCCAACTAGAAATCATTCCATACACAGGAAAATCATTGATAGTTCACATCAAAGTTGTCTTCATCTAAAACTTTTGTGTCCTCGATACATCATATGTCAAAGCCCCGGATGACCACAACTATTTCAACTCATCAATCAATAGACGAAGACAAATATCTATATTCTGACCCAGACTATTAAGGCTGAGTATGATTGTAGATAAAAATATGAACTATAATATCAAACACATCTATAGTGGCAAGTTATAAATTGTTAGTATCACCGACCAATAAGGATAAGAAGCAACAGTGAACCGAATAGGTTGAATTCGTATGTACATGATCAAGATGCACGTACCTTAATTCCATTGAAAACTAAAGATGCACCTGTTAAAATATTTGCAGGCTTCACCATCAGAAAAGTGCAGCATCACTCCATCCACCACATCATGTAAATGATGCCATGTCATGTGCTTAGTAGTGTTTGGTGACATCAATAACATTTGCAGTCTAGGTGTGATTAAAAAGCATATATGTTTTCTATATGCGATAAAAGCTGTAAGTTTTGGGTTTATAACAAGCATGCTCACATGTTTTACACGTTCAACTCTATATTTTTAAGGTAGTACAACATATAGAAGTTTGGACATATGTCAATTTTATGTTATCTTAGGCCGAGAGGTTTCATCATGGATTTGACAGCATAAAAGTTCTCTATCAGCCTATTCCCTTCAGGTAAAATGCTTTTGCCCATTCAAGAATTCTATTATAACCGACTTCACTCAACTCATGATCTGACTTGATGGTGAACACATGTGCAATGATCGATAATTTACTGTGATTTGTGCACCTATCCCATAATAGTTCGTCAGAGTCTTTCAAAAGATCAAAAATCTTGGCCGCGTCTGCATTGGGTTCTTTATCTACTATTGGACATTGATCGACATAACCCTAATTCATTCTCATCATATCCATAACCATATTCTGACGACTATTACTATTGTCATCTATAACTTCATGCATGTTACTAAAACTAGAAGTTAACACAACCATCTTTTCTAACATGGTCTCATGAGGAACATATGGTTCTCCATGTGCAAACTAACACAAGTATCTCTCCATGAACCTTTTTTTTGTAGAAGATTCGTAGTTACAACATTTGGATCAATAAACTTTTTATTTTTATATCTTTTATATGAACATCTAATATCGCATCCACTAATATTTCTTGGATTAGATATTATATAATTAATAAAACCCTAAATCTCATTACAATAATTCATCCTACACAACTATTCTAGTGAATCTCGATACATCCATGAACGATCATCCATTACTTATGTCAAACCTATATAGAATATTGATGACAACATGTATTAATTAATTACGTAAACTAAAATAAATTAAAGAACATTGGTTTAACTTAAATTTGTTCAAACTATTTTAATAGTTCAACTAATTCATTATCAATTATCTACATAAATTTAAATTTCTATACATTTACTGAAAATTTGAACTTAACAATAAAACTGATAAAACATAAAACGAACCCGTTAAATAAACCATTATTTATTTCATCACAAAACACCTAAGTCACAAATTTAAAATAAATTTCATCAATTTATAAACAAATATAATTTTAAAAAATCTCAAACAAACCCTACCATGTACAAATCATACATTCATACACTGGATTTCTATGAGAAAAAGCTATAAAACAAGAAAACACCCAAATAACACACACACATACACTACAAAAATAAGTTGTTGCACCTCAGTAGACATTGCAGGCAGAGGGCAAAATAGAAAATTGGAGTTGCCACTTAGTTATACCCAAGGAAGAAGAACATCACCCTTACAACATTCTTTCTTACGAAAGATTACTTTTATTATGTGTTTTTTCTTAAATTTATCTTTTTGATTGCCACCAATTATTCTAATTGTTTTTAGTTTTTTTTTTTTTGTATTTCTAATTTTGTGAAAAGTTTGATGTTGATCTTTAGACATGTTAAAAAATGATATTAGTCCTCTAAAAATAGAAGACTTGTTAAAGATGTTTGACATTAAGTTCTAAAAAGGATTTTTCGTTGAAATTGTTAAAAGTGATGTAACTCATATTTGATTTAAAATCTAGACATTGATCCTTTAAAAAAAAAATTAAATTAAATTGGTTTTTTTAAGTAGGTGTTGGATGCATGAAGATAGTAAAAATAAGATTGGATTTTAGACCATTTATTTATGTTGGTTTTTTAAAAACAAACTTGATGCTTATCATTCTATCTAAACGAGTCTTGATTAAATCATATTTAGAGAATGTTTAAGAGTTTGATAATGATTATAGTTTAAAATATTTTTTACTTAAAAATATATCAAAATAATATTTTTATTTTTTTAAAATAATTTTTAATATTAACTTATCAAAACAGTCTAAAAATATAAAAAATAATTTTTTAAAAATAAATTTTAAAATTTTAAAAAATACCAACAACTTCCAACACTTCCCTTACTCAATGCAAATTATTAAATCCTATGAGCGGAAAATATTACGGAATTATTCCCTGTACAGCAAAGACAAAAGCACTAGTTTATTTCGTTACGAAAAACTTCTCAACATTCTCAGCCTTCTCTCATTCTAAAAAGACAGACCGTGCACTTGAAGTTCTAGCTGCTGTGGTTAATTATGTGACTTGTTTTATTTTTGTTCTGGGTTTGATTTTTTATGTGCACGCCTGTTATCACCGCGATGCCTTACCTGCTTCTGAGCTTGCAGGATGTCCAATAAGCCGTGGGGAATAGTCATGGTGCGCATAAGCTGGCCCGGACACCCCACGTAAATAAAAAAAAAAAAAAGAGACCGTGACCAATCTTCAACTCTTCTCTTCATTGTGGCTGTCTCATTCTCTTTTTGTTGTGTTGGCTATGCGAGGTAGACCATGGGTTTCGGGTTTGATTTTTTCTGGAGGTTCTCTTTCCTTGGTCCCCTCCTTTGTTCCTGTGCTGGTATTTTTTAAAATGGAGAGGGAGCTGTCGGTGGAAGGCTGTGACTGTGGGTTTTTGGGTCTGTATGGTGATTACAGTCTCAGTGCTTTGTGGATGAAGGAGAGTTTACGGGTGCTGCGAGTTGGGTTCGTTGGGGGCTGTATTTGGGGATGACTTGGAAATGGGTTTCCTTTGGTGCTGCTTATTGGTGATGAAGGGAAGGGCTGGAGCCCTGATGGATCAGCCGTGGGTGGTTGATGATGGTGAAAATGGAGGCTTGGGTGTACAGTGGTGGGGCTCACTGTGGGAATGGAATTTCTGGGCTCTCGTCTGTAGATGGCGATGAAGGCTGGTTTGGGTTGATGAGAGAAGAAAAAAGAAGAAGAAGACGCTGGCAGTGGGTGACTTGGGTGGTTTCGGATGTTAAAGCAAGGGCTGGTTGTGGATATATGGTTTAATTGGTTTTGGTAGTGGCTAATACATGGTGGTCAATCTGATAGTTGTTCTTGCGGGTAGATGCAAGATGGAGAGGCTGCTGCTGGTTGGGCAGGGCTGGGGCCGAGAGTGAAGGATGGAAGCTTTTGTGTTGTTGGTCTAGGGTGTGCTGTTATGTGAATCCTTTAGTTGAATGAGAGGCAGGTAGTTCTGAAATATAGTATCAGTGATCGATGGTTGGCTGGAGAGGTCAATTGGTAGTCTATTGAGGTGTTGTGGTTATGGTTAATCTGGACAGTGGGACTGGAATGGCAATGGCGATGGTCTCTGTGTGGGAAATAAGAGGAATGGAACTGGGTAGTTATGGCGTTTGAAGGAAATGGATCGTGAAGGCTCTGTGTATGGTCAATCCTTTTAGCTTAATGAGAGGGCCCCCTGGTTGTCTCTTGTTCATGCCTTTTTGGAGGAGAGAATGGAGCTGAAAGTTTGGGATTTGATGCAGGAAATTTTGAAGGAGAGAATTCCATAGCTGATTTCCTGGAATTGGGAGATTGGTATCTGGATTTAATTGCTTAGGACTGCAATCCAAAATCTGAAATTAATTGCAGGATTTTGGGGTTTAATTGCTCAAGAATCTGGCTATAGTTGGGTGATTACAATCTCTGGAATTAAAAATTGAATAAATTAATCCAATTGGACTGAAATGATTGAAATCAATGAATCAATTTGGACTAAATTGAATTAAATGGATTGAAATGGACTGGAGTAAGAATACAGGCACACATTCCTTGATCTCATTACAATCCTTGGATTTTGAATTTTTTCAATTTCATTCAATTTACCCTAAATCACCTTTTTCTTTTTAATTATATCTCTAATTATACAATTTTGATTAATTTAACTTCCAATTCTAACTTTTCTTCTTTAATTAAAATCTTCATTGATTTCTAATTTGACTATTTATTTTAAAATCAACATCGAACTTCAAGTTTCTTTAACTCTTACCAAAATCAAATCAAATTAAACTCTTTTCTTTGATTTACTTTTCAATTCAAATCTCAATTATGATTCAAAAATTTTCAAACTTTATTTTCGTTTGTGTAGCTCAATTATCAATCTAATTTCAAACCCCAGCTTTTTTGTATTTAATTATTTTGTATTTTTGCATTTTGCATTTTGTATTTTTTTTATTTACAAGATTTTTTTTTTTGACATATAGAAATTAAATAAAACTACTGAAAAAACAGATTTGTTTTTGATTTTTTTTATTTTTTTAATATACAAAAATAGGGGTTAAAATTGAGTCATGACATATGCAACAAAAATTAACAAATTTAAACTGAAACAAGATGCTGACAAACTGAGTGTTGGAGTGACTGAATTTATAGTAGGAGGTTGATTTGAGATAAAATTGTGTGCGTGCGTGTGTTTGTGTGTGTGTGTAGGGGGGGTTGTGTTGTTTGATGAAAAGAAAAATAGAGGAAGAAGAAGAAATGGGAGAGGGAGAGAG
>Ga0325414_1009603_pt1 | contig 10172 bp, 2 predicted proteins | sample PopdelMetagenome_8_FD_206183 | JGI IMG/M metagenome (GOLD analysis project Ga0325414, IMG submission 206183) | Populus deltoides microbial communities from Bellville, Georgia, United States - Leaf-PdKOR-R3 | ecosystem: Host-associated > Plants > Phyllosphere > Phylloplane/Leaf | place: USA...
GCCAAATCCTAAAATTTTTCCAAGCATATTTTTCAAACAAAAATTACATCTTTTTCATGTTTAATAAAATCCAAAAATGGATATCGTAACCAGTTTATGATTATCCATTAGGATTTGGCCAATATGTCAAAAATCTTTTTCAAATCCTTTTTTAGGGTCTAGATGTAGACTTTAATATTGGTGGGGTGTAAAATTACATGATAAAGTACACCCTCATGCATTAAAGATACAAAGTGTAGAAATGCGATGCTAATAGTCAGACTTTAGAACGGTTAGAATTTAACCTGATAAGGTAGAAACTCTCTCATGAAGAGAGATATGCCTTGAACCTTAGAAAAGACCAACCAATAGAAACCCAACTTAGAAAAAAACAATCAAACAACAATGCAGCTTACCTTAGGTAGGGTGCACTGGGGGTGATGTGTCTTCCCCTTGCACAACCAGTCCCTTACCCAGACTCTCGCAGACCATAGGTTCCTAGTGACCATAATACTAGGTGGCGACTCCTAAACATTAATCATAATTCTATGATTAAAAACCATTTTCAACACACAACACCTCATCAAGAGGCACGATATAAGCCTCCGCCGTCGCCAGACGACGTCGCGCCCCCGCGACAATGAGAAAGAACTTAGTGATCAATCTCACCATTCCATATAAAAGTCTTCTAGCTTCCCCAAGCTAATTAGGTAAATTTTTAGGAAGAAGCATGACTGAGAGATATTTCCATGATAAGGCACATTGCCCTAGAGGATAAATAGTTCCCCCTTATCCATACAGGTTTTGTGCACTCATGTCCCCAAAAAGTATATCTCCATATAAAGATGACCCTGGAAAACTATGACAGACTGGCAGATCCATGAGATCACATCAAAAACATACGCAATAACCTTAATACATAGTCATCCAAGACAGTGATTTCTATATGCAAGATATTGCCAATGACTTTTAAAGGGTCAGCTAAGGCGTGGTGCAACAATTTAGAGCCAAGCTTCATCACGGGTTTCAGGGATTTATGTATGAAATCATGTCATAGTTTAGAACCAGCATGCTAGCCAAGAAGAGCTCCACAAAACTCTTTAGTATAACCCAAATAGGAGGAGAATTCACTTGAGCATATTTGAAAATGTATAGCAAAGAGATGCTTAAGGTAAAAGAATTGATTGAGATAATAAATAAGTGGAGTAAAAGAACGTTTTATATGGAGAGACTTTTTCGCCCTACTCGAAAGAAGCCTAATGAGGGTAAAATAGGTTATGAAAAACCATATCTGGGTAGAGGAAACCAATATTTTATGGCATAGACTTCCCTATTTTACTAGGAGGCTCAGGAGGAAAATCCCTCTAGACGGAGTCATTCCTCTCCTAATAAGGAGAATAACTCAAAGTGAAATCAGAAGAGGTTGTCAAAGGAACATGCTCATCTCCCTGAAAAGAGGTGTTCCTTTATCTTAAATGCTACTCTCACTGAAGTGTTCATGACTATTAAAGAGAAGGATTACGTTCAGTACCCACCTCTTATAGCGTCGCCTTTATATTCCTACACCTCTAGGAATTTTTTTTTCTTTTCTAAAAAGATAAAGGGCACGATACTAAAAGTTGCTTCACCCTGAGAAAAGGAGATTGAAAGGTTGATAGTTAATGCATATTTAAAGTAGTTTGTCAAAGGAAATACCCAATTGAACCAAAATAGAAAGAGCCTAGTTAACCTAACCAGACTCTTCTAGAGATCAATGTGATCTTAGGAGGGATCTCAGCAAGTGGAGACACCATCAATGATAAAAGGAAATATAGGAGGCAGGTTCTCATATTATCTCAACAATAAAGTCAATAACGTGAGCCTATTATTTTCACTTCAAAAAATCGAGAAGGGGTGACTTATCCCTATAAAAATGCCCTGGTCATCTCCACGATCCTAGCTAACAACAGGGCCCATGGGGTATTAATGCATGATGACAGCTCTATAAACATCCTTTTTTAGGGGTGTTATGTCCCAAATAGGATAGATCCTTCAAGGTTGACCCTAGTAAAGACTCTTTTGATTGGGATTGAAGAGTTAGAGGTATCAATAAAGGGTGCTTTAAAGCTTCCAATCATAATTGGTACACACCCTAGATGTATCACCCTCCAGTAACCTTTAATGGTGATGAATATGGCCATATGAAAACAAATAAAATAAAAACATATTTTTTTATATAAAATATGCATGAAACTTTTTAGAATTTGATTGTATGAAAACAAATAAAAACATATTTTTGTATTTTTAAATAAGGAATATTTTTTTATTTTTTTGTATTTTTAAAAACATTTTGATGAAAAAAGGGTATTTTTAATACCAGGTCAGTACCTTACAATGTAAGTCTATAGCCTTGATATTAAGTGAAATGGTTATAAAAATATGCAAGGGACCCATAAATAATTTTAAAATGGTCCCTAAACTTTTACAAAGTTTTTGGAAGCCATTTAGGGTTTGTTTGACAAAACAAGAAAATAAGGAAAAAATCAATGCTAAAAGAAAAGAGTAGAGCATGTTTTCCAAACACGTCTTTATCTAAAAATTAGAGGCATAAAAAATGCCTTAAGATTGAGTTTGGCAAATACGCTTTAAGAATTAAAAAACTATTTTTTCTTAGGTGAAAATCATACATGCCAGACATGTTTTTATGTTTAAAGAGGGCTTGACTCAAACACAAGGGTTGGGCTTACCAGCATAAGCCTAAAGGCAAAAAAAACAAGATCTACACTCAGGAAAGAAAAAATGAAGATCAAAGAGAGATTTTCATTTGAATCCATTCAAGAACATGAAGAACACCCGAAGAAACCTAGAAACTAGGGATATAATTTAGACCAAATTACATTAAATTAAAGGCACAGAAAGATGTAACATAAAAAACTAAGACACAATCATGCATTAAACAACAACAATGAGCTCTAATACGGACAATTTGACTTTAACAATAAAGAAACCCTAAACCCCGCATTCAAAAGTTGTAGGGATAAATTAATTTAAAATAAGCTTTAAGAGAACCAAATGAAGTTGTAAAATGATCATGTATATGTTATAGCTTCGATCAAATCTCAAAAGGGAGGCTAAAATATCAAGACATGAGAAAACCTAAATCTTGGTTCAAGGCATTCAAAGCATAGAACCCAAAAATTCATCACTAAACCCAGAAAGAGAAACAATAAACTTAACATAGAAAAAGCATAAAAACCTGAAAAGAAGGTCTAAATCTAGTAGCCTTGATTTAAACATACTTATGTACACTTCTACAAACATAAAAAAACATCAACAAAACCTAGAAAATCAATGCAATAGTACCTTGCTCAAGTCTTCTAGCAAACACATTTAGAAATCTAACAAGTTGATTGCATTAATCTGCCATATAATCCAAGCTACAACTACATGAACTCATGTTTGTTATGGCCCAGAAACATATCAGAACAAACAAAATGCGAACTGAAAAATAAACTTTCAAAATGATCCCATAACAAAAAAAAAAAACTAATCAAAACAATCATAAAATTTGATAAAACACTTTCTAAACTAACTTTTATCATCATGTTTAACACTCATAACACATCAATCTTATGCATTAACAGAACATGAACATATAGATACTTGTTAAATCATGGCTTAATGAGATATCTTAAACATAAATCTCTATTGTTTCTAAACTAACACCAAGTACTTAAAAGTCAATCAAAGAATGTATTTAAAGGCTCAATGAAAAATTGGGGGGGGGGGGGTGTACTTATGTTAGAGATGTAAATGGAGGCTTATGGCTGCATAGAAAAGGTGTTACTTGCTACTGGAGTTGGTGTGTGTTGTTGATGGTGGTTCTTCTTCAACTGTTGCTACTGGTGTGGAAGAAAAGTGATATCTAGCTAAAATATGGGATGAAATGTTGCATTTCGAGCTGGTTATGTTGGCTGGAACAGAGGAAGTTGTTTTTTCTTTTATAGGGAAAGACAATAATAATCTCTTTTTCTCTTTTTTTTTTCTTTTTCTTTCCTTTTTTTCCTTCCTACTTTGGCTGGAATGGCTTGCTCCTATTTATAGAAGGTGGGGAAGGTATATGGACTCCCTTCCATATTTAAATCTTGGTCATTGATCCTTCTAGGGAGTATCTCAACCATTAGTAACAAATCAACAACCTAGTACTGTCAAACTAGGTTGTTAAAGGTTGGTCTGGTCAGTGTCTTTAGATTGACATTGCAGCGGCTACAAGGGTGGTTACTCGGCAGGAACTATATTGGGTTGTAGTACATTGTTAGAGCTACCAAGAGAGCATATTCTTTATATTACCTGAGGTGTGAGAGAGCATTAAAATGGCTCTATAAAGAGGGATCCCAATCAGTTTTCTCACGGGTGAAATAAAAAAAAAAATAAATAGCATCAGACAACATGTCATCTGACCTTTATTTTTTTAGTCTTAATATTAAACAAAACGATGTTGTTTTGAACCAAAACAAACTATTTTGGTCAAAATGTACCATTTCAATAAATGAAACAACATCATTTTGCTAACCATTGATTAAATTAGGTCATAAATCACCCCCTTTTAATTTTAGTCCTCAATCTCTGAATTTTTTAATTGTATCTTTAATTGGATCTGATTTTAGGGAATCAATTCAATTTTACCCTTGCAATGTTTCAAAAGGACCATTTGATTTTAGCCTTTTTTTTTAACTTGATCCCTAATCTTGGATATTTTCAATTTCATCATTAATTAGCTCTTTAAACTTCTAATTCTTTTAATTTGGCCTCTATGTTATTTAATTTTAGTCCTTGTATTTCTGTGTTTTTTGCATCTTGATTCTTGGTCCTGAATTTCTTTAATTTGGCCTTCAATTGACTCATAAACTTTGATTTTCTTACAATTTCACCCTTGATTTCATCTAATTAAACTTGTAAGGATTGAATTTGGTCCTCTAGAATTCCAATTTTCTTAATTAATCCCAAATTAGGCTTTCAAATTTAACTTGTCACCAATTAAGTCCTTAATAAAATTAATTTGACTCATTAGATGTCTATTTAGGTCCTTATACTTAATTGATTCTTTTAATTTTAGCTTAAATTAATTCTTTTAATTTTGGCCTAAATTAATTCTTAAACTTAATTAGATCTTTTATTAGGCCCATAATTAAATTAAATTGACCTATTAAAAGTCTAATCAAGTCTTAAGACTTAATATTTATGCAAATTTGTCTGATATTCTCTTAATTTAACATTGAATTTGCATTGTCCTTCATATTCAGGTATTTTAAGGGGTGCAATTGAGTTCCTAATGTTTTCAAAGATCCAGTTTATACATTTAAATCTCTCTCCAACCTTTTATTGCCAACCAAATCACTTATCTTTCTTTTCTTTTATTTTTTAACAAAAGCAAATTTTAGGGAGCCCAAATTTATATTATAAGAGTTACCTCATATTTACAATACTTACAATAAAAATCTTATAAAAGATTTTAGATATCTCCAAGAATGATAGATTTAACAAAAATGTCAAAAACAAAGGCTCAAAAGCACATTCAAAAGAAAATAGTGACAAAAACAATATTTAAAAAAGATATAGTTAAACATCGCAATACCTAAAATGTAAAGGCTCAAAGGCACACTTAAAAGAAAATAACGTCCAAAAGCTCTATCTAAAAGAGATAGGGTTAAATGAAGCACTACCTAGAAGGCAAGGGTTTAAAGGCATGCTCATAAGAAAATAATGTCCAGAAGCATTATTTGAAAGAGATAGGATTAAGAAACGCACTACCTGAAAGGCAAGGGCTCAAAGGCGCATTGAGAAGAAAATAATACCAAGAACACCATGTAAAATATATAGGACTAAACAACATGTTATCTGGAAAGCGAGAGTTCAAAGGCACACTTAGAAGAGCAAAAAACAGTATGTAAAAGTGATAGGGCTAAACAATGCACTATTTAGAAGGTGAGGGCTCAAAGGCGCACTTAAAAAAAATAGTGTCAAAAGCGTTATGTAAAACAGATAGGTCTAAACAATACACTATATGAAAATGATGGCTCAAAAGTGCACTTAAAAGGTGATAGTTTCAAAGATGTTGTCCAAAAGTTAGTAACTTAAAGTGCACTCGAAATGACATGCTTTAAAACCTTAAAGATATATCACAATCTCATATCTTAAAAATTGAGCTTCCTTTGTATTGGCAGGAATTAAGCCTTTAATAGTTTTCTTTTGCTAGAAAATATTCAAATCTATCAAAAATGCTTTCCTTGGATTCCCTGCAAAGATTAATACGCAATGTTTTGGGGTTAATATGCATGTATTTTTACCTGAAAAATATAGGTCTCTTTTCTTCATGGACTCTGTCTCTCAAAACTTTAATCTCTAAAACAAGTTTTCATGGCATGAGCTATAACTTGTGGATTTGATCTTTGGAAAATGGATGCTTATTTAATGAGCTAAGATGATCTTTACATATCTCATTATCTAAGTGTTTTTATCTAATTGATTGTGACCTTTCAAGTTTCCCATATTTATCACTGTTTCATGATGGCTTTCCTTAAAAGACATTAAAGGACTTAAACAACTTGCTTCCCATTTTCTATTTTCCTATAATAGGAATTATATAGCTAACCCTGTTGGTTTACTTAAATTTCCCCCAGCCTGATCATGCCCCCAAGTTCTTTATCTTGTTTTGTTTGCTTGGGTTTTCTCAAGGATGATGTTATGCAGAAGATGTTTGGTTTTTTTATATAAAAGATTGCTTTCAAAGGAAAATCTTTGGAATTTAAAAGTTATTTCCAAACACAAAAATCATTTCGATACAAGTTTTAAAGCAAATTTATTTTGAAAAAATCAAGCGATTCTTGTGGACAGGGTTTCATGAATGTTAGGTTTTTTCATCCTTTTCTCTTAGTGAAAATATGAAGTGACCTTCTGTTTTTATAATTTATTGGTAAAAAAGGCTCGAGTTTCATAGGAAAGAAAATTTTTAAAGCATTCATTTTACTTATATCAATAATAAAGCATAATTGTAATATTTTAAAGATCTCATTTCATATGGGAAAGCATTGCTTACTAATTAAGCTTGCTTGCATTTGATTAGAAAGGACTTTATTAAGCATGTAATGTGGGCTTTAGATCTTAGTTATGAAAGGAAATGATATTTATAAGCTCAAGAGGTGATTAAAGATCTCAGAACTAAGGATCACTAGCACTCATTTTGGTTGATGACCTTCTAGATTAAGACTGACTTTGTAAAATGGTCTTGTCATGCCCATAATATTGGGTTCAGACTATCATCATCATACTTATTATTTTTATTTTTATATGACATGCTCAACCTTTTTGAATCATTGAATTTCTTTGTGCACCTAACTTTTATATGGGTACCTTTGGTTTTTTCATTGACCATTGAGGATTATTCTGTATAAATCTGAGGTCAAATTAATCCTTAAACTTACCCCTAGTATGGGGTGTGATTCAAGTTAGGGTTTGTTTGCAAGAAGGATTTTACTAGGCTTAACAAAGGCATGCAAAGGATATTTTTCAAGTATTGTGAACGAATTATCAAAGATGATCTTTTATCATTTCAAACGCATGCGTTTAGGATCAATAAGTTATGCTCTCATCCATTGTGATTAGTTGGACATGCAAAATAGTTTCCATCATAATTAAATTATGGATCATTATTCAATCAATTAAAACTCAACTTGAAAGTTAGTTTGAATGGTTCTTGGTTCATTTCTCAGGTTTCTAAGCATTTGGTCACCTCATTAGAAAATCACTTGAATTCCTAAAACTTGCTTGTTAAAAACAAATACCAATTTGACCTTTGAATTTGTACTGATACCTTTGATTTTCCAAAAAAACTTTTGATCTTTTGTGAAAAAGATATGCATAGTTTTTTTAGAGTTTATAAAGAGGAAAATACACCAAAGAACTCATGACCAAACTTTGATCTTTATTGATTTATCGACACAATACATTATACATGGTACGTCCTTACAACATCAGAGTTTACAGGTTTAGGTAAATCATCTCCGACCATCTTGGTTAAAAAAGGCTTTCTTTATCAAATATGGTCCTTCATAGTTTGATGCCTATTTACTTTGATATTGACAAGATCTTCTTTAATACAAGGTCTCTTTATTTGAATACTCTTGGTCTAATCCTCTTGTTGTATGCCTTAGCCATTCTAGTCTAGTATAACTGGTGGTAACGAATTGTTGTCTGACTCTTCTCATTAATTAGATTCAAATGCTAAAACTTTAGTTTTTCCCATTTTGATTCTTCAAGTTCTGCATCTATCAAGATCTTTAATGATGGAATCTCTACTTTGAAAAGCATCATCGCTTCCATCTAATATACTAAAAGTAAAGGTTTGCACCCGTAGAAGTTTTAATTGTAGTGTGATGTGTATGAAATACGTACGAAAGCACCTTATGTTAATGCTTATAAATGACTAACATATTTTTTAGATGATCTTCTTAAGATTCTTATTAGTTGTCTCGATATCACCATTCATCTTGGGTTTGTAAGGAGAAGACTTAAAGTATTTAATCTTCCACTTAGTGTAGAGTCCAACCTATTAAAATTCTGAGCATTGTTGGTTATCAATTTTGCCAAGCTGTAGTGACAAATCAAATCATTTTTGTTGAACCTCTTGACCACTTTCTGTATAACGTGTGTATAGAAGCTAACTTCTAATCCCCACATATCAAAAGTTCAATGTGAGGTCATATTAAACAGAGGTGTCGAAGGTGCATTTATTTTATCACTATATACCTGACACTTATGACATTTCCTGAAATAATCAACACAATCCATTTCCATAGTCAACCAGAAGTATCTAGATCGCTGCATTTGTTTTGCCTATGTATCCCTGTTAACATAAGTTATGCAGATTCCCTCGTAAACTTCTTGTAATGCTTGTTTAGCCTCTTTCTCGTTCAAACACCTTAGCAAAGTCCCAATGACCTTTTATATAGGATTTCACCATCCAAATAATAATCCATCACCATCCTTCTTAAAGTGTTTGCATCCATTTTGGAGGCTCCTCAAGGATGTTCCTGATGTTGGATAAATCTCTTGATATCATTCTACCATGGTTTTTCATTTGGTATCTCTTCGGGTGAGCAGTAATGAGTTTAGAGATTTCTAACTTTAATGTTTATTAGTTGAATCCTATGTTAACATAGGCAATAGTTGTTATTGATAGAAATACAGCTGAAATAGAAGTGTAATTATAAGATAAGTATCTTCCTATAATTTAGGCCTAAATTATAGGAATGTGATGTAAATCATGATTAATGTAAATCAGGATTCCTTCCTATTTAAGGAACGGGACTCTCATGTAAAGAATTCATTCATTCAGCCAATTTGACATCCTACCCCTAATATTGATTAGCGTCATCAAGGTTTAGGTGATCAAGGCATCAACAAATTGATTATTGTCTCTACTTATATGAGAATTTTATCTCATCAAACTCACTAGCCAACTTCGAGAGATAATCTTAGTATGGCCTTAATTTCTCATTCTTAGTTTGTCATTCCCCTTTCACCTGATAGATAATTAGCATTGATTGTAAACATCAAGTTTTTCAACTTTCAGCTCTAAAGCAATTTCTAAACTGATGATACAATCTTCATATTCAGTCGTGTTATTAGTGCATTCAAACTACAACCTCACTGAAACAGAATACTGTATAGGATTTTAATATTATATATAGTGTAATTTACTAAAAATTAAAATTAGACTTACTAGAAAAGGTAAGATGATATTCTAAAAAGACTATATATATATATATATATATATATATATATATATATATAGCGCCATTTACCCTCACAAATATGTTTCTAGGCCTTTATCATAAAACTTCAAAAATTTTCTCTTTCCCAGGAGACTAATTTTGGAACCAAAATCAACCTCATAATCCTATTATCTATTCACATAGAGAATGAAAATCATATATATACAGCTTTAGTGCACAAGAAATGCTCAAAAGAAAGTCCAACAATAAACAAAAATCTCTTCAAATAAGAAATCTAAAAAGGTAGAAGGAACTTGAAAAGGACCCCAACAGATAGTATACACATGAAATGCATTTGATATGATAAAAAAAGAAAAAAAGGAATAAGAGGGAGGGGGTGGGGGTGGGGGTGGGGGTGGGGGTGGGGGGTTTGGCTTGTGT
>Ga0325414_1009609_pt1 | contig 10168 bp, 10 predicted proteins | sample PopdelMetagenome_8_FD_206183 | JGI IMG/M metagenome (GOLD analysis project Ga0325414, IMG submission 206183) | Populus deltoides microbial communities from Bellville, Georgia, United States - Leaf-PdKOR-R3 | ecosystem: Host-associated > Plants > Phyllosphere > Phylloplane/Leaf | place: USA...
GGCCAAAGGAAAAGAAAAGTGTTTGCTTTGATTCTTGTTTACAGAGTTATCTTATTTGTGAAGATGGGAAACAAAATTCTTAATGCCCAAAAAACATGGTAGAGCAGTTAGCTAGATTTCCATCGTCTTTAATGATTTCTGCGTTGTCTATGACTATATCTTATGATTACAATATCATTGGTACACGCTATATATATTTAGTACTAAAAGAAAGTTCGGCATTGCTAATTAATGTATTTGTCGGGAGAAAAAAAATTCTGATCATAAATTAAAAACTTGATGTATGTGAAAATTACATATTAGATAATACTTTTTTTTTAAAATACCAAGAGGATAATAAACTACATCGATTTAAGTTGATTTAAGTTAATTATTTAATTTGTGACCCGAGTTATAAAATTATAATAAATCTATAAAAAAAACCAAAACAAATTATAAAATTTAATTTTTAATTAAATTACTATTGATAGATGAAATTAAAAAAAAAATTAAAAAAAAAACTTAACAAAAGATTAGAGCGAACCTGAGATAATCTAATCAAAATCACAATTCAGGTTATGTAACTCAATGGATTTAATAACTTTTTATTTATGAAATTATTTTTTATTCAATTATATGATAACATAGTGTGTTGTTTTCTTTTTACATCAAACAATATTTTTTTAAATAATAAATATGATGGATGCTTTAGATTAGAAAAACAAAAAAAAAAAGATCCAATTTTTGAAGATAAATAATAAAAAATGATCTTTTTTTAAACTAAATAACAAAATAGGCATTCAAATAATAAAAAGTGGTCTTTTTTAAAGCTAAATAAGAGTGAAAGTGCATTAAAAAAAACTAAAAATAAAAACAAGCTAGGTGGGTGGGCTTGTAATTGAATCAAAAAAGCTTGTCTTGTATGCTAAGCTTTTTTTAGTCTTAGAGGGTGGAATACCTGTTTTTTTTAATTAAGAAAAACATCTTCGACCCATCATCTATATTCATAGAAACTAACGACTAAACGGTCATCGAAAAATCAAGGAGAAGGTATTTTGTAACTAGAAAATCTTTTTTTAATCTAGCCATCACATTGGCTCTGGTCGTTCTGAACTTGGGCTCCTATCATGGCCCTCACTCCTTTTCTAAGGTGTCTTCGCCCGTTGTCATGAGGCGGTCTGAACTTGGCTCATATCATGGCCATTACACCTTCTCTCTAAGGTGTCTTCTCCCATTGTCATGAGGCGGTCTGAACTTGGGCTCATATCATGGCCCTCACACCTTCTCTCTAAGGTGTCTTCGCCCGTTGTCATGAGGCGGTTTGAACTTAGGCTCATATCATGGCCCTCACACCTTCTCTCTAAGGTGTCTTCGCCCATTATTATGGGGCGGTTGCATCCTCCTTCAGCTGAGATGCTTCAAAGTGGCTCCAAAAGTTCTTTACCACCATATGGACTATGAGAGAGATTACTGCCACTGATTACATAGAAAAAGAAAGTTGTGGTATGCTCCTCACAATCCTTCATCTCAATTTCTATGTTTAGAGCTTCTATGCCTTTCTGCTTGACAGCTCAACCTACACCAACTCTCTTTAATGTCTTTGCCTTTCATCATAGGCGGTCGCCTTTTATCACAAGTATTTGCACCCCCTCAATTAGGTGCCTCTATAACAGCTCTCTTTCTATCCTTGCATGCACAGGAAAGGTCTTCGCATGTTGTCTTCATTAAGAGCACAAGAGACTTCCTGTTGTACAACCTCTATATAGTCTATGCTCTGAGCTTTATCTGGGAACACTTCTTTTTCTTGCACCTGTTGTTTCATTATAGCACCTTATTAGATCTTACGGGTACTCCTGCATAATCTTCGTGTGCACTCGTGCAATTTCTGTTCTCCAGATTTTTCCTATTCCTTGCTTATGTTTAACAGTAGCTCATCCTGTCACAACACCTGTCCAAGTCAAAATAGGGTGCCAATCTTTATCCCATTTGCTGTATTTCTCTTCAATTATCAAGGTCTTCATTAATTCTCCCCTCGAGAAATCTTAGTCACCGAATCTAACTTCTTTGGAGAAATCACCACTCCATCATATCCTTGAACATACGAAATCCAACTGTTCCTTTGTGCCATTATCCTGCTAGTTTTTAACCGTTTCATTACAAACTGCTATATATATGAAAATAGTATCCTATGGATAATCCTTCCACTAAGCAAGTTCCCAGGAAAGATTGTAGGGGTCACACCGGTCCCGCTTAAAACCCAATCTCCTAGATAAAACTTCTTAGGCCATATCTATCCATCGTACTGTCTTTTCGTATATACAACCATTTGCTAGCTTTGTCCCGGCTTTCCTTTACAAGTGATCTGGAATATCTTGGTTTTATACCTGATTTCTTAACATCTGGTGAGACTATCAGTTCTTAGATTCGTCAAGATTGGTCTTCATTAATTTTCACTCTCCACCTCAAATCGTCCACATGATCGGGTGTTCAGAGTGTCACAAATTTGCTTTCCTTCAAAGCAATTCAAATCTCCCCACTTAACAGTTCAACACACATAATTGGGCAAACATGTGTGACTTCTTCTTCTTCATCTCCATCGACTACTATGATGACCTTCCGATGCCTTCAGATCGGGCAATCTCTCTTAATAATTCACCATCACCACTTTTAGTCTCAAATCTCAATGATCAGACTATACCATTGCATCCGGAATGATGAAATTAGCTGGAAACAAGTCTGAAATAATCCAAAAAAAAAAAAAAAAAACCCCACAAGGTGACTCAAAAGCTAAGTTTTATTTGACTGAATAAATCACTTGGCATACGTGTATGAAAGCAAGACCTATCGATCCTCAATGCATTGAGTTTGAGATGAAGAAAGGCCATCTTTGATAATCCTTTCACGAGGCTGAAATATATCCTTTGCAGTCCCATTTTGAGCCTAGTAGTGTTTTTTTGAAAATAACCTTGACTAGGATCACATCCTACACTGGGGGGCAAATAAGATAGGTTTTTTTAATCATCCAGACAAAGCAGTGAAGATGGGTGCTGGAATTGATCATGTAAGTTTTAGTCCTTCATTATCATCCTAATGAAGCAGTGAAGATAGATGCTGTGAAAAGAAGATCCAAAGGATCCAAAAGATTTGAGCTTCTCATAAAAACAACTAAGGTGATTATGCTCAACCAAAAAAAAAAATGAAGAAAAAACAAAGAGAAAGAGCCCAAACCCAACACTGGGGGGCATGAAATCCATTTTGGCAAGAAAGTCAAAAGAAAAGGTCAGGGATAAACACAAGTGATCCTTAGTTTTGAAATCCCTCAAACACCTTTTGAGCCTGCAAAATATCATTTCTTCGTAATCAATAGCCTAAGCCTACATTACGTACCTAATCAAGCCCTTTATGATCAAAAGCAAGCAATCTGGATTGGTAGGCAGTGCTTTCTCGTGCGGGTCAAATCATTATTTATGCAAATAAAATAAATGATTTGAACCGATTTGGTTCTCAATAACCCTCAAATTGAAATTCAAACCGTTTATGACCAACCAGATGTCCCTTCATCTTTAAACCAAAAGCAAAAGCTTTCATCATTTCAAGAAACCTGTCAATAGGAATCGCTTGAATTTTCTAGAACAAGTTTATTTTGCACCAATGTCAAAATGATTTTTATGATTGGAATAATTTGGAAGTTCTAAAAATCTGCATGGAAACATTTCCCTGTAAATAACCCAAACTTTCTTTCACATAGCCTCATTCCTAAAGAAAACCCAATGTGAACACTTGGGGGGCATGATCAAGCTGGGGGGGCAAACACCTGGTAGGGTTGGCTCCATGATTCCTTTTCTAAGGAAAATGTTGGGTAAAATGGACAACCTTTAAGATAAAGGTTGGAAGACAAAGAAATGTGACAACATCAAACCCTTCTCAGAGGTCAAGATCACAACATATGACTCGAGTAAGCAAGGATGAAAAGGCCATCAAAGGTTATTGATAACACTTCAATTTTTAAGGAAAAAAAAGACACCATGAAGAAATGGGGGCCTATATTTCTCAGGTAAGTAGACATGCATATCAATCATAATGCATTGTTTTCAACATTTTCAGCAAATTGTTAATCCATCATCAAAACTTTTAGGCAGTGCGTTTTCTAACCCTACCTCATTTTAAGTGTGCCTTTGAGTCCTCACCACTTAGGTAGTGCGTTTTCTAACCCTACCTCCTTTTGAGTGCGCATTTGTGCCCTCACCATCCAATTTTTGGGTAGGTCACCCATTACAACTTGACCATTTTCCATGTTTTTTAATTTGGGTAGGTCACCCATTACAGTGAGACCATTCCTCCACTTGGGTAGGTCACCCATTATAACACGACCATTCTTTCCCTTTTCTATTTTGGGTAGGTCACCTGTTACAACTCGACCATTCTCCATGTTTTTATCTGGGTAGGTCACCCATTACAATACGACCATTCCTCCACTTGGGTAGGTCACCCATTACAACATGACCATTCTTTTCTTTTTCCATTTTGGGTAGGTCACCCATTACAAATCGACAATTCTCCATGTTTTTTTATCTGGGTAGGTCACCCATTACAATTAGACCATTCCTTCACTTGGGTAGGTCACCCATTACAACAAGACTACTCTTCCTTTTTCTACTTGGGCAGTTCACCCATGAAAATAGACCAGGGTAAGTGTGTTTTCACATAGGATTTTGGTTCTGGTTAGAGGGGATTGGCAAAAGAAATCTTAGGTTATCCTCACCACACAAGATTTTTGGTTCTGGTTAAAGGGGATTGGCGAAAAGAATCTCAGTTTAGCCCAACCACATAGGATTTGGTTATGGTTAGAGGGGATTGACGAAAGGAATCCCAGTCTATCCTAACCACATGATTTTTGGTTATGGTTAGAGGGGATTGGTGAAAGGAATCTCAGTCTATCCTAACCACATGATTTTTTGGTTCTGGTTAGAGGGGATTGACAAAAGAAATCTCAGTCTATCCTAACCATTTACATGATTTTTTGTTATGGTTAAAGGGGATCGGCGAAAGGAATCTCAGTTTAGCCCAACCACACAGGATTTGGTTCTGGTTAAAGGGGATTGGGGAAAGGAATCTTAGTCTATCATAACCACATAAAATTTTAGTTCTGGTAAAAGGGGATTGACAAAAGAAATCTCAGTTTAGCCTAACCATATAGGTTTTGGTTCTGGTTAGAGGGGATTGGCAAAAGAAATCTCAGTCTATCCTAAACATTCACATGGTTTTTGTTTTTGGTTAAAGGGGATTGGCGAAAGGAATCTCAGTTTAGCCCAATACGATTGATGTTTCAGGTCAACCAAATTTTGAGAAGACCAGTTTCAGAAGACCAATTTTGTTTATCTTTACAATACTTACTACGCAAAATCTTTGCTCCGTAAGCACTGTAAAAGAGGGGGCAACTGTCATAACCCATTTTTTGGCCCCCGCATGAAAAATAATAAAATAAAAAAAATCTAGAAAATGTTATCAAAAAATAATAACAGTGAAAAAAGGATCCCAGAATGCTAAAAAAATAATCAAAAATTGGTTGAGGAGGTTAAAAAATACAAAGATTAAAATTTGACAATATTTTATTGACTAGTGAGAGCCCTGTTGACAAAGAAAATTCAATTTGAGGAACAAAAGTCCAAAATTAGATGTTTATGGACTCAATTAAATTTTATTAAAGGTTTAATTGAATTTATAGAGAGTTTGATTGCAGAAAAAATTGATTTGGAGTCAATTTGGGCTTCAATTGGAAGAAATTAAAGTTTTGGGGTCAAATTATAATTTTTGGAAGTTAATTTGGTCAAATCAGGGGCTTAATTGCATAAATATTGAAGTTTAATAGCCAATTAGGGACTTAATTAAAGAAATCCGAAACCAAGGACCAAAATGAAAAAGGCGCGTAAGTAGAAGGGCTGGAATTAAAGCCGGTCAGGGTCCCAATTGAAGAAATTAGAAGTTTATTGTTCAATTGAGGGTCAAATTGCATCATATCAAAACCAAGGACCAAAGTGAAAAAGGCGGTCAACTATAGGGCTGCTGTTGGATTTTGGCAGGGATGAAATTGCATTAATTTTAAATCAAAATTGCAATTTAGGACTTGATTGAAAACATTACAAATTGAGGACCAATATGAAAATGGACACGTTTTTGCCGCCTTTGCATTTAAATGAAACGGCGTGTTTTGACCAAAACGACGCCGTTTCATGCACTGTTTAAAAAAAACTCAAAACGGTGCTGTTTTGAACGGCACCATCATCTTCTTCCCCAGTACACGCAGAGAACAGGGAAGAAAATGTTGTTTTTCTCCTTTGTTTCTCACCGACTTCCCTCCCCTCGATGACCTTCAAAAAGACGCCAACTTGCCACCCTTTCCACGTGTTGAAGAGGCGGTGGAGCGGCGGCAGCACAGTGGCCGCCCCAGCCACGTTTCCCTCCCCTGTTTTTGCCTATAAAAATAGGGGGAAGGGACTTAAAAAAAGAGAGACCGAGAAGAAGATGAAAAAAAAAGGAGAAAAAAAGAGAGAGAGAAGAGAAGAGAAGAGAGTAAGAGCAGAGGAGAGGGAGAAGACCCAAAAAAAAGAAAAGAAGAAGAAGAAGCAGATAAAATAACGAAAAATAGAGGAGAGAGAGAGAAGGAAAAAAAAGAGCAAAACCGCCGGCCACCGTCTCCACCGCCGACGACAACAGCCGCGCCTCCTCTCGACGGGTAAGCTTCCTTCCTTCTCTGCTCCGTCTTCTCTTTTCCTTTCATTGGCATGCAGAACGTAATTCACATTCTGCAGCTAATGAATAATTGGCTGGTTACTATGCTGTGCACATTAACCGGCCAATTATCGTTTTAATGGGCCAACCTTGGCCCATTTTGCATATTGGGCCGGTTCTGGCCCGTTCCATTTGTTTTGGGCTGGAGCCAGCCACTTTTATTTTGGTTTTGGGCCGGTGTCGGTCCGTTTCATTTCATGTCGGGATGGTGGTGGCCCATTTTCACGTCGGGCCGGTACTGGCCCATTTTGTTGTATGCTGGGCCAGTGCTGGAACATCATTTTTTATGCTGGGCCGTGCTGGCCCATTCCAAAAAAATATAGCATAAAATACAAATCTGGTATTAAAATACCCAGTTGTCGTCAAAACATCCAAAAATACAAAAAAAATTGAAAAAAGAAAAAAAATGTTTTTGTGCATACGGCCAAGTGTCTCAAAGCTAAAAAATCATATGATGTTTTTCATACAACAGAAAACAATATTTTAGCATGCATTTTGACTTTAATAACCAGTTTATTAAAGTCAAGAGAACATTGGCCAAATTTTCAAAAATAACAAAAATTTTATTTTGTTTTGTTCTAGTATCAGGGATTACGGATTTATACGTAAAACGTATGCCCGATATTAAAAAGGTTTTTTTTTTTTGACAACATAAAACAATTAGGTTTTACCTTATTAAGATAAGAACCTTCTTACAGAGGAAGACTTTTCTTAAATCTTAGACAGACCGAACCAACAATTAGAAATGCAACAAAACTTTAGATTTTTTTTCAGACAACAAAACAATGTAGCCTACCTTAGGTAGGGTGTAGTTGGGGTGCTAATACCTTCCCTTTAAGCAACTAGTCTCCGTACCTGATCTCTGAAGACCGGTTAAGGTTTTTAGTGACCATAATATTAGGTGGCGACTCCCAGTCCATATTTTACTGATAAAAGACAAGAATTTCTTGTCTCTTCATATTTGCCAGACATGATTCCATTTTTCCTATGAGAGTGGTGGAAGATCGTCGCGACGCCGCACATGTGCGACAATCTTTTTATAGGCAACAATGGTGCCACCAGCTCCTACTCTTCTTCAACAATGGTGACTGCCAACTGCAGCTCTTCTTCAACAATGGTGGCTGCCAAAGTCAATGGTTGATGTCGTCCATTTGTTGCACATTAATGGCAACAAACCCAACAATCACCCCCTTTGTCATTCATGTGGGGCAACTGTCCGTTTGTTTCTTCAGCACAAGTTTGCAACTCGCAGATCTTCCAAGCTTACCATTCTAAGAGCGTCTTTGGCCAAGTTTACAAGTACTTGCCACACCTTTCAATCACCAGAGTCACCAAAACATACCCTTGCTCACACCAAAGGATCACTTCAACCAGATGGTCTGCCACTTCACATCTGAAGAGTGTTAATGCTTGTCTCTAGGACACAACATTCCCCTTCGAGCTTATCAACCGTGCTCGATACGGAATGATTTATCAAGCCTCACATCACGGATTACAACACCCCCTCAAACGGAAATATCTATTTCCAAGTGTGACAGTCATTATTTGAGTATCTTAATATGATCACAAGCTCACTACTCTTCCAAGAGTCTACTCATGTAAGAGTTACGTCTACCCTCTGTTCCACCCTAGAAACCACGTCTTACTTCTCCATGAGTCTCTCACTCTTAATCCTAAGAATCCAGGTAGCTCTCTACCTTTACCTATGGGGCATGCACGAGCTGCGGCCCCTGTCTAAATGAGTTAGAACTATTTTCACTTGTTTGCCCTATTTCCTGGGTTATGGTTAATATCCCTGCTTCAGTGGCATAAAATTATGGTGTAAAATAATGTTGTAGAATAATCTTTGCTAAGCTATCCACCAGGCAAGTCATGACATATATTTGCAATTGACAAATCAAAATCAACGCCATACTATAATTAGATTTAATTAAGTTGAAGATCAGAATATCCCGTCAGGTGGCTCACCTCTTTTATTGTGCTTCGATAGCTTGTGTGAGGGGAAATTGAACTTTTTTTTTCTTTATGTTTTTTACATGATAAAAATGTCCGCGAGATTAATTTGTAAATGCACGAAAACAGGATCGATTCCCCCTTCTTGATTTTTTTTAATTGAAAAACACTTCTTAAAAAGTTTTCAAAACACTAAGCCACTTGATTCTCGAGGGGGGCAAATAAATAAAAGAGAGAAAATGCTTCTCGATGGAGACAAGATCAATCTACGCTGAATCGGATTGCTTTATAAGTGGACGATATTCCATACGAAGCCAAAACTCTTGCTGGTCTAGTGATCGAACTATTCAAATAAGCCCTTGCTTCATAGTCAAACGCCGAATCGAATCCATCATATCAAACCCAAAATTTTATTGTTGTTCCCGTAATCAAATCACACTGGAATCCATCAAAAGAAATTTGGTATTATTCCATTGTAATAACAACTAATCGTACCGCTCCTTGTATCTTTGGCTAAACACAATTGAGTTCTTGATGTTTCAAATTGTTTTATTTTGGTCCTAGAAATATTCAGGCCAAACATTTTTCCATGGATCCGTAGGATAGGGATAGAACTAAATTAAGAAAAAAAATCAAACAACTAATTCGAAAGAGAAAGCCCACAACTTTCTATTCGATTGTTAGAAACAATATCTAATAAAAGGATTGATTAACTGTAGTTATTATTGGTTGAGAAGACAATCAAATTAGATTTAGAAGATATTGTTTGAGTCAATTTTATTATTTTATTATTTGTAGTTTAATTTCAAATTTCATGTTATTAGAATTCTGATTTTTCTGTTTGTTATTGTTCTATTCAAAAAGTTATAAACTTCATATTAGAGAAAAATAATCAATAATAAAATACGAATTCTGATTCTAGTTGTTGAGATACTTTTAAGCAAAATTCTATTGCTTTTTATACCTGCTTTCTTCTTTTTCTAGCTGTCAATCAAGACAAATATCAATTCAACTATAGAAACTTTTCTACGATCATTATCAAAATAGTCTCTCCAATTCATAGTAACATTTTAGCCGAAAAGTGTGGTAGATAATATACAGTGTTGTAAAATTGAGAGCTGGTGGCTAAGAGAAGGTGAGATGAAAACATCGATACTTATGATTTTATTGGTGAAAAGAATGAAACGAAGCAAATTCTTAGGCTTGGTTTGAGCAAGTTTACAAAATATTTTTCTATTTTGTTTTTCATATTTATTTGATTTTAAATTCTGCTATATTATTTTTATTAGAGTTTTTTATTTTCAAAATAATTTTAAATGCCTTGTTTTTTAATATTAAATTGTTTGATGATTAAACTTTATAGTTTTAATTAATTTGTTTTCGTGAGGATAACTTTGTTTTAGCAAAAAAGTGCATTATTGTCATTTTTTTAGTTAATTTATTTATT
>Ga0325414_1009610_pt1 | contig 10167 bp, 8 predicted proteins | sample PopdelMetagenome_8_FD_206183 | JGI IMG/M metagenome (GOLD analysis project Ga0325414, IMG submission 206183) | Populus deltoides microbial communities from Bellville, Georgia, United States - Leaf-PdKOR-R3 | ecosystem: Host-associated > Plants > Phyllosphere > Phylloplane/Leaf | place: USA...
CGCACCTGGAGCTACAACACCGAAGAACACAAAAGCAGCCGAGTCAAATTTGTAAATTGTACAGCTGAAAGGATCCAGAAATTTCAATTTCAGGACCCATTTACATATATGCCCCTCCCACAGCTTCAACAATAATGTATGAATCCATTGCCACTATAACTTTAAAAAAAAAAAAAAAATGAAAACATATATCCCATTCGACTAACCTGATTTTCTTTTACAAAGGTACAAAACTTAGCACTAGCTTGAAAACAACTCTAGGAAGGTGGAAAACCAATTAGATTATACACTGATAACACCTAGACAACTAAGCAGCTATATTCATACACAACTGCAAATCATCTAGTACCACCTAGAACAGCAAACCACAACATGCTGACCAAAGAATTAACGAGTTCGCATGTCAGCAGAAGCAACCATGCTCAGCCAATATTCTCCTCTTGACCACCAGCTTAAGCTCTATCACCAAATTATACTCCTCCTTGAAGTGCCCTTAAACCAACCGATCGAGTTCCAGGAGTTATTTTACCACATAAAGTTAATGGAACTCGAGAGCCAGAAACCTGCATTTTCATAGTTTTATCTTCCTTATGTGTCATCAAATTGAAAACAATCTGCAACCTTCAGGTGATTTGCAAGCCGAAATACAGCTGACTGCACAACTTCAGATCTCGCGGAGACAGAATTGGGAAGATGGGGCAGGCAAATGGGTAGATATTGCTCATCTTCAAGAGGGCAGAAGACAGAGAGCACAGATCTGCAGAATATGAATCTGAAGACACATTCCGTTAACATATGTTGGTAGATTAGCTAAAATCCAACACTATCCAGACTAAAAACAATTACTAATAAGTTTTAACGTTTCATAAAAAGGAACATTGAAAAAAGGGGTAGTGCTGCATCTTCATTGAAAGCCCTATTATTGTAAGATAGCATTTCAGCCACAAGTGAAGAACCAGCAGATAGTATAAAGAATATTGAATAATTTCCCAGTTTACTACTAATTTGCTTCTATTGAGAGATAAATATACCTAAGAATAAGCCTCCTTAGAAATGGATCGGATAAAACTTGTGCCCAAACCAGATCCAGGCCTTTTGATGTACAAATAATAACCTCCCACTCAGAGAATGCAATGGAGAGTATCTCCTCAGCATCATTGTAAAAATCCTAAAAGCAGTCCCGTTAGCATAGGAGAGCAAATAGGAATGAGAAGATTATCATAAAAATGTAAGAACTTGGGCCAACAACTTACCATATCAGAATCAGCAGAAGTGAGGCCAACCATCTGGCAGAATGCCTGCAAAGGAGCAGTCAAGAAAAAAGTAAACTGACTTCCACAATGTGATGTATCAACAGCAGATAGGTTCTTGAATGCTGGTTTCAAAGGTGAAAGAAGCAAGGCAGCTGGCTCTCCCCTTTCTGCACCATGTAGGACCTGAGCAAATGATCCACAATTCTCAATCATGCAACTTGACAGATAAAGCAGAACTCTAAAATGCAAGGCTGAAAAGCAGAGTGTCAAAGAACCATCTCAACCCAATAGCTTAACCTGTTAGGTGAGGTCTCAGAATATGATTTATATTATTCTCTAACAGAGAATCCTAGGTATGATGCACCCCTCAGATAACAGAAAAGAAGTTTTGAATATTTGCCTCATAAATCCCTTCGCAAATATGCTGGCAAGACAATTTGATCTCTGAAGAAGGGAGTCAGATCTAAATACATGTTACAAGGCGAGGCTTTAGGCACCCAGCTGCTTCCTCCCCAATCCATTAAAGATTAATGAATTAATGAATCCCATCAAACTCGCTAGCAAAGGAGGTCAACAATTAAATCAGCTCTAGAATATTGTTTAAGGGATTAAAATTGAATCAGGTGGAGGTGTAGTGTGCGTCAGTTGAACATATCACCTCAGCTTTTGCATCTACTATGTGCACCAGTCAAACACACCAGGTGTGGATTAGAAGTAACAAAATTTACTGCATAGGTTTTGTAGATCAATTACTCTGGTTCACCTAAAAAAGAATTTCTTATATGGAAATGTGTGGCAATTGTCAAGTAAATCATACCAATAGGTAGTATCGTCTATGCAAATAGCTCTTCAAATAGGATATTGATCTACTTTAAGACTCTAGTGCAATTAAAATCCAACAGTTTGTTTAAAGATAGCTAGTGCAATGTTTCCCTGCCTATGTATGTAAACAGCAAGTTATTCCAATGCATGCACTGATGCAATATTTGATGAAGAACGATCCTCTGCAATGTATCCTCTTTTTAAAAAAAAAAAACAATCTGCGACTTATTGTCTCTTCCCCAAAAACACACACAAATCAATGGACAAGCATATGCAATCCATCATGTTCAATAATATTTGTAGACATGAAAATCTACCGTGTTAAATTTAAATGCAACCTCACTCACAAGCCAGAAAAAATCAATTCTAAAAACTGTAGAATGGTACGATAAGTCCAAATTCTATGACAAGTCATACACAGGTTATGACAAACCTGCCTTGAATGCATGGCTGCTGTCACTATCAATAATCAAGAAAAGAGGTCTTCGAGTAAAAGGAATTATATCGCCAGGGTAAAGGGCATTTGACCCTGAAAATCCAAAAGCATCACACCTTAGAGTGGAACAGCAATATAGGAAGGTCATAAAAGTAATTTGGAATAGCTGTGAATAATTACACTACGAATAACAAACTGAGGCTAAACAGTAGGAAGAGCAACAATAAAGAGAAGCAACCTACCACCATATCCCCGGGGACCTAACCAGAGATAATTGTCGTAGTAGTCACTTGACTCTCTCTTGCCATTACAATGAGATTCAGGTGCAGAGCTTTTATCTTCGCCATATACTCCAGAGACAACCTTGTCTTTGGAAGATTTCCTTGATCCCCCAGAGCTTCCTGACTGAGAAAGATTACTATGAGCAGCCTTCCCTGAACAATTGATTCATTAAGACAATTAGCGTAGGATGATGAGATACAATTAGTTGAATTTTACTGGCATTATGGAGGATCATCAACCTGAGGCTGATAGATATATTAGCACAATGGTCTCTGGAGGGAGCTCTTCGCAAATTGTTGCCATAACCTGTGCACGATAGTCAAACTGAAATCAGCCTTCTATCCTTAGGAAGGAAATGAAAAATAAAAATGCCCTAGAAATATGAAATGATCACCAACTTATCTATGAGCCCTAGCATTTCCAATGGGAAAACTATTCCATAAGTAGACTTGTACGTATTCAACAAGTAAACTGCATGTTTTTTGTACAAGATTTTGCTACATTGAGCTGCGTTCTACCACTAACATAACTGTGCTTTACATGAAAAATATAACCACCCTATACAAAGTTAACTTGCAGAAAAAAGTTATGCCACAACATACATTGACTGTACCTGCGCTCCACACTAGGGAAGGAAACACAAATTTTTCTATAAAGAAATGTAAAGATTCAAATTAGGCCTGATTTCCAGGAAATCCTGATAATGCGTCACTCTGAAAGCAGAGCAGCCTAACTGTGAATACAAACAGAGATGGGTAACATAAATAAAATCAACATGTAAGAGTTTCAGAACTAACTGCTAGCAACTGGGTCACCGATGGACGATAAAGAACAGCTTTCCTGGGATTTGGTGGTAAAGTTGGATCAGTCAAATCTGCAGCCAAGTTTATATCTATCAATCCAGAAGCAGCTCCAGAATGATCAATTACAGTGCCATTTTCATTCGATTCCACTGGATGCTTTTGGTAAACTGATTCAACAGGACGCTTCTGGTAGAAAGATCCACTAGGTTCCCATTCTAAACATTGCATCATCCTGTATGTGTCTAAAGTAAGTTCTGCAAATTTTACCTGAAAATGACAAACAAGGTTGGTTATAAAAAAAATCTCTTATTGGGAAAATTCTCAGTTCAAGCTCCATGCAACCTTATCAATAAACAGTCTTACAAACATTAAAAAACATTTACTTCGTTTCTATGATAACTTGTCAAGAGCGCATCTCTAAATTTTACAATCTTCCTGGCATGGAAACGAGCCAAATAAGGACGAGAAGCTGGATGGGAATCAAACAGAGCACAGTACCGCAAAGGCCTGACATTTGTGAAGGCAGTACCAACTTCCATAAAGCGGAAAATTTCTTGCACCACTAGCTTCCATTCTTTGAAGTTTGTTTCCTGAGAACAAATAATCCATTTGTTTTTATTCATGCAAGTATCAACAGAAAGCTAAATGCAGTATTTGAACTTCTGAATGGTATAGAAAAGTGTTAGTTTTTTCTAATTAATTTGGAAATATTTAAGAAATGCCTCCGAGTCCATGTCTCATATAGACACGCATAAAGGTCAAACTTAGAGTGTGTAAATTATTCATTCTACCATATAATAAGTATGACCTGGAATTGCATCCATTGCCTCACCCATCATAGCCTCGCTAATTCTAATGCTTAACTTCCATTCTTGGCAATGATCCATCAACTGTCACATTGGAAAAAACAAGGCAACTAGGCCAACTAAACCAACTTCCAATGATTATGTGCATTGTCGGCTCTCTTGACCATGTGAACAAGATGCTCCAAGATGGTCACTAGAAGAAGGAAAAAATAAAGGATGCCAATATGCACCCACTTCACCCTTTTAATCTGGAAAAATCAAGTTTAAGGTTATATATAAAGACAACTTAAATGATTATTGTTGTCTTTTATTTTAAGAGTTGATTTTTTGAATGATCCATGCACCCCACCACATTTCAGCTTTAGCCTTCAGGTGTCTAAGTCTTTCAATGTAAGAACTCGCTGCTTCAGGAGTCAAAACTTTTGAACCAATTATACATCACGAAGACCATCATCAGTACTGCCACAATTTATAATGGAATAGAGACTGGATTTCTTTCTGTTCATTTATCTCATTTTCCCCCTTTCCAGCCTTTCTTTAGAACTGGAAGCCACTCATCTGAGTCAAGCAGTTGTCAGCCAGGCAACTCAACTGAAGTTACCACCACTTGACTCAATAGTTCTGCAAATGCCTTAACCCTACATTCAGAAAGACATATTTTCACTCCTGCCTCTACCTTCACCAATTCTCATAACAGTAAAATAATTCAGCAACCTCTAACTAAAGTTGAAAGGCCATGCTTCCTTTCCATCAAAAAGGGTATTTTGTTTTATAAAAAAAGATAGCTACAGCAACTGAGCTTACCATAATATGTAAGGCATATAGATCCCACATACCAACTGCAATTAGAAAAAAATTTATACAGCTATATTCACATAAAACCAGATGCCACATCCAGTTGGCAGGTCCCACGATAATAACTTTACTAGATCTAAACCATGAAAAGCTCCGGTAGCAGTGTGTCAACTTTAATAAAAAAAAATTGTTTAAAGTAGTTGAGCATGGAAATCTTTAAAAATTCATACACAAAATCCTCTACGTCTGCCCTTTATCTCCTGGGGCCAAAAAGAACTGAGCCTCTCTAGGATTGCTACTGCTTTATCTGCAGCAGAATTTAAAATAAATCTCTGTTCCAAGGTCTTTATTTCCATAAATGAAAATAGAAACCCATTTCCAGTGTTTTGCAACAAGTTTTCTACACTGAGATTGAAACCCATCTCCAGAGAAACAAAGAATCAAATAACTTCAGAAATTTTAAACATAAGCTTAATTTTCATTCTGTCACCCCAAAACATAAAAATTCTTAGACTTTCACACAAAAAAAAAACCCTAAAATTCAGCTCCAATTTTCACAAATTCAACAAACTGACTTCTAGTTAACCCAAAAATTTGCCTTTCAACATCAAACAAGTTCTTGAAAATCACCGTCAGCATCTCCTATTCCACAAATTCCTTCCTTACCAAGCTCGATTAATAAATCCCCCCCGGCAAAAAAAAATTAACTTGAATCAAAAAATTCGAAGTCAATAGTCAATACCTTACTATTAAAAGAACACGATAATCCACCAAGAAAAAAAACGAAAAAAAAAATCCAAAAACAGAGACAAAACATCTCCAGCCAAAATTCTCCCCAATAATCAACAAAACCTACACATTTTCTCCTTCCAAAACCAAAAAAACACAAACAAATTAAACAAAGCAAAAATGAAATAAAAAGGCAACTTACACGAAACTTCGTCATGCTATCATCAACAAGACCTTTAAACCTCTCAGCGAGCAATCTCACCATATCAACCTTGTTGAAAATCAAAGCAACAAGCAAAAACCGAGCATAAAATCTCAACTCCTTAAACCTAACACCAACATCAACCTTCGGTTTACCACTTCCGCGGGCATCAAAATACTTCCGCTCCAAAATCGCCTCATAAAACACATACGCTTCCACTAAAAACCTAGCTTCACTACTCCTCATATACTGATTAAAATACAACTGCCCGATCCGACTCGCGATCTCTCCAATTTCCCATCGGTTCAAGCCGGAGTCAACTAGCTTTGACCGGTTCTCCTGCTGGTATTTCCATAACCTCATATACGCCTTGAATACTTTCTGGAAGTAGTGGTTCTGCGGTGCGCGTCCGTACAATGGTAGGTCACGGACTCGGCCGAATTTCCGGTCTGCGCTTTCTACCAAGGCGCGGAAGGTTTGTGAGACGACGTCGTTTTCTTTCTTCGCCATGAAAAAACCGGAGTGGATTAACACGACGTTGTTGTAAGTCACCGATGGTTGCCAGCACCGCTGCTTCTCATGAGGAAATGCAGAGAGAAAGGGATAGAGTTTCTCTTTAGCTGATGAGTTGTGTGGCTTTTATATTTATTTTTTTTAAAAAAATAGACTGATTAATTTTATTTTTTTTAATAAAAAAAAAATGAAGTGAGTTTCAGTGCAGTAACGATGGCTGCGTGGAGAGAGAAGGAGGGGGGGCGTGGTTTTTGAGCTGGGAGTGACAGGAACTGATACCGGTATTTGTTAAAAGGGGAGAGAGATTGAGGTGATGATGTCAAATTGTCAATATTTTTTGTGTGGTAGTAATCAATTATCATTCCCGTACTATTTTATTTCTCTTAAAGTGGTCGTTGGATAATAAATTATGCAATTGTGCCCTCTAAGTGATAAGCATACAAATATGGTTTGGATTTGAGTTTTCACAGCCATTTAAAGAATATCCGCTATTTGATGTACAATGCCATTTATAGTAGAGAATTTTCAAGGCTAAGGAAGAGCACAAAATAAGAAACTCAAGGACTTCATTGGCTATTTCTGAAGTATACAGTCTAATATGTCAAAAAGTAGAAACTCAAGGACTTCATTGGCTATTTCTGTAGTATACAGTCTAATATGTCTAAAAAAAAGTAGAGTCGGTAGCAAAAAGTTATTTTAAAAAACTCAGTGATGAAATATTTGAGTTTTTATCTTTTCATGTTTTGCTTGTGTTTTTGTGGTGAGTAGGAGTATAGATATGATTATTTTTAAAATATTTTTTTATTTAAAAATATATTAAAATAATATTTTTAATTTTTGTAAATTATTTTTAATATCAGTGTATTAAAATAATTTAAAAATATAAAAAAGTATATTAATTTTAAAAAATAAAAAATAATAATTTTTTAAAAAAATATTTTTAAAACACGAAAACAAATATCCTATTAATCTTTAATAGATAGAACCAGCGGTTCTAGATTGTGATTGTCTTTCTTTTGTCTTTAATTGCTTCGTTCTTAATCTCTCGTATTGTCTTAATAATTTCATGATTCGCCTGATTTCATGGAATTATTATTTTTTTTACGAAATTCCCTTCGCTGCAATAAAAAAAATAAAATGTTATTCTGTTCTCATCCATCAATTCAATTAGATGGTTAGGTTTGCACGGATAGTACCTGCGAGGGTGAAGTGATTTTTAATTTTGAATGTCTTTTAATAATTAACAAGAAAAGAAATTACTATTTTTCTATTAAACACTCAATTAGCAAAGATTATTAGAAGAAAAACGGTTAATTAAAAATACTTTTAAAATATAAAAATAATTAAGCTGTTAGCAGGCACCCATGAATAAATCGTTAGGTTAGTAGGTGAACAGAATTCACCATACAAATAACACTAACTTGAGTATGGTTAAAGGTTGAGAACAATCAACCTAATTCTTTTTATGGTTTGACCCCAAACAAGGTTGACAAGCGATCGATTTGACTACGCGCGTACCCAAGGGAATCCAACGCGATAAAAGCTTTAAAAGAAATATTATCTCGAATTTAAATTGTGTTTTTAAAAAAAATAAATTTTTTATTTAAAATTATTGTTTTATGCTTTAGATTATTTTTTATGCCAGTATTAAAAATAATTATTTTTAAAAATTTATTTTAATATATTTTTAAATAAAAAACACTTTTAAAACCAACCACTATATTAATAATCCCGAACAACACCTGATCTAAGTTAATAAAGGTTGGTGATTGAATTAATTTTCATAACAGTAGATGCGGATTCGTTGCCAGTGCTTTACACTGTGATTTGTTCAATACTTTATATAAAGGATATGATCGGTGGTCGGTTGATAATGGCTGGCAAATCCTAGAGGAGTTGGGCGTGCATGGGATGTTTGTCAAAGGCTTTTTTCCTTTTTCTTTTTCTTTTTTTTTATCGAAAGGTGTATTTATTTTCATTTTTTCTTCCATTTAGCCTTTAAAATGTTCTTTTATATACATATTTATCTGATCATATTAGCTTTTAATTACAAATCGGGAGATCATAAATCGGAATAATTAGTATATAACATGCATAGTCCCTGGACGAGTTAGCATTTTTATAGTTTTATTACATCTAGATAAGAGTTCCAGCAGCTAGGGACGTGAAAAACATGGCATTTTGAGCCTGGAAAACTAGGAAAATTCAGAAAAATGATAGCATGTGGTCGACACTCTGAGACCAGTTCACGTCAAGGAGCATCACAGCTAGCTAGTAGCTAGGAGATATATATATATAGACACACACACACACACACAAATACATGGGATGTTGTGAACACATGGCTGTGGCTCTGGTTAACCTGGAAGGAATGTTTATAAAGGTGACAAAAATATATTTTCTATGAATGTAATACCTGGAAAAAGCATCACAGGAGGTCATGATCAAAAGAATTTCCCACCCAATGAGACATTATTTATTAATATCATGATATATATGAACTGGCATATTAGCTTGGACATGCTTGCTATTTTATTTTATCTCTTGTGATTTATTGAAATGTACAATACTGGGTCATGGACCACGATTATAAAATCCAAGGATCCCTTTGGGGATATCCATGGCGCCTCTATATCAAGCCATGCCATGTCTTCATTTTCTTTGACCCCCCCCAGAGAGATTTCTTGAGCTCTCTTGCTCGTGTTATCCATGGCCTCTGATATCACTTGTTCTTTAGTTGCATGACGAGATAAATATATATATATATAGCTCTCGATTTTTCTTGATTTCTCTCGTTGGCAATTATATTAATATATGGTTTGTTCAATGTGAATGATCATAAGCATAAGCATAATGATTTCCAATCTTTCTTCTTTTTTTCCTATGATTTTTGTTTATTTTTCTTGTTTTAAATCTTTAATTGCTAGTTGACCTATACAGATATATTTAAGTACTGTCTTAGGCTGCCTTTAATTAACCACTAGCCATTGATATTCGATAGATGTCTTGTAAAGTGTGTTTGTGGGTGTAGATATGGTTTTTTTTAAAGTGTTTTTTACTTGAAAATATATTAAAATAATATTTTTTATTTTTAAAAAGTTATTTTTGATATTACTATATAAAAATATTTTTAAAATATAAAAATAAATTATTAAAATCATAATTCTGGTTTCGATTTACTATGATGCAAGTAGAAACCGAGCCTTCGCTTTTTGATTGGAAGATGCTAATTAGTAATCTCTTCTACGAGGAGGCCCGAGAAAGAAAAAATGAGTTCCAATCCAATTTCAAAAGCCGTAATTAGTAATTAGTAATTAGTAATTAATAATAATAATAAAGGAATCAACGACATTACAAAAAAAGAATTGCAACAACATTATCTTCTCCCAAAAAAGGAAGTCAAGAATTATTATGAAATCCAATAATGTTAGACAACGCCGCAGTCTGTAATGTGGTCTTAATTATTGTAAATTGATTTAGAAAAAAAGAAAGAAGTCAGAGGAATTAATATTAATTTTTGGGTCTC
>Ga0325414_1009611_pt1 | contig 10166 bp, 4 predicted proteins | sample PopdelMetagenome_8_FD_206183 | JGI IMG/M metagenome (GOLD analysis project Ga0325414, IMG submission 206183) | Populus deltoides microbial communities from Bellville, Georgia, United States - Leaf-PdKOR-R3 | ecosystem: Host-associated > Plants > Phyllosphere > Phylloplane/Leaf | place: USA...
TCATATCTCTTGAAGCTATGATATTTAAGTCGTCTTTTGTATGTATAATAATTCATAATTTGCATATTGAGATCATAAAATAAATTTGAGCAAGTAATGAACAATGCAAATTTCAAGTTGATTTATATAAATATAATGATGCACTATTGAAGATTATTTTAAAATGCGAATTATACATTAATGGTGCCCTTCATAAACCAATAAAAAATAGCAAAAAATAGTATTAGACCATGCAAACTATTACAAATAATTGAATCATATAATTATATCATTAAATTCTCATCAAAATTTGATATTAACTCTACTTTTGACAAGAAAAATTTTGTTATATATAAAACATAATAGCATATTCATGATGATCTTTTTAAAACTCATGTCTTATTATCTTTATCATTACATAAAATTAACATATTAATGCTACTTTAAATACATAAATTTTTTTTTACTAGAAATGATAAAGTTCACATTTAGTGAATCCTAATTCATAAGCTACATGAAGAAATTCAAGTAAATCCTAATTCAATAAGCTACATGAACAAATTCAAGTAAATCAAATTCATAAGCTACATGACCAAATTCAAATTGTACTTGAATTGCGTGAGAACCATCGCAATAACTTAATCCTAATATTTGAAAATATTATCAAAGCCGGGATTGGGTTTCTTTAAACCCAAGAGAGGTCACCAAGACTCGTAATTACCACAACCATGTACTCTTTCAAGCACAGGTTGTTGGATTTTATTTAATTTTATTATTGAAATTTAGTTAATATTCCTTTGTTGGACTTTTATTACTTGGTGGGTTTCAGCCAAATTTAATTATGATCAGAGTTTTACTATTTATTTGTAATTTTTAACGTTATGATCATAGTATAGTGAATTGATAAAAATATTACCGACTTTTAGTTTTCCAACCCCCATTTCTCCTCCTTCTTCGACCCCTTTCTTCTAATTCTAAGCTTTTCTACTTTTATTTTACTTCTCTTCCTGCGTCATATGTCATAAGAGTCGGATGAAAAGGAAAGGAAAATAGCATCAAAATTGAAATCTCAAGCAGCAGTTTCAACATTATCTTGATGGCAGAAGACAGGCAACAATTTATTAACAATATCACCATGGATGACAATCCACTCCTTAAATTGTACGATTTAAAATCGTATTCTAATATTACCAGAACAAGTCTCAATTTTCTCAAACCTGCAACCAAAAAGATACAGCAGGCACTTTGCCAGGCAGAAACTTCCAGCAATAGAAGCTCCAAAATTACTGCACATCATTGTAATCTTTAGTCCCAAAGTTCTTGCACCAGAGTTGTGATGGAATTGGGCGAACAGGATGGTGTGGCCGTTGCTGCAGTAAAACTATCATTTTAGGCATTTAAGCGAAACCAAATTATGAATTCCAAACCAAACATAAATTAGACAAGCAAGTGCTTGCAACGTCTCTTCTTAGCTCCCTACTATGCTAAGTCTAATGGAGAATCGGACTGATGCTAGAAAAGCTCGGCATATAATGTCTATATCATACTCATCCATTAACATATAATTACTAAATGAAGTGAGTACAATATGAGACCAAAGAAGGAAACACAAAAAAAATCATCAGTTTCATGTCCATTTGATAGGGAGAGATCTCCATAACAGTCATGTTGCAGTCTCTCAGGAGAAACCCAGGAATGGCCTACCATTTCATATCAGCATATACAGCAACCTCTGTACTATCTCATGAGTCACGGCATTCCAAGAATGGATCAATATTCAATCAATTCACACAGCATGTCTCAGGGACCACTTGATTCCTCTCACCTTTAAGGAGTGAGATCAAAAAGACACCCCAGGGAGGGATATCGCACTCGCTAAGATTGATAAAAACAAGTACATAGTTCAAAAAATAGCTCAGGAATCTATAGGCTATTTCTAAATGTCAAAGGAGCAACACGGACAATAGAACTGGATGTAGTGATTATTAAATTAGGAACAATGAGACAGACAAAATTTGACCACTTGAAAAGTTAAACACCTGGGTTTTAAAAAGGAAAAGCATGAGACAAACAGAACGGCTTAGTAGAGATTTTACCAAACACTCAACTCCACCAGAGTCCAAGACAAAACAAGACTTCAATCATAAAAAAATATTTTCCTTTGATATAAAAGAAATGTATACATTCCTTTGTTAGAACAGTGCTTGTGTGATCTGAAATATGATTTGGACAATAACGTCCTGGTCACCAAAAAATCAAGAAGAAACACATTTGGCTTGAGAAAGCTGAAATGATCATCTACGCTAGTAATGTTAGAAACTAGTGAGATGTTATCAATTTGAACCTCTGTCATTAGCAAGAAGGGCCACTGGAAGTTTGAGCAACAGCAGTTTGTAACACGTGCAAATGTTCAAGGATAATGGAAAATGGAGCAACAAATTGAGTTACAGTGGCAGTTGCTGAAGGACTTGTGAGGATGATTAGCAGAACAAGGAGCTAAAATGAATGAGTTACAGTGGCATTGCTGGTGATGGCAGGAACCCAGAAACATGTTGGAAACAGGAGTATAAGATTACCCATCAATACAGCTAATCCTTTCCAATATGCATAAAAGAAACAACTAATGTAGTCCCCCACAAGACATGGCCCGCACACAGAAGCAAAAGGAACTACAATTTCATAGACTTACACAACATATGAGCATATTTGAAATACTGATCTCAAAAAAATTCAAGGACTCCACTACATTAGTAATAAACCACCGCTATGCCCATTATTGATATAGCTAATCATTGATTAGATACAGACTTGTTGGTACCTTTTTTATGAGTAAAAGTGTTAAAGAAACAATTAATGTAGGCACCAAGAGGTATCCGCCCATGTACAGAAACTATCAGAATTGCCACAGGTCATATAAACTGCATAGAAAATGTATAATAATAAAACTATAAGGGATCCTGGCAAAAAAAAAGAAGAAGAACAAGAAAAGGAAAAATGTCAACTATCCCAATTATAGCTGATCCTTTCAAGTGAAAGACATCATTATTTATCACTGATTAGGAATTTGAATTTAATTAAACCCAATGATAAGTAATATTGGATGTAGATAATTTACTAAGCATTAGTATTGGTATGAAATGAGAAAATACTGAAAATCCAAAGATTAAAAGAACTTAATTAGACTCCCTTACAATGATTAACTAGACCAAAGTAATTCATCTTAGGTTTCACTAAAACCAAACACTCCAATCAACAATTTTGAATCCAGAATCCAATTCCTTCCAAAGTCCTACGCTACACCTCTCTAACTAAATCGCCGTCCCCTACACTGTTTTAAGGATTTAAGATCCAGAATTCAAGCATCTTATCATTCCTACAGTTTCTCGGCAACCAAACAAACAGAAAGAAAAACATTTAAGAATATAAAATTACCTCGAGCTCGGCGGATTTCATGGCGATGGGAATGCAGATGAGAAAGACGCCGAACATGGCGATGGCGGTGTTACGGCGCCAGTGCTTAGGCCTGCAGTATGGACCTCCACTCATGCTCCAAACCTTCGCCCTAAAGTCACCATGGGCCCCCTCTGCTCCGTGTCCATGATCTGCTCCTCCTCCTCCCATATTCGATCGAATGTCAAAACCCTAATATTAGAAAGTTGAGTTTACCTGAGAGACGATGATGACAGGTGAATAACCAATCAATCGGATAGAGTTGGAAATGAGGATGTTCAATCTGATGGGGTCTTTCCAGCCAAGTGTGGGCTGTGGAGTAGGCGTACGGCGCGCGTGTGCTTGGTCTTGATGTCTTGGAATGGAGGAGGGTATTTTTGTCCTTGCAGACGTGACGAGGTAAAATGGGGTCGAAAAAGTAATAGTACTTGGGCTCCGATTTTAGGACCGACGCCTCCTTTCCATTATATAATGTTTGCAGTTTCCATTTCTGAAATTAAAGTCCTTTGTAAACTCTATTTTTCTTTTGTTTTTGGTAATTCTTTCTGGGTTTTTTAAAAATAAGAATCACAACAAATTAATTTTTTCAAGCACGTCTCCTCTCAGTACCCGAGTGCGTTGCTAGATTCGAGACTGCCACGTTTCATCTGGCTGGTGTTCTCTTCAGGCCAGGAAAATCTGTGGTTGAAAGGCTCAACAGCCAAGAATAGAAGACAACTAGTATGTTCTTTTTGGCCATTGACCAAAGTAGATAAGTTGAGGAGATATCCTTAGCTTCGGTTTCGATATAGATGCCGTCGGGGTCTTTTCAGATGTGTGTGGAGAATGTTTCCTGCCGTGTAAAGGGCGGCGCCCCTTTGGATGCTGTTCTTGAAGGCGATTAGCAGCTATCGGGAGGTGTTGGTGTTTCTCTCCTGTTAACGCGTGCAATTAATCACCTTTTCTTTTATTTATAAAAAGATTATAACAGTTTTGACGCCCACGATAATTGCAAAAAAAAAAAAAAAATTAACCTCATGAGATATGGAGTAATTAGATTATATAAAAAAATAAAATTTTGAAAAAACCCCTCTAATATTACTTGTGTTTTTCTTTTTTTCAAGGACATAAGAGTAATTATATCATGCAATAAATAAATGAAAATACAAAATTGCCCCTTAAATGTTTATTTAACTATTTGATTTTTTAAGCAAAGGTATGAATCATTTTATTGTGAGCTGCATTATGCACATCACACAATAAAGTATTAATATCTTTTAGTTTTATTTGAAATATTCTTAGGAGCATATAATTACAAATCCATCCCCTTCTTAAAATTGTAAAGATTAGCATTATATCATTGGCTATTAATTGTTGCCGGTCATGTCAAATTTTTTTTAACATAAAAATTCAAACATTGATAATATATTTATTAGTAGAGAAAAAATTAAAACCATATGAAAGTTGGTCGAATATAATTCGGTTAACTTTGTAAGTTTAAAAATAACTTGGATAATCTATAAAACTATAATTTGACTAAAAAAAAATTCAAGATGACATATTTTTTTAATATTAAGATAACCAAATATTGGATTGGCTTAAGTCAACCTGGTGAACATGTCAAATTCACAACCCAAGTTATGAGATTATAATAATCCTATAGAAAGTAAATAAAAACAAATTATGAAGTTTAATTTTCAATCAAATTATTTTTGTACGATGAAATTGATCAATTAAAAAGGATTTAAAAAGGCAATCTGAGTTAATCTGTTAGACTTACAAGCCGGATTATAAGACCGAGATAACTTCATAAAAATAAAATCAAAATAAATTACGAATTCTAATTCTCAATTAGCCTAATATTAAGGGATGAGATTAAAAAAAATCACTTAAAAAAACATAAAAAATGACCCAAGTCAATAAGTCAAAACCATGACCTGAGTCATGAAATCGATATAATCTCATATAAAAAATTAAAAAAAAAGACTTGATTTAACCTATATTAACTTGTCAAATTCATAATTGACATATCATATTCAATGTTAAACAATGAAATTTGTAAAAACTTTAATTAAAAAAATAATACAAAAAATAAGTTGAGTTAACCCGTTAAGCACTATTCTCAGATCATAGGATCATAATAACCTAATAAAAAGTAAATCAAAACAAATCATGAAGCCTAATTCCCAATTAAACACAATATTAAATGATAAAATTAGGGAAAATTCAATTTTAAAAAAAAAACTAAGTCAACTAGGTTAATCCGCTAAACACGCGACCTGTGTTATGAGACGAGAACAACCTAAGAAAAAGCAAATCTAATGTTGAAGAATCCATAATTCAAGTCATGAGATTAAGATAACATATTAGAAATAAAATAAAAAAACAACCCGATTTAACCGAGATTAAAATGTCAAAACTTGTAACCTTCATTATATGACAAAAATATCTTTATAGAAAATAAATCAACTCGATTATAAAGTTTAATTCTCAATCGACCTAATGTTGAATGATAAAATTAAAAAATTAATTAAATTAAAAAAGGATACAAAAAAACAACTCCTATAATCTCAGGTTAACTCATTAAGTATTATTTTCGGGTCATGAGACCAAAACAATTTAATAAAAAACAAAAAATAAAAAAATCATGTAACTTAGTTTTTAACCAACCTAATATTAAATGATGAAATAAAAAAATAAAAAATATAAATCAATTAGGTTAATATGTCAAACTCATAATTTGTATGGTAAGAGTGAGATAACTCAATAGAAAACAAATCTAATATTAAAAAATAAAATTAAAAAAGTATGAATTGAAAAAAAAAATAAAGAAAAAAAGCACCATTTCAATTTCAATAAATAGTAATTTATAAGGAAATGGTACTAAAAAATCCTCTTTTTTTATTTAGAAATTTTTTTTTAATTAATTAAACAATAAAAGTGATTAATTAGAAACATGAAATAAAATAAGGCTTGTTTGATTAATTAGAAACATGAAAGAAAATCAGGCTTCTTTCTATTTGGAAAAAAAAAACATCGCATGCGAAAGGATGGGGAGTCCACTAGTTTTTGAGATTGTTTTGAGCACAGTAATAATTTTTTTTAGAATAATTTTTATTTAAAAATATATTAAAATAATATTTTTTTAATTTTTAAAAAATTTATTTTTAATATCATTATAATGATTTGAAAATAAAAAAAAATAAATTATTTTAAATTAAATAAAAATATTATTTTTTCAAAAATATTTTTAAAATATAAAAATTAAAAAGTTTTTATCATATAGCCAAATACGGAGAAAAACACAAAGAAAGAAATGAGAAAAAGAAGGACCGTCGATGTGAATATTTTACAGGAAAATCGAACGGTTCAACTAAACGCCAACAAGTTGCAAAACTGGAGCGCATTGAATTAGGGTTTCTCAACCCCTAGCCTCCTACACTATAAATATAATCCACACTCGTTCGCTTCCGTCAGTGCTCGACCCTTTCTTTCCTTCCCCCACCAAGTTCCCTCAACCTACTCTCTATTTATCGGCGTGTCTTTATGCTCGTGTATCTCTTTTTCTCTGATTTTACGTTGCTTTCTTTTTAGGTAGAAATTCATCAGGTTTTGTTTCTGGGAATTTGATATGTTTTTTAAAACTAGAGGGACAAAATGAAATCATGGGATGAAGAAAAAAACTGCAACAAAATGATCGATTAATTTCGTGATTACTTGTATTTAAGTCTCTGATGATTCCATTTGCCCTACCTTTTCTTATTAATTTTATGTTTAGTAATGTGGATATTTTCTTAATCTCAATGCGATTTACTGGGAGATATGACGAGATAAACTTTTGGTCCGTGTTTCTGATTTAACCGTGACCGATAATTTTTACCAATTTCTGATCTCCTCCAATTTGAGCCTCAAGAATTAAGGGTTTTTTTTTTTTTTTTAATCATTATTAGATTAGAAATGGAATGTTAAACTCAAGTTATCTGTTGCTGTGATGAGTCATGAATGAATTCACATGTCAGACTTCAGAGATGTTTTCCTACCAGGAAAGTTAGACTACTAATCATCACGCTAATCAGTCTCGATAAAAATCCATTGAACAATTGCCACAGAGGTCAACAATTTATGAAAAAAAAAATCCCAGCTGAATTGAAACAAAACGAGCCGCGAATGAGTCGACTGCGAGGTTTGCAATCAAAACTTTCCACCCTTATCTTTGCCGGGAGGGTGGTTAGTCAAGCAGTTCTGTATAATACGCTTGTGCCTTGATGATCCAGTCCAAAAGAGCCTTGCTCACTTCATCTGCTTTCTGGGGAAGTCTGGGACTTCAAAATAAGAGACTCCATTTTCTTGTATGAAAAAAAAAGAGAGAGCAATGAGGGACACTTGCAAAAACAAATGAGAATACAAGCAGAAGCAAGTATTGTCGGCTTGTCAGGAAACTAAGGTGAAAAAAAAAAGCATGATGTGCTAGGTTACTTGAAAGTTATGCTTGTAAGGATGGACAGCTCAAAAAATCATTTGACTTGAATGTTCCGAGGAAGCGAGCAAGTGTTTCACGGAATGCTTACCACTTCATTCATGGATGAACACATGAAAAACATTCAGAAAACCGGAAACTCTTTTCTTTATTTGCATTTGCCAAGACCAGATAAAGGTCCATACCTTTACTGATTCACAGACTTCTCCAAGTTTACTTAGCAGCATTTCCCCCTGTATTAAACCTTTATGCTCTGATGAAGCATAGCGTGGTGAACCCCTATGCTCTGATGAAGCATAGCGTGGTGAACCTGTCATCTGCAAAGCATAGGCGGGATCTCTTAGTTTCAGGAAAGTCAATTTGATGAATGCAGCAACACATCCGCACCCACCATCCATCCTCCTGAGAGTTTAGAAAACATATACTAATGAAATGGACTCCACTTTTGCAAGGGAAGTAGAAGTCACGGAACCTCAATGTCTTGTAAGCAGAATCAGTTTAAGGTACCCCTTGGTTTCAAAGGGGAATAGAACTTGCGCTGCACCAAATTCGACTCGCACCTTAACATGTATCATAAGAACCACAGCATCCAAGGTTCATTCTCCACAATAAGGTAACTTAATCCATAATGGTTCGGGCTGTTACAAATTGAATAATTCAGCTAGAACAAGGCATAAAAACCTCAACTGTGTTACTACAGTGAGATTGAAGTCGTTAGAGTAAGGATATTTCAATGGGAGGAAAAGGATGTGTTGGCATTCATAAATAAAGAATTGGAAACAACTTCTAAAGAATACATAGAAAAAGTTTGAAGTTTAAATTACCTTACAGCTTTTGGATGGTGATTTAAAGACAGCTGGTCCCTCGTTCAATGATCCCACTCTGGACAGGCCTTCCTCTTCAATAGTAAGAGTAGGATTCCAACCTTTCCCGAAATCCTGTACATTCTTTGAAGCTTCTGTTATTATCACCTGCAAGAAATGCATTGTTATAGCCAACTTGTATCCTGCTCATCTTGTTTCAAAAACAAGAACATAACATTCACAGTGAAATAAGACAACAAAGTAACCAATCAAGTTTGCAATACCTTCCTCAAAACTCCAGGGTCGGCAACACCTTGAACCTGGAGTTCATCTACAGGTGCTGCTTTTCCTCGCACAATGCTTTCAACTCTAAATGTATGGATTCCATAAAGGGACTGCAAGCAACCTATGAAGAATCAGAACATATTAATCTCACCAGTCTTTATGAAGCGTTCATTCAAGAGGACATGGTTCGCATACAAAGAAAATTGATTAAATCACTCATCTTTCACTGAAGAAGAAGCATATACAATTCACGAGTCATCCAAAAAGACAAAAAAATACGCACATTTGCAGTGCATTCAATGACTAGCTAGCCAGACTTTTGACAGGAATACTTAGGAGTAACCAAAAAAAGTAATTAAAAAAAAGCATAGCAGCTGTCCAACCAACAGGAAAATAGCATTTACAATCATGTTGCCTGGCAGGAAAAAAAAAACTGCATAGCCTATTCTTCTCTTTAGGGCATATCCTTGGGCAACAGGGATTTGAAGAGAAAGACATACATACATCTAGCCTAAACTATCATACATGTAACACACAAATTATAAAGTTTATCTAGCAAATGGAAGAGCGAACAAGAAAAGAGCAATGGAAATCTGTCACAACAAAAATCTCTTGATATTGCATCAATACCTTGCTCAATAATGATATCAATCACCAAGGAAAGAGGAATGCACTTCTCGATTGTTGAAACACGCCAAAAGAGCATCGAAGGCCTTGAAAACTTCACACAATAAAAATAATACTGAATGTAAGAATTGCATCTATGCTGCCAATTCTCCCTTGTAATTATCCAGAGAAAAAAAAACACACTACACATATGAGTACCTTGTAAACTATCTCGTTAGCGGTAACATACAGTTTGCGCGAGGAAATATCCTTTTGAAGCATGTATCTTCTAATGGGAAAACAGAGCAACATAATGATGCCAATCCCCCAAGCTAAAACCAGCAACAAAGATATAGAAATCCATATAATGGTGTCATATTTAACATGATTTTTCGCAAGTTCTTCGAAGGAAGCAGCATACAATATCTGTTCTTCGTCATCCTCAACATTCAACTCTGATTCAGGATAGGCAATTAGGGGATCTCTTGATGACCCAAGTTCTGATAAACCATCAGTATGTCCCAAAATCATGCTTCAAGCTCTCTGAGAATACAAAACATCAAAATTAAACTTCATTCGCAACTCTA
>Ga0325414_1009612_pt1 | contig 10166 bp, 8 predicted proteins | sample PopdelMetagenome_8_FD_206183 | JGI IMG/M metagenome (GOLD analysis project Ga0325414, IMG submission 206183) | Populus deltoides microbial communities from Bellville, Georgia, United States - Leaf-PdKOR-R3 | ecosystem: Host-associated > Plants > Phyllosphere > Phylloplane/Leaf | place: USA...
GGGTGGTGGTGGCGCGGGGCGGGGGGGTTCAGTGGAAGATATAGAAGACAGCACACCAGATTCAGGGATTCAGATGGGGAATGTCCGTTTTTTAAAAAGGGAAGACAATATAGAAGATGCAGATCAAACAGAGGAGCTTAGACTTATGATCTATGCTGGGAAGCTTTATATATTGGTGGAGGAACGAACCTAAATAGCTTCATGGGAGATATTAATACTCAGATAACAAGAGAGAAAGAGGATTGGCGAGCTGCTCAATAGCTTGCCCCTTTGCTTTGATCAATTAGTTATTTCCTCAATTTTTATAAATTCTTTGTCTTGGAATATTAGAGGTATGTGTTCTTTGGGGAAAATGAATGCTTTGCCAAAGTCTCTTTTGCATCATAAGATTGATTGTTGCTTATTGTTAAAAACAAAATTGGAAAATTGTACTGATGCTATGGTGTACAGAATCTGGAATCATTTAGATATCAAATGAACTGCAGTTGACTCAGTAGGGCGTTCGGGTGGTTTACTGGCCAAGTGGGATGACTCCAAGTTCAGAGTCACCTCGGTTGATTATGGCAATGGGTGGATTGCTCTTAGCGGAGAAAATGTCCATACCAGTTTCAGATTTTTTTGTTAGCGTCGCAACTTAGATTATGGAACATTAGCACCTACGGGAATCAAGAGAAGAAATTGATGGATATTCAGGTGACCATTGCAGACCTCGTTAGGTGAGGTTAGTCAAATTGTGGAGAGTATCTCGTCAACAATGGTGTAGTCTCAGTGATCAGAATACTAAGTTTTTCCACTTAATGGCTAACAGACGAGGCCGTAAAAAGTTCATCATGGAGGTTCGTCATGCAAACAGGATTCACAGAACGCCAAGTGAGATGAAATCAGCAGCTACCTCTTATTTCACCAATTTATTTAGCAGAGCATTAAATAATATTTATATAGTTTTATTTATTAAAAGTAGAATAATATTTTCAGTTTAATCTATATATATTTTATTTATATTTAAATTAAAACTAAATATTCATAATATATAAATTATTTCTAACTTTCTTTTTATATTTTATCCCAATTATTTTAACACAAATATGAAGGGATATGGGCTTCGGGAGGTTGAGTACGGGCCAGTCAGCCTTTTTAGAGAGACCGACTACTCTTGATGAAGTGCATGAGGCGGTTTGGGATTGTGACAGGGCAAGATCACCGGGGCCAGATGGTTTCAACTTCAGATTTTACAGGAAAGTCCGGCATGATTTGTTTTCTCTTGTAAATGAATTTTTCAGGACAGAACGAATGCCAAGAGGAGTTAATCATTCATATGTAGCTCTGATTGCTAAGAAACTGGAAGCAACTACTTCCTCGGACTATAGACCGATTAGTATGGTGAGTGGTGGAATATATCTACAAAATATTGTCTAAAATTCTTTCCAATCGGCTAAAGGGTGTCATGCAGGACTTGATCAGTGATAACCAAGCAGCCTTCATTGCCGGAAGACAAATTGCAGAAGGTTATATGATAGCAAACGAGGTGATTCATTCTCTTAAATTAATCATCAGGCCACTCATGTATGATTTTTAAGGTGGATTTCCACAAGGCATTTGACTCTCTTCTCTGAGAATACCTTGTGGATATTATGGGTTATATGGGGTTCAGTGAGAAGTGGAGGAGCCTCATCAACTAGTGCTTTTCAACCTCAAAACTCTCTCTGTCCTTGTCAATGGTTCTCCAACTCAAGAATTTGGTGTGCAGTGCGGGTTACTTTAAAATAAAACTCTGTCCTCATCTACTAGTGTCCTCATCTATGAGATTTTTTTTAGTAGATTTGATATATTTGCATTTTTATTTTCAGCCTTTGTTGAATCTAGTATTTTTAAAAGGATTTTTTTAAATTAAATTAAACTAATCACGTTAATGTAAGCATGAAATACTTGTTTCATAATATTTTATTTTATTTATTTTCCGAGTTACTATTTTTTCAACATGTGCAACCCTTTTTATTTACCAAATTCTTAGATTCTTTTACTTATTTTAAAGCGTTGCTATTACATGATTATCCTTTTATATCTTGGTCTAAACTAAAAAAGATAGTGCTTTTACTATGTACTAATTCACAAAACACTATTTATTTTAATATTTTTTTTCTAATTTTATATTTTAATATTCAGTTTATTGGATATTAAGCTTCATAATTTATTGTAGTTTGCTTTATATGTGGTTAACTCAGTCTTTAACTTGTGTCACACGTTTGGCGAGTTGATTCGGTTGACTCGAGTTTTTTTGTTGTCTTTTTTAATTAACAATTTTTTTCTATTATATCCTTTAACATTGATCAGTTGATTGAGAATTATGGTTCATGATTTATTTTGGTTTGATTTTTTTGAGGTTATCTTGGTCTCATGAATCGAATCGAGAGTTTAGTGAGATCAACCTAGTTGACGAGAGAGTTTTTTTTGTTTTTTTTAATTGATATTTTTTTCTATTTCATCATTTAGCAGTGAGTTAATTATGAATTAGATTTCATGATTTATTTTGGTTTGCTTTTATATGAGATTATCCTGATTTTATGACTCTAGTCACGTGTTTTGCGAGTTAACTCAGGTAAACTTAAGTCATTTTATTATGTCCTATTTTTAGATTGAGTTTATTTTTCCTTCTTTTTCAACCTTTAACAATGAGTTTATTGAAAATTGAGTTTCAATTTATTTTGATATGCTTTTATGGAGTTATTACAGTCCATGACCTTGGTTGTAGGTTTGATAGATTAATCCAGGTTTACTCAGGTCAATTTTTTTCGTTTACTTTCTATGAGGTTATCTCGGTCTCATGACTTGGGTCGCAGGTTGGTAGGTTAACTCAGGTTAATTTTTTATTTTATTTTTTTAATTATTTTTTTTCAATTATATTCTTTAACATTGGATTGATTTAGAATTTAGTTTCATAATTTATTTTAATTTGATTTATATGATGTTATCATGTTCTCATGATCGGGGTCTTGAATTTAGCAAGTTAATCCGGGTTTACCTAATTAAATCGATCCAATATGTTGTTGTTTCAATAATTTTTTTTTTTTAAAAATATTGATTTTTTGCTAATCAAATTATGTTTTTACAGGTTGCATCGGTTATCTTTGAGCCTGTCAAGTCAATTAAATCATATCAAGTCAATTTTCAACAGCGACACTTGGAAATGAAAAGGAAAATCAAGATTGTGGCTCTGGGAAGAGAATGAATAAACCACAAAATATGGTTTTTGTAGCTGATGAATTTAATGAATCCTGGAAGGGATATTCTTCACAAACTTATACTATCATATGTTTATTTTGAATTGTACTCGTTAAGGAATGTTAAATTCAGCTTGATTGCCTACAGAGATTGGTGCGCCACTTAACTGTCCATCTAACAACTCAAGTCGTCATCAATTCAGGTATTAACAAATGCTTAAATCATGTCCGGAGGGAAATATGCTGTCGGGGCATGCATTATTATGAAGTTATAAAAAGAGATTGGTTTAGCGTTAGGAAATTCTAAATATCAGGGTGTTTGTATAAATAGTTGCCGCAGGACAGAATTTAATTTCTTTCTTACAAGAGTTTAATAACGGGTTAGGGCTTTGAAAATTGGGGATTTAAGGGTTTAGATTAAAGAATAAAGGGATTTGAAATTTGAGTTAGCCAGAGATGAATGAAGGGTAGTTAATAGATTCATACCAGCTGATTTTCTAGAAATCAGCCCTTCTAGGAAGAAATCCAAAGCATCACATCTAGGGTTCTTAGGAACCACACCTGACATAGATTGCAATATGCAACCTTATAGCATAAATGGTGGATATTTTATTCATGAACTCTTCTTTTCTCCATTAGGCGTTAGGAGAATGGATTTTTATGGACTCAGCATGCTCTTTAGCCTTTATGTAGTTGGATTAGTACTAATCCGACAAGGACTGACTCCTACAGAAAATATAACGTTAGCAGTGGATCAAGACATGCTAATCTCTGTAGTGCTATCAGGTTGACAGAGTTCCATGAAATAAGGAAGATAAAATCAAGTTATTTTTCCTGAAACTGGAGAAAAACCCTGGAAAGCGAAGATTTTTCTTTGCAACTTGTTAAACATGGCTGAGATACATACAGAACAGGCGAATCATTTCTTTGCAACTTTAGGCTTTAGCTTCAATTCAAACCTAGCATGCGCACAGCCGTTAATTTAGTGTCCAAATCTGACTTGTCTCAAAGCCATAGCTTAACTAACACCGGGTTTCTCTAAACTCTAAGTTCAAGCTGCTCAATCATTGTCTCCATTGGGTTTCTATCATTAATTTTTGGTGCATTTCTCTTCTTCTGTTTCGTCCACAAGCACTTCTTTTTCTAAATTCAATACAGTACTCCATATATGGTCTTGTCCTGTAGAGGAGCATAGAATTTCAAGCTCCGTTGTACACGTGTGAAAGCACAAGGAGCCAGCTGATGGTTTGAACATGCACTCCATTAATTAATCCACCAAGCAATTAGTCACCCATTTCCTCTTGTGGCACAATTAGTCATTCAATTCGAAAGTGACAATTGCAGAAGACCGAGGCCAAAGGGAGTTTAACGTAATTAGAAACGATCGAGAAGATTGTTAGTAATATAACTTAATAAAAAAGACAAATTAGTCTTTTATTATTTTGGAAGAAACATTATTCAAAAGACAAATTAGTTATATATTGTATGTATGTATGCGCGCACCAAATGTTATTCTTGTTTTTATTCCTCTCCTTTGTGCTAGGATATTTCACAAAGCTTAATTTCAGTCCTTTTATTTTTGAAAAATCTATTTTAGTCCTTGTACTTTATTTTTATTTACAAATTGGTCCTTGCTTGGTGAATCTTTTGGTCCTTATATTCTATAATAATTATAGTTTAGCTCAATTAATTAGCTGTTGCATGATTACACACAATCATGGAATTAATGGTTCCTTGTGTAGGTCATTTTTTTAAATATTTTTATTGCAATTATTGATTGCTTTATATTATACACTATATATATATAATCAATCATTATACTATAGGTCAAACATGCCATTAATTAGTGCATATTTTCACGACGAAATAATTTATTAAACTATCATCGACCCACATGACTAAATTACAACCATGATCGACTGATCAGATTTATAATAGTTGTTTCTAATTCTTTTGTTTGCTTAGTAATTCCTAATTACAACCAGCAAGAATCGACACAAGACTTGAAACTACCCAGGTTTTGAATGAGATGTTATTTGAGGTGTTGGTTCCATGGTCTAAATTACTAAGCACATCACTCTGTAGGCTGTAAAATTAAAGTTATTCTTTAAAAACCCATTAAAAATCATCTAGAAATACATGGAAGGATAAGCATGGTTATAGGTTTAGGTCAGATTTGTCCTCTCACTATGGATTCTGGAAAGAATGTTTAAAGATAGTAGATAAACAGGATCCTGAAAGATATTTATATATTGAGCTAATTGGGACTTGTATATATATATATATATATATATATATATATATATATATATATATATATTTCGTTGTCATCTCTATATTTTAAGGATATTTTTATCACTTAAAACTTTGAGATATCCACAGTTCAGCTGGGCCTTTAACCATAGTAAAAGAAAAACAGTAAAATATCATTATGTTTTAATAGTTTTATATATAATAATATCTACTTTCTATATCTCAACAATATTATAACTCTAGTTGTTATAAAAACTGAAAAACCAAGAAAATTAGAAAAAAATAACTGAAAAAACTAAACCATGAAAAAAAAACCGATTAAAATTTTAAAAAACCGACTGGTTCGGTTTTGGTTTTGGTTTTATAAGCTTGAAACCGAAAAAACCGAACCAAACCCAAATAAAAAAAACCGGAAAAAACCCGAGCCAAAACCAAGCCAAACCGAAAAAATCGAGCCAAACCGGTTTTGTCCTAAAAAACCAAACCGAACCGAAACCGGTTTGTTTGAACCGGTTCGGTTCGGTTTCAGTTTTTTTTAAATTTTGATTTGATTTTTTTTTATAAAAACCGAACCGAACCGAAAATAATCACCTTAGTTGTTATCATGTCCTTAGTCTATTTTTTTCTACATCCCATAAATGAAGAATTTCCTAGAAAAAGCTCAGTTAAAAAAAAAAAAAACCCCAAAGAAATAAGTAAAAAAACATGTTCTTACATCATCCCTTGCACAGATGCAAATGAAATTCATTAAATCAGTATAAAACTTACACATGCGTACGTCTTGTTAATAATATAATGTAAATAATCACCTTAAACATAATTAAACCTTCAAGCTGTCTTGAATCATATATGCATATCTAAATGTTTGCAAGTGTGTCTTTGAATCATAATTAAACGTATTTCTAAATGTTTGTAAGCAGCCCTAGCAAGGATTGAATCATATCTTGAAACTAATTGACCAAGTATTGTAGTAGAATGTCCATTTTGGTTAAGTACATAGTTATTTAACATGTTTGTTTCATTCAAGAACTAAAATCACACCGACATGGTTAGGTGACAAAAAGTTTTATTCATTATAATTAAACCCTCTTGAAAATCATATAGAGGAATGGGAAAAAACCAAGATCAAGACATATTCATCCTTGTAACCTTTGGAAACAAAATCCAAAGTCTTCTTAGGAAGTTAAAGAATGCCATTCTTGTTGTTTATTCCTTTCTTTGTTAGTAATGTAACACAAAGTTTAATTTTAGCCCCTGTAATTCTTGAAAAAATTATTTTGGTCCCTATAGTATACTTTTATTTTGAAAAATAGGTCCTCATTAGGAGATTACTTATCTTTATATTTTCTAAAAATAAAGCTTAATACATTCAATGAGTTGGTCCTTGAAAAACTTATTTGCAAATAAAATGTCTTAGTAATCTAAAGGAGGTTTTAACAAAGTTTAATTTCAGTCTTTGTAATTTTTTTAAAATATCAGGATAGAGAATTCCCTAATAAAGACCAATTTGTAAATAAAAATAAACAAATTCTCTATCCTTATTTTTTAATTGTTTTTTTTGGCAAGTTTTTTAAATTGATAGTTTTTTTCTTCATGATTTCATATATCAAAATTAAATTGATTGAGAATTAATCTTCATGATTGAACCCGAGTAAAGGATTTCATGTAAACATTTGATTTCAAAGAAATGAGGTTGTAGAGAGGGGGTGTTTCTTAGTTAATTGATGGTGGTTATAGCCTTTAAAGTGGTTGGAAACACCATATTTATTTGCTTGAAAGTGCTTACTTGATTAGCCAAGAACTAAAGAGGAAGATGCATAGTATCCTAAGTGGTGCTGTTTTGGCTATAATTTTTTTTTTGATGCACAGTATCCTTAATGACACTATTTTGGCTAAACAGTACAAATTAGGGCTTTCTGATTTGGGATTTGACAATCTTCAATTTAATTTCTATTCTTCTAATTACATTTAATTTTACCTGTAATTTTCCTCTAAACTCCCAATTTCATGCAATTGCACCCCTGCCACATTCAATTGTCAGCCTTAAATTTGAGTGCCTTTTACAAGTTGGTCCTTAGTTTCTAATTTGTTCAATTGGACCCCCAGATGACCATCAAACTTTTAATTTTCTTTGATTTGACTCCTGATTTCAGTGCCCAAAGTCGCACGCCTTTTGCAAGTTGTTCTTTAGTTCATGAATTGTTCAATTAGGTCCCTAATTGCTCATCAGACTTCAAATTTTATGCAATTAAACCCCTGATTTAATTACTTAAACTTTTCAAGGTCCAATTTTAGGCCTCAAACTTCGATTTGTTTCAATTAACATCCAAATTTACTCTTAAAGCTGATTTTTCTTGTGATTAAGTCCTCACTAAATTTAATTAAACCTTTCAAAAATCCAATTGATTCCTTAAACATCCAAATAAAGCATTGTCATTAATAGGGTCCTTTGTCAATCAAATTAGGTTGTTAATTGAGTCCTTAAACATCCAAATAAAGTTTTATTTATGTGCGTGTGTGTATTTTCTAGGGTTTTAAAAATGGACAACAATAATATTTAATTAGGGTTATTTTTAGTTTTGTTTTTCAACAAATGAGTTGTTTGATATTCCAAGTAGGCTTAATTTGAGTTCTTTCTCACCTTTTTTTTTTAATTGTTATTTTTTTATCAATTTATTTATTATTTATTGCTGTTGTATTTTTTTTAATTATATTATTTAAATTACTCGGTTCTCAGGATTTCATTTCCATAGCATTCTTTTTTTATATTGAAAAATTCTACCCAACTCGCGGCAAAGCACATATCACAAATGTGGTCACCACGAAGAAACTATGAAGTGAAACAAAGACCGCATATTATTGGCCAAATAATTTATTGAAGTACTAGTATTGACTTAAATAAACAAACAATGCTGACTGACAAGGATTGAATGATTATTTCAAAATCCATGTTTTGAAACAAGCCAAGTAGAATGCCCAACATGGTTAAGCAGTTGTCCGATGTGTTTGTTTCCTTCAAGCTCTGAAATGACATGGACACGGTTGGGCCGGCGTGAAAAGTTATATTCAATCTTGAAAATCACAGAGGAACGGACAAGAACAGGATCGGTACAGATTCGTCCCTGTAGTCTCTGGGAACAAAATTCGAAGACTTCTTAGCAAATCAAAGAATGCGATTCCTTGTTATTTTTTCCATGGTCGCTTTCCAAAACCCCATAGTCAATACGTAGTAGCTGGAGGAGTACAACTTGTTCCCTTCATATCTCTTTCCATTGGCAGCTGTCGCCTAGCAACCTTTTTCAATTCCACGCAGCCTAACCTCCTTTCGTTTTGTGAGCAGGCACCGTAGAATAGGATAAATGGGACTCGGCGGAAGTATAAACCTCCAAGTTCCAAACCTTGCTTTTTCTTTGCTGCAAAGAGCCATTGGTTGGGCTTTTCAGTCATAGACTGTGGCGAGAAGTAATAAATTCACACGAATTTCTATAATGCATGTGGATGCATAAACCATGGTGGACACAAACGTGATCTCGTGTGTAGAAAATGAATTGATCAGGAATAATAATAGGTGGGTCAATAATAAAAATGAATTGCTCGTTTCAGCTATGGTAAAATATTGATGCCTAAATCTTGATGGACACATGAATGGTCACATATATAAAAATGAGTCCGAAAATAACGATGATAGATCATTTAGCTATGATTAGAATGATGATCCATGAATCTTGGTGTCCATGAGAATGGTCAACTGAAAGATTAGGATAATTAATCGATCGGTCAACACCTACAAAATAGCTAGAGTTCGTGGGCATGTTCCATGAGAGAGGCACATCGGTGCTCAAATCAGTAAGTTTGTGATAAAATGATAGTAGATAAGAGCAGTAAAACAAAGAGAATAATAGTACCAGGAGTTTCTCACTTGGAGCTAGCTCAAATGCCTCTAATCGTTTAAATATCAAAGTAGCCTTTGGTAATTTTATGTACTTAAACTACAATAATGTCAATATTGACAAACGCCAGTGTCTGTCAGATAGTTGGATTTGACCACATATACTTAACAATTCTAATCAAACATGATGGCTTTGGAATTTACGGGAACTAAGAACCAAGCATACTCGTTAATTTTCACCCACACAAGCCACCCTAAAAGGAACGTCAAACTCCAAAACTCCACTCTTCATGGATTTATTATTATTATTATTATTATTAATAAGAAGGTGGATCTCTTGATTAATTTTACGAATAATTATATAATTTTTTTTATTTTCACTAATTTCCTGTAGTTTATGAAATTCAAACCGTTAATTTTTTTTAAAAATTACTTAAAACCTGAATAATTCAAGTATAACTCGTGATTGTTCCTTGCCTGGTCAATATATACTCATGCTTCTCTTACATGCAAAGAGCCACCAGTTGGTCACCAGAAGTACTTGGAAAAGGCTCACCAAAGGAATCGGTTATTTCTTCCTGCACAAAGGAAAACTAGGAGCATCCCACCGTGTTTCCCTTTTTCTCTCATAGACAAGAAGATGGAGATAGAAGGGCAAGCCACTGTAAAGGAATCTCACCCTCCAAAATTCGCTCTTCCAGTGGATTCAGAACACAAGGCAACTGAGTTCCGGTTGTTCTCAGTAGCTGCCCCTCACATGCGGGCATTCCATCTGTCTTGGGTTTCTTTCTTTGCCTGTTTTGTCT
>Ga0325414_1009626_pt1 | contig 10159 bp, 7 predicted proteins | sample PopdelMetagenome_8_FD_206183 | JGI IMG/M metagenome (GOLD analysis project Ga0325414, IMG submission 206183) | Populus deltoides microbial communities from Bellville, Georgia, United States - Leaf-PdKOR-R3 | ecosystem: Host-associated > Plants > Phyllosphere > Phylloplane/Leaf | place: USA...
CAAATCAATTTCAAATTCAACTGGATTTTGCAAGATTAAAAAAAAATTGTTGGCTTTTCCCAACAATCAAATCGAGCACACTATTAGATAAATATGACAAAGAGAAAAAAAAGACATAAAAAAGCAACGATATAGAGAAGAGGATGTTCTTAATTTTGATTTTAAAAGCAAGGAGAGACTAATTAAATAATCAAAGATTATTGAGAGTAGAAACGTTGAGAGGTTTGGTCGGCAAAGAGAGATGGAGGCTTGGGTTGTAATTTTTTAGTATTTTCAATGAAAATGGCGGCTCCATGGACTCTGATTTTTTATAAAATATAGAAGTGGTAAAGTTATAAAATCAACGAGTTTGAAGACTGATTTAATAATTGTACAATAATATAAGGACTGAATTATAATTTGGACCTTAATTAATAATGTAGAATACACGTCTCGCTAGCTGGGCCCACATGAAAGCAGGAATCTACACGCCACGCGACCCTCGTTGACCAAAAAAAATCCCTTCGGCAGGTGGAAACGGTGTCGCCTTGCACCGTCCAACACGACTCAGCTTCTAATTATCGCACTGCGTGTTACGAATGCATGAAAAGACGTATTTTATAGTGTTTTTTATTTCAAAATATATAAAAATAATATTTTTTTAATTATATCAAAATTATATATAAAAATAATATTTTTTTAATTATATCAAAATTATTTAAAAATATCAAAACATAATAATTAAAAATTAAAAATAAAAAAACAACGGCTTAAACCACCCAGCCTGGGTGTAAGGTGTCCCTCTCATTTTTGACACCTCCCTGTCTCTGCTCTCTCTAACAGGCGGGATCCTCCAGCTGGGTAGGGTACGCACCCCTGCGCATTCTAAGCATCAACAATAAACACAATTACACAACTGCTTCTGTTCGGCTCATAAAAAAGCGCGCCGTGTTCAGTTCTCTTAACTAACCCCCAGCTTCTTCAAATAAATATAATTAACTAAGGGCCATGTTTTCCACGGTAAATTACGAATCTGCCACTTCCCTTATCGTCTTCTCTGTAGCTCAATCAGTTTACAAATACTCTCACAGTTTATTAATTGCATCTCATTTTTTTGTGTTTGTTTATTTGTTTGTTGAGATTAATAAAATGGATCAACAGCAATCGGGGAGTCCAAGCCCTAGATCTCCGTCATCGCAGCCTTATCTATCGGTTTCGGTGACAGATCCTGTAAAATTAGGGAATGGCGTTCAGGCTTACATCTCTTATCGCGTTATCACCAAGGTAAGGTATTCGTCTACTTGTTTAAATTGATGGAGGTCCTAGGGTTTATAATTAAATTGTTTTGGCGTGTAGACTAATTTACCGGAATACCAAGGGCACGAGAAGATTGTGATTCGGCGTTACCGCGATTTTGTTTGGTTGCGTGATCGACTTTTCGACAAGTTCAAGGGTGTTTTTATTCCTCCTCTTCCAGAAAAGAGTGCTGTCGGTAAGGAATTGATCAATTTTCGTTAATTTGCAAAAAAAGATAAAAGATAAATATATAAATAATCAGTGGATAATAATGTGAAATTTATTTGATGGTGGTGATGCAGAGAAGTTTCGATTTAGTGCTGAATTTATTGAGATGAGGAGACAAGGGCTGGACATATTTGTTAATAGGATAGCTTCACATCAAGAGCTTCAGCAAAGTGAGGATTTAAGGACCTTTTTGCAGGCAGATGAAGAGGTGGGTGAGATTCTATCATTTACTGTTTACCCAGTAGCATTCTCCTGGTGCTGATTGTGAGTTTATGGATGTACTCAATTGAAATTATTATTTGTTTCTATATTATCTTTCCCTAGTTTTCTTGTTAACCTAAGGATCAATAATTCATCCAATATTGTGAAATAACTGAGTTACTTCTTATAAAGGAATGAACATGTATGCTCCTAAGTTATCTATAATGTAGCAGCAAGCACGCAGTGAATGTCATAAATCATTCAATTTCTCATTTCCCGTGGAGTGGATCCTTTTGCCGGGGTAAATATTCTTCCTAATTGATAAAATGTTTTGAGACATGTTTAGGGGAAAAGGGATGAAACCATAGGATAAAAAACATGGGTAAAATGGAATATGGCTTAGTTGCCACACCTTTTCACTTGAATTCGTCTCCCTAGCAACTTTCCAGAAAGCACAGTGAATGGCACTGGCAGGTTAAAGGCTTTCATCAGGAGTCATGTGGCTGAGACTGCATATCTGATGATCATCTTTTTTCTCCTGTATCATTCCCAAATTTATCACTCTACCAGAAGCAAACATTGTTCCACATGTACCATTTTCACACAAATCATCTGAAGAGTTGCAATGCTAGCAAGCTATCTGTTTTATCATGAGTTTTTTCTTTTCCCTTTTTTACATGGAGAAATGGTTTATTTATAGACAATTGATAAAAACTTATTCTTAAGCAACTACTTACATGATTTGACGTTGAATTCCTTTCTGGGTTATAAAAATAGGATGTAGCAGCTCCATTGATTCATATAATGTTAGTTCCAGCATGTAATTTAAAAATTAACCTGTATGTTGTTCATGATAAATTTTTGTGATTCCTGTTCTTTCTTGCATGTTAGATATCTATAGAGTGCAACTGCGAGTTTTTAATATAATATTATTTTGTTACCTATTTTTCAGACAATGGAGAGATTAAGGTCTCAAGAGACTGGTATATTTAAGAAGAAACCTGCTGATTTTATGCAAATTTTCAAGGTATGATGAGTTAGCATGTCTTCTTTTGCTGATCGACCCGTGAGATTCAGCACTAATTTTCTAGTGCTTGAAACATCTGAACTCTTGCACCAATTTTCTAGTGCTTGAACAATGTCACATAACATCTGAACACTTGTTTCCCTATTATGATTTCTCTTATATAATATGTTAATTACCAAATTAATCAGACATTAGATCCATCTTTTTCGAAAGCATATCATTGAAGTTGGATGATCACTTCTTAGTTCATTGGATGCTTTGCTTCTGTTGTGTGGATGTTTTAAGATAGTTTTTTACCACTTCCACTGTACAATTTTCGGGTTGGGTTAGTGTATATTTTTAGATGACTGGTTTCAGGTCTCCTCAGATCCAACTCTCTATAGTTTTAAAAATCGTTTTCACTACCTGTTGGTGAAGTTTAGCACATGAGAAAGTAGTCAACTAACTGAAATTTACATTATACACCATTCAAACAAGCACATTGTCAGTTTGGCAATCATGGTCCCAATGTTTTGCAGGACGTGCAATCTAAAGTGAGCGATGTCGTTCTTGGTAAGGAAAAACCTGTTGAAGAATCGAATCCTGAATATGAAAAGCTGAAACATTACATCTTTGAGCTTGAAAACCACTTGGCTGAAGCTCAGAAGCATGCGTATCGTCTTGTAAAGCGACATAGAGGTAACCCATGGCATGTCTCTTTCATGTTATTGTTACATGTTAACCCCTGACACGTGTCTTTCATGTTTCACCTCTTTTAGACATTATGATGCAGTCATTTCTTATAGCTTGATTGTCCATATATTTTGTCAGAATTAGGGCAATCTCTATTGGATTTCGGGAAGGCAGCAAAGCTCCTTGGTGCTTGTGAAGGAGATATCCTAGGAAAGGCATTTTCTGACCTTGGAACTAAATCAGAGGCACTATCAGTTAAGCTGCAGAAGGAGGTAGGCTTTTAGTCAATTCATGCCTTTCATTTCCAGATTCAGCAATTTTTTATGCTCTCTGTGTGTGCATGGGCTTTTGATGGAGTTAAAAAGCTTCTTTTTAAATCCTTGACATTGTTCTATAAATTTCCAGGCACATCAACTTTTAATGAATTTTGAAGAACCATTGAAAGATTATGTTCGTGCTGTTCAATCTATTAAGGCAAGTTTGGCTTGCCTCTCTCTCCCCACCTTTTTCCTATTTTTGTATCCTCGTTTTTTGTTTTTGTGTGTGCAGACTTGTCTTAGAAGCTGATTCTGCTATCCTGGTATTCTGACAGGCTACCATCACCGAGCGGGCCAATGCCTTTAGGCATCAGTGTGAACTGGCTGAAACAATGAAGTTGAAAGAGATAAATCTGTATGTCCTGGTTCCTCCTTTCCTTGTTCTTGTAACTTTATTTTATCTGTGATTTCAATGGTACCATGTGGAATGATCACAAACATTGCTAGAGACAGAACCTTGCCTTTTCTCCCGATTCCTATTAATATACTCTGATAATTCTTTATTTGTAATGACTTAAGCTATGATTTCTCTGATGCTACTTGAATTAAGTTCGTAAATACAAGTGTCGTCTAGCAAAGAAGCAGCAATGAAAGTATTTGATTAGGTTCCATGCTCATAAGTTTCTGTTATCATATTTCGATCGGTAACAAGGCTGCATTTAGATAGTGCAGTAAAGATGGCCTTTTAGCATCTAATACAATGTGGATATAGTGAATTGTTACATTTTTTTCACATTTACGACTTGCCATGGTAGTCAAATTTCCTCCACTGGGAACGCTCAAGAAAGGCTCAGAAATCCTGAAGCTTGATGCATCACTGAAGCGGTCATTTATTGTTTAGTTTTTCCCCTTTTTCCTAGGTTGGTCAGTTTTTGCTGATAGCCAGATGATATTTGGAGTTTCTAATTTATATCTATTACTGCAGAGACAAACTTATGCTAACACGTTCTGATAAAGTGGGAGAAGCGGAGCATGAATACAGGGAGGCAAGTTATCTTACTAGTAGCATATGTGCACCTTAGAAATCTTAGAAATCAGGGGTGTTTGGGATTGCGATTGAACTGTTTTTTTGAAAAAAATTGAACTGTTTTTTTTGCTTCAAATTAAATTGTGTTTTTTTTTTTTATCTTTTTGGATGTGCTAACGTTAAAAATAAATTTTAAAAAATTAAAAAAATATATATTTTAATGTATTTTCAAGTAAGAAAAAAATATTTTAAAAAACATCATGTATCATTTTCAAACATCCACTTAGTTATCTGACTAAAAGTTGGTTTTCATGCAGCTGAAAGCAGAGAGTGAGGAAGCGACAAGAAGGTTTGAGACAATTGTGAGACTGATGAACGAAGAAATTGTGCGCTTTCAGGAACAGAAAACATTGGATATGGGGATTGCTTTCCATGAATTTGCAAAAGGACAGGCACGTTTGGCAAATAGCATTGCAGATGCTTGGAGAAGTCTTCTTCCAAAACTCGAAGCATGTTCCTCATAATGAGAGTATCAAAAAGTGAGCACTTGTTCACTTTTTTCTTCGTTCTTAGGAATGATGGGCCCAGCTCTTGCTTTGTAAAAACCATAGAGTTTGGGAAGTTCTTCTATTCTGGTGTTGTACAAGTTAACTCCTTTGCAAATTTTAGTTTCGTGTACAAATTTGAAGCCTAGTGAAGAACAACAGGAGCGAAACACGAAAAATGTTCATCCTCTCTTCCATTAAGATCTTCACTTCTCCAAATCATTTTTACATTATGATGCAAATCCATCATATTTTTTGCTTGCGGTGGTTTTTTCCAAGAACCGTAGTAGATTGTTGTCCTAGGTTTGGGTGTTCCCACCTGCAAGAAATCGTAAAAGGCAGGATTAAGAAAGAAGACGGTTGTTTATGATCAAAGATGTCATTCGGAGATTTCCAGGCATGATTCAGGTAGATTGATTCCCCGATGATCTGGAGGCAGGAATTCTCCTGCTGCCTGGTGAAACTCTGATTTTTCTTTAAAAAAGAAAACAAAGATCATGCAATTACAAGTCATCCTGTATCATTCCAGTGTTCTGATCATGTTTTTGCATGCGCCTTCTTCAAACGTGAAGCTTTTTTGTAAGCTGGAGTGAGATCTCCACCAACATTCGAATTTTCAACTTGCAAACAGAAGGGAAGATAAAGACTACAAATTTAGTTCAAGCGTAAAACAAGGGCTGGCTAGGTTTATCAAGAAAACAATAAATTCCAAAGGCAAAGACAAAGACAATGACAAAGGTAACCTCAAAATGGCAACACCCTAATAACTTAAAGATCCGCGCATAAACCTCTTTTATCTTAGGATACCAAAGAGATTGAAAGTCTTAAACAAACTTTATAAGATTAACAAGAAATTCACTGTCAAAGAACATGACAGCTCATTCTTCATCTTCTTCATCTCCATCTCCACCAGATGCTTTCTTGGCTGCAGACTTCTGGTTCTTTCGCTTCACTCTACCAGGACGTCCACCACCAAAGGGACTTGTGAGAGAGAAATCAATGTGCTTCTGCGAGTCCACCCTCACCATGAAAGATGGAATATTGACCACCTGCCTCCCAACCCTGAAGGACCAAGGGAAATATCAATGAAAAAAATCCAGAATCCAACTGTAGCATGCCAAAACACAAAATGTGAAGGCAGATCAGGTCAAAATAGTTTTATATATATGAATTGAAAGTTTTGACAAGCAAATCTCAAGCTCTGAAATCACAGGACCTTAGCATGGATGCGTATTCCGAAGAAAAGAAATCAAAACCTTTATAACCAGAAAAACAAGAAGATGAAAAGAAACTACTGTTGAAAAAATAGGAGATGTACACAATTGCATTGATTATCTAACCCAAATACATCAGCTCAATCAACATAAGAATTAGAATTATTATACATACCTAATGTGCTTCTGTTTAATGAGAACTCGGGCATGGTGGATCGACTTAGCCATACCAGCCTTGAAAACAAGTGTCTGGAGGCGGCGCTCAAGAAAGTTTTCCACCGTAAGAGCCAACACGTAATCCAGCTTGTTCTGGCTCTCCTCCAAAAGCCCATACCTATTCATCCTCCTCAAAAGCGCCTCACCCTCAAAGATACGGCGTGAGTTCTTCTCATCAAGGGTTAGAAGCATTCTGGCAGCATTACGAATGCGACTCAATGCATACTGGACCCTCCAGAGTTCCCTCTTGGCACGGAGCCCATACTCTCCGACGAGCTTCAGCTCAGCATCTAAACGTTCCTTCTCATAGGGACGCCTAGGTTTCTTAAAAGTTTTCCCGTCTATAGAAAAACAAAAAACACCAAGTTCACTTTTATTATTCAACTCATCAAACCAAAATCAATATGCAGAGCCCAAATGATAAGCACTATTGGGTACAGAAAAGTGAAAGCTAAATTTCAAAACTCTTAGTTAAACAACACGCATCAAATTTTCCGTCTTTCATTCACTTCATAATTTGCAAACAACAGAAGATAGAAAAATAAGTTAAAACTCAACAGAAACACCTCAGAAAATTAAGTAACTAGACTGAAAAGTAAAAGAAAGATAGATCGGTAGCTTACAGTTACGATAGAAGGAGACGTGCACCATGCTTGTCGACTGCCGCCTGCGAACTTAGGGTTTAGGGTGGCGATGAACAAGGATGGAACATGTATTTATATCCCCGTATACCCTAACTTAATTGGGCTGGTGTTATAACCAATTGGGCTAAAGCCTCAAACCTCTTTCTTTTGTTTTTGTTTTACTGTTTTTCTCAGTATTTAATTCTGGACCGCTTCAAACTAGCTAGCTTTAACTAGGTTAAATTTTTTTCTAAATAAAATAAAAATGTTAATAGTGATTTTAAAGGGGTTAAAAAAATAAGGTTTCAGATAAGATAATTGTTTCAAATAAGTTAAATAATATTAATTAATTTAATAATATAATTATAAAAAATAAATACGTTTTAATATTATAAAATATCCTCTAAATAATCTAGAAAGTCTTGATAATATTATGATAACAAAACAAAAATTAAATGAGAACGGGATAACTTAAAAGAGAATTAAAAAGGTCTTAATTATCAGTAAATTAAATATTAAAAGATGAATTGAAAAGAAAAATTAATTTTAAAAAGGACAAAATATATGACTCAAGTTAGCATGTTGAATTCACGGTCTAATTGTGAGGTTAAGACAACCTTGTACAAAAAATATTGAATAAAACAATGAAAGGTAAAACTGAAATTTTTTTTTAAAAAAAAATATGAGTTAACTTGAGTTAATTTAATTAATCCATGACTTAGAATATGAGATTGGGATAATTTTTTAGGAAAAAAAAAAGCAAAAACAATCACGAAGCTAAGGGCCTAATAACCTAATATTGAATGAGAAAAATGGAAAAAAAATCATTTTTTTAATAAAAAAAAACCTAAAAAGAGACTGAAGTCAAATCAGGTTAATCTTTAAAATTCATGACCGACCGGGTTACCCCATAGAATGCAAACCCGAAAAAATTACAAAACACAATTTCCAGTCATCTAGATTTAAAAAAACAAAATAGATAGCAATCAAAATAATAAGGATCAAATTTGATATAAAAATTAAATTAAATAAAACAATGAGAGATGAAATTAAAAAATAAAATAAATCAAGAAAAGAATAAAAACAAAAAGAATGAAGACCAAATTTGGTATAAATTAAATGAAATAAAGTAATGAGGGATTGGATCAAATCCGGTATAAAAATTAAATGAAATAAAATAATAAGGGATAAAATTGAGAAATAAAATAAATCAAGATAAGGATAGAAAACTGATAAGGATAGAAAACTAAGAAATAACAATCAAGATAATGATGACCAAATATGATAGATGAAAAAATTAAAGGATGATGAAATTCAAAAATAAATTCAATTTTATAAACTATTTTAAATAAAATCAATAGTAATCAAAATAATAAGGATAAGATTTCAATGAAAAAAATTGAAGAGTTGTTTGAGAAATTACAGGGGTAGACATGGAAATTGACAAGGAGAGAGAAAGAAGAAGAAAAAAAGATCATTCACGTTAATTTTATGGTTCGTTGACTACACGCGTTGTTCTGGAATAGAGAGGTCACTAAGATAATTCGAACGTTGGCCTATAATCAACTATTTGAGCTCCGTACTAGCCCTTACATGTCGTCTAACTGACTTGGCCTCAACTCATTGTCAACCACCTTTTAAAAAAAACCAATATTTATATTTATTTCATTACTAAAGTGCTCCTTAATCAACTTGTTTATTACAATAAAAAAACATTATGAAAAGACACAAAAACCCTTGAATGTTAGTTCATGTTTTTGTTTTTGTTTTTAAGAGTAAATGGATCATTTTATTATTCTTTAAAAAAATGAAAATACAAAAAAGCTTTTAAAACCAAGTTTTTTTAAAAAAACATCTTTTAAGAATGATTAAGTCATTTTATTACGCTGATAAAATATGAAAACACCTCTCTGTCCTTGTACAATTCAAAAATGACTTGTAGACAATAAAGTAAAGATTGTTCTACTACTAATAGAAAGCTTCCTAATTTTTTTTTAAAGGGTAGAATGTTTATTTCACTATTTTAATCCATGACTTTAGTTTTGATATATAATGAAAAACTAAGCATTTATAGGTTTTTAATAAGCATTATTGTATTTTTATATGAAAATCCCTTTTTATTTTAATAATAAAAATAGTGGAACAAGGATGAAAAGATTGGATTTTTTAATATTTAGAATCTATTTATTCAAATCACAATAAATATTTTTATCCTATCACTAGTAAAAAAAACACATTTTTCTACCAATTCACGTGACAACATCCTTATTAATTATTTATTTTGCTTTTGTTTATAATGTAGCTAACAAAACCCTTTTAAATTGTCATTAGGCTCTATTTTGTGATTCACCGCGTGCTGGATCAAAAGCCAATTACTGCATTAAAAAAGTGAGTTTTATTATTTTTTCTAGCATATGAAATGGTGACTAGTAATGATTTGGTATTTTTTTTTTTCCTTTTTTTTTCACCGACATATTTAAGATTTATCAAAATTTCTATCGAAATTTTAGCAGAGTCTTCCTTATACCAGAAAGATCCCAAGTTATCGATAATTTATCTTATACACATTTTATACTCGTTCCGCAATCATAACATATTTATACTGCATCGCAACCACAATCATTACTAGTCATAATCATGATAGCTCACGTATTTATTTTTTCTTCTTATTTAAAAGCGCATACAAAATGGTAGTCAAACATGGATAAACAACATTAATATTACAAGCATAAAATAGTAAGAATATTCAATCTCTATGATTAATATAAAGAGATACTAATACAATTCGAGTCATATAATTACTTAGGGCAAAATACATTGACATTTTTTAGTTCCTAACTCATACAAAAGGAACTAGAAACACTAATTTCCTAA
>Ga0325414_1009627_pt1 | contig 10159 bp, 6 predicted proteins | sample PopdelMetagenome_8_FD_206183 | JGI IMG/M metagenome (GOLD analysis project Ga0325414, IMG submission 206183) | Populus deltoides microbial communities from Bellville, Georgia, United States - Leaf-PdKOR-R3 | ecosystem: Host-associated > Plants > Phyllosphere > Phylloplane/Leaf | place: USA...
AAGATCATATAAAAAATAATTAAAAATAATTAGATCAAAACACCTGTAAAATAATTATATCTTAGTATTGATTAATGGATAAAAGGTTGATCATAATTCTAATCATATACAATCCTCTTTTTTTTTTTTTGGATATAGCAATCCTGGGTCCATAAGATTTCTTTTTTCAATATACAGTATTATAAATAAAGCTAGGAAAAACATTGTTTTTCTATACCCATTAGCTTTTTTTTATTTAGTCCTTATATAATATGCTTATGCAGCTTTAGAGTTGATAATTTATTTTAATTTGTTTTTTATATGGTTATTACAGTATCAACAATGTTCCAACATAGGGTTGGAATCAATGACCCGGTTTGCGAGTTTTGCAAGGTAACCCTGGTTGCTCTGGTTTGCGGGTTTAGCAAGGTACCTTTTTTTATAATTAAACTTGATTATGTGATTGCTTATTTTTCTTTTTATCATATAGTTAAAAAAAATAGTTTCAGAAAAAAAAAACATGTTATTAAATTTTAGAAAGTTCACGGTCTTGACAGGCATAGCAATTTAACTTTTTCTTTTTTAATTTATTTTCAGTTTCATCCTGATATTGGACTAATTCAGAATTAAATTTCATAATTTGTGTCATTTTGCTTTCTATGAGGTTATAGTGGTCTTAAAAAAAATTATCAGTATTGGTTTGACACTCGACTTTACAATCGTTTATTTTTGTTATCATATAGTTAAATTAATAAACAATAGTTTAAAAAAAAAAAAAAACAAGTTATCAATCCCAATTGAGTTCATTACCCGGTTTGCGAGTTTAATGTGTTGACTCGGGTTATCTAATTCATGGGTTTAGTGGGTTTACCCATCAAACCTGATATTTTTTTTTAGTTTCTGGTCCTTTGATTTTTCTAATTATTTTTTTTTTCACTTTTATTCATTATTGAATTGGTTGGGAAATGAAATTCATAGTTTATTTTTTTCTATTTTCTATAAGGTTATCATGATCTTAAATAAATATTTTTTTAGGGTTGATCCTCGATTTTGAAAGCATCTAATATTATCATAAAATTAAATAAAAATAATTTATAAAAACAACAAAGTTTTTACATCTATTAAAATCTATAACCCATGTCGCAGAGTGACCAAGATCGATCTAATCTGGCATGGTTTCAATATAAAAAAATTATTGTCTTAAAGTTTATTTTAAAGTTATGTCATGTTTTTACCGGTCATTCAAGTTGTTTTTAGACCTATTAAAATGAATAATTTATTTTGGATAAACTCTCACGTGATTTAATTTGAAACTCAAGCTAATTAAAAAATCAAATTAACAGATTTTAAAATATAACAACTTAATTGAGTTTAATAATATTATCAAAAAAAATCTACATGCTCTTAACATTTTTCAAAAGAAAAAAATACATTTATCACATCTCAACGAAATATATAATTGGAATATATTTAGCAAAACTTTATTGATGTCATGAGATAAAAGAGGATTACTTTATGTCCTAATCACAAGTGACAGATATCTTTAAGGTCTCTTCTCTCCTAATCACAACGGGCAAGTCTTTTTCCTGATTTCTGCTGGCCGGTTCTTAGGTTATTTCATTTCACACCATAAACAGTTTTAGACTACGGGTATAGTTAAAAATATAGTTTTGAAACCGGTCTAACCTGGTAAGTCAACTCTAGACCTAGCTGATTTGAGATTAGAAATGGGTCGGGTTGATGAAAAAATAAAAAAATCATGACTTGGTGTGACCCGGATGACCCAGCAAAACCTGGTTGCAACTCATTGACTTTTTTTTTATTAAAATAATGTTGTTTTGAATTTTTTTTAAAAATAGAAATTGACCCAGCGACCCAGTCAAAATCTAGTGACCTGGTCAAAATTTAAAATCCAGATCTTGTACCGGGCTGGATTTAAAAACTATGATAAAAAGTAATTAAATTGTTTTTATTATGAGAAACTTTTCAGTTGGTATTTGAATAATGAATCAGATTGTACATATAAATACTTAATTTATTTATTTTTCAACGAGATTTAAAGGACGTTGAGAGCGCGATAAGCATTGTTTTTTTAAAAGAATTATTTTAAAATATATTAAAATAATATTTTTTATTTTTAAAAAATTATTTTTTATATTAACATATCAAAATAATTTAAAAATATAAAAAAATTATTTAAAATTAAAAAATTATTTTAAAATTTCATAGAACACGGTTAATTGAGAAGATAAGGCGAGTCTGTTGCACGATCATCACGAGCTCACTGTACTCTGACTTTTTGCTGTTTTGCCCGACGTGAATGGATGGGGGCTGGTAAGAGGGAGCCTTCAATGTCAATAAATGCTAAAAAGATGACATCATTGGTCAAATCTAATATGACTGTTGTTGTTTTCTTTCATTTTACACTCTGTTTTCCCTGCAAAAAGCACATATATTTGTTCAGCTATGGGGGCATTAAATCATTCTGTACTTGCATGGGTTGCCTTACAACTCGTATTTCATAAATTTTGTTATTATTTTTTTTTAAATATATTATTTTAATATATTTTTAAATAAATATACCTTAAAAACCAATAACTACACTGTACTTTAACACTACCTCGCTCTTGAATCTTATACTATTGAAAGAAATACTGTCGTTCCAGAGGCTGCTCATTGTTCAACTACTGCTTGCAAAAATGTTTCGGCTCCAGTCCATTGGTAAAGTTTGGGCTGATCCGAGTTTTATATAAAGTTATGCCCCAAGCCCACGTAAGAACCACACTTATTCAAGGCTTGGATCATCACTTCAAGATTTCACCGAATTACATCAACAAAAATCTGCCGAGCAGTCAGCAAAAGCTCGTGGCCTGTGGGGTTTTTGCCAGCATCATTCTAAGAAAGATGCCTCATTTTCATCGACCCTCCTCTATTTCATTGGTACAGTAAACATACTCCATGATTCCCAAGAAAGAAGCTCTGAAATAGCGACATGATCCATTCATCTTCACCCCTCGATCACAGATGCAACAAGGCATGGCATTCCATGCTTGTTTCTGTTCACAGAGATATCGTAAAACGATTTATGGTTTTATTTTGTCACCTTTGCGCTTGCAGGAATTCAAATAACTTTCATCATTTGATCATGAATGGTTGGCGATGGACCTCTTCGACACACCATGTCTCTTAGGCAATGCCAACAGGAATGATGCTAGGCCGTTGATTTGGAACAATGTGAGCTGGAGGACCCCATCCATAATCCAACTGATTGAATCCTAATCTGCCCCATTATAATTATAATTAGAAGAAAATCTAAAGCATGGGGCAAAGCAATCTACCAATCCATAATGTTTTTGATCTTCTACGGGATCCGTTGCTCATTACTATATTGGTATTGGTGGGGATAAATCGGTGAGGGGAACTTTGGTATTTTTGCAATATTCTTTTTAATATAATAAAATTGCTGGAGATTTTCATGGAGATTTTTATTTTTTATGCATGATAAAATTATTTAACTGTCGGTATCAACAAATTTAAAGCTTCCTTGAAAGAGCTTTTCTATCCTGGGAACTTTTTTTTTATATACAGCCAAACATTATTTTTTATTCTCTTGATTTTTTATATGTTCTTCACTTGATTAACCAAACTCAAATACTTACCCAAGTATTAAAGTCTCTCTTATGAACAAGAACAACTCAGGTCCAAAACTCATCAGGAAAAGTTTGTTTCTATGTGAAGTTTGTTTTTCTAAACACATGCAACATTCAAGCATTGCATATAAGTAATCTATTAATGACTAGAAGATCAAGAATGTCGGATGGTGTCTGCTCAAGTGGCCTAATGAGGCCCAATCTTGATTTGATTATGGAGAAAGCCATGGTATATTATAACAAAAATTAAATGATTTGAGAAAATTACTATAGATTAAGAGATGTGAATTATATTTTTAATTTCTCATCTTTTGATAAATGTTTCTTTGGCTTTTTTTTATAAGAGCAACAAGATTTTTGTAATTTTCAAGTACAAGCAAATAATGATTTTAGCTTCACGAAAGATTAAAAAAAAAAGTTTTTCTTTTCAGGTATTTTGGTATTTTTACAAGGGTATTTTGTGTAATTAAGAAGACCATGGAGGCGTCTTAATATTTTCACGTTGTATTTTTTATTTTTAATCAAAAAGCTGCTGGAGTGTGTTCTACACGTCCCAACAAGTGGGCGGCGCTCGTACCATTAAAAAGGCACGCGAGACACTTCCTGATAGCTAAATCTATCTATCCGTCATATCACTAGATGCACAGCCAAAAGCAAGTAAGTAAATTCAACTCATCATCCAATTAATAAAAAGATCAATATTAGTAAAAATTTGAAATGAATATTCTTAATTCATAAAAATACATCATAAAATATAGGTTACTCTTATTTTTAATTTACACACCATGCGAAACTCTAAATAATATAAATAAGTTATTTGACAACTAAACTATTTAATAGTGTCGTTATACTTTATTTCAATATCAAAACTCTAAAACACTTTAAAAAATCAACAAAAAATCTAAATATTAAAATTTAAAAATAATTATTCTACTTCAAAACTCATCGGAATAAATTAAACTCTTTATTAATTTTCTTATAAGTTATTTTTTTGTTACTCTCTTACATTGTTTTTACTATTTTAAACAAAAATTGATAGCATCAAAGCCTTTCTTAGTTATTGTTTATAGCATGACATAATGTCTGCTTCAATTCTTTCCACGAATTAGAAATTAATTAATTAATTTATTATTATTAATTTATAATTATGTGGCATATAATTCAATTATGTCCCTAATTTTTAATTAAGAGCAATTATAAATTATATTATGTGTTTCAAAAATTAAATAAATCAATTATTATATGATAAAACAAAAGGTTAATATGATAATTATTCAAATTTATTTATTTTTAAACAATTTGGTTGTTGGTCGGGTGGCATGATCACTAGTTTCAAAAGACTTAAAATATTTTTTTATATTTAAAAAATAAATTAATTTATATTTAAAAAATAAATTAATTTGAAAAATCTAACAAGTAATGATGTAGTGAAGAGAAGATAGGTATAGTTTTGCTTTAAAGTATAGTTTTGCTTTGGTACCGAGAGAAGAAAGGTATCATGACGTTTGAAAGATAACTCATTGAAATGCTCAAGGAATTTTTTTATATATAAAAAAAAGTAGCCCATCCTTTAGCCTTAGTCACGCATGCTAGAAATATAAGAGAAGCTTGGGTATTGATCGAAGGAATCTCTCTCATGTATTAGCTCAACAATTATGTTGAACATTCAGCATTCCCGGATTTAATTAATGCCAAATTATATCTTAAAAGGGGGTAAATATCACTAGCATTTCTTCCTCTTAAAAGAAAATTCTAATCCATAATTATTTATTATGCATAAATAAGAACAAACCCTTTTCTTTTGAATTTTAAAACTTATTCTTTTATTTATCGTGATTCTTTATAGAAATTTACTGATTTTAGAGGGATTTTTATCGTGATTCTTAAAGGTGTGTTTGGTATGAAGGTTGTTGTTGTGGTTGTGGTTTTAAAAAAGTTGTTTTATAAAAAGTATTTTTAATTGAGGTTGGTTTGGAAAAATATATGTTTGGTTAAAACTATAGTTGAAATTGAGGCTGAACAAAAAGTTGTTTAATGTGTTTGGTTAAAAAAATGCTTTTCAAATTGAGGTTATAAAATAATTAATATATATATACATATATTAATATTAATGATTTTTAATTAAATATTATATATTTAACTACTGTTATTATATCATGAAATAAATAATATAGATATCAAATATTTTTTATTATTCCATTAAAATATATGCGATGTCATCACATACGAAATCTTTTTCCATGGTTTCTTTAGCGCGCAACAACAAAAACTGAATTTTTTGTTACATCATCAAGTGATCTCCTTCTAATTTTTTGAATAAAATACAATTAAAAAAAAAATAAAAACTGAATTTTTTTTAACTGGGTTGGACTCAGCAAGAACATAATTGGAATTGCGATCAAATTCCATAAATTCTACGTCATCATGCGATATCCTTCTAATTTATGTAGTGTTATTAAATAATATTAAATACTAGTTTTTTGAGTAAAACTCAATTTTTTTAAAAAAAAATATTACAATTTCATTATGTACAAAATTCATTCGACAAGAACTACAATTTATGATGATAATTTTATAAACCTTGGAGAAGGAAAAATAAAAATGAATGTATGATAATTTTTTATCCAAATACTCAAGATTCTCTTCCTACTCCTAAGCATGGTATGTTTTGGAACAAAATCATATTAAAGGTGAGCCACACTTCCATATCCTTTCTCGAAGTTAAGTGTCTTCTATAGTAAATGATTTGCTTTTCAGTTTCAGGTTTGATTTTTCAATTCTTGTGATTATTAATATGATAACTATTTAAAATTAAAATATTTTTAGATTTGATTTTTTAATTCTTGTAATTATTAATATGGTTATTAACTTTAAAAACTATAAAATTAATTAAAATATATATAATTTGACTGAATACTTACATTTAAAAAAAAAATGACTATTCATATCTCACTTTATCTGAATGGCACGCCACTCTTTGCCCATCTGAGTGGATATGGAGGAGAAAATGCGCCAGTCAACGTAAAATCTGACGCAAAACCGACGTGGGAAGAAACATGACAATTTTTGAGACCCCATGTGGGGTCAAGGCCACCTTAAAATAGACTGCACTCCAGTTAAAAGATCATAGGTTTAGCATCTTCTAAAGACAAAGGGGATCTTTCATTTGTAGTTTTCTTAAAAAAAAATATTAAAATCAAATCTTCTCTGTGTTTTTTTTAATTATTTTTTTTATTTTTTACATCATTTTAATATAATAAAATTAAAGATTAAAAATATATTATCTTAATAAATTTTTAAATTAAAAAATATTTTAAAAAACAATCAATACATATATCAGAGACATTAAAAATATTAAAAATCTCAAACCCCTCCCCCACCACAATCTGCCTCAAAATCCAAGCCATTAAAAATCTCAGACTCGCCCCCCACCACAATCTGCCTCTCTCGTTACCTAAAACAAACAAACTAATGAAGTGTTTTTTCTTTTGTTGAGATGGAAAATGAGCTCTTTCTCGGTAACCAAAAAACCCACGAACCCCAGCCCTTCATCACTCTCACCCAGTCTCTTTCAACCCCACTACTCTTCCATGAAATCCAAGATGAACCCACAACTCCTTCTCCTCCTCCCGGACCTTCAAGTACCCGTTTCAAGAAACCCGGTACTCTTCACAGGAGCAAGACCGCGCCTGCTATGGTTGTCATGCGAGAATTTCAACCAACGAAGCCCCAAATTCCTAAACCACAATCAGAGTCTAACTCCATAATCAGGCAAGCCATTTTCTTGCTATCTTTGTATCTACTCCTTGGAGTTGTTATCTACTCTTTTAACACTGATCACTTCTCGGGCACGGAGACTCATCCTGTCGTTGATGCTTTATATTTCTGTATAGTCACTATGTGTACCATTGGTTATGGTGATATAGCTCCATTAACACCAGTGACAAAGGTCTTTGCGTGCGTGTTTGTGTTAGTCGGGTTTGGGTTTATAGACATCTTGCTCAGTGGGCTTGTGAATTACGTTCTTGATTTGCAAGAAAGCATGATCTTGACTGGTATTGAAATGAGTAAAAATCAAAATCGAGAAGGATTTTCAGCTGCTGATTATATTATTGATGTTAAAAAGGGAAGGATGAGGATAAGGTTGAAGGTTGGATTAGCACTTGGTGTGGTGATTCTGTGCATTGGAATAGGGACCTTGGTGCTGTACTTTCTGGAGGATCTTGATTGGATTGATTCGGTTTATTTGGCGGTCATGTCAGTTACAACTGTTGGGTACGGTGATAGGGCGTTTAAGACCTTGCCAGGAAGGTTGTTTGCAGCAATTTGGCTTTTGGTTTCGACACTGGCGGTAGCAAGAGCATTTCTTTATTTGGCAGAGGCTAGGATTGATAAGAGGCACAGGAGGATTTCCAATTGGGTGTTGCATAGAGATATTACTGTTGAGGATTTGCTTGCTGCGGATATGAACAATAATGGTTTCATTAGGTGCGGCTCTATTTTTATCTCTTGCTAACTTGTTTTATATGTTTAGCTCTTCTAGTTGGGAAAATTTGTTGAATTAATGATATTATAATTTGGGTAAAAACAATCCTCAAAACCTTAACTAGGCTATGTTAATGTGTGATAAGATGGCCTCTTGATCAAATGCTGCTCTAGAAGATGGATATCAAAAGTTAATTGAACTCTTCTTTCCATTTCCTTTTCTGTGCTGACCATCCTTGTTGCCTTGATTTTTTTTTCAATTAATAATTTTTAGATATTTTTAGATCATTTTAATACACTGATATCAAAAATAATTTTAAAAAATAAAAAAATTATTTTGATATATTTTTATTCATTCTAATTTTATAGAAGCAGATTCTAGTGAAAATGCCGGTGCGTTACATTCCAAGACCTTGAAACACGGATCAAAAGCTCTTAAGATCTTAAAGTCTTCTTGTTTCGGAGTGAAGTTAGCCTGGTTCCAACCTTGTAATAGTGAGTGATTGGCTCTTGAGTTGAGGACAGTATGTGATGGGCTGTTGTTTGATGAAATAACTGCTCTCTTGGATTTGGAGGCCATTAAAGAGAGACAATCTGGTTTAGCTCATTCTATAACTTTTTCTTGCTTATTTGCAAAATAAGTGTTTTGCAACTTCAGCTAAAGATGAAGTGTTGAAAGACAATCATCCATCATAGATTGCATAATCTCAGGAGACATGAAGGTCCAATAGGTTTTCTACTGAACTGTAAAACAACATGAGAGAAAATTATGACTCCATTAGTATTTAAAGATTATGGATTTAAACACGTCAGGTCATTCATTCGCTAGTTTTTTCTCAAATGGTAAGTTATATCCAAATGGTTGTCAGTTAAAGTATCAAGGTTCTTCATGGCTGCTCCAAGCCATAATATTATCTGGAACATCCGTACATTGAGATAACTCTTATAAACTTAGTATTTTATTTTTCTTTTCCTTTTGTTGCTCTTGACCTATATCCTCACAGGAGATGTATTTGATCTTTTTTTTTGAGTGGGTGGGTTTACGTAGGATTGTCTTTCTGTTAATAAGAACATGTAATCTAGCATTCCAGATAGAACTAAATTCTTTCATCTTATTTTCCCAGCAAATGAGATAATGCGATATCTATCAACCCAGGTAGAGCCTTAATTCCTTTATTTTTGTAACTTTTTTTACAGTAAATCAGAATATGTAATTTACAAGCTCAAAGAAATGGGAAAGATAGCCGAGAAAGATGTATTACAGATCTGCAATCAATTCAGCAAGCTTGACCCAAACAACTTGGGAAAGATAACCTTGCCTGATCTCCTGGGGCATCGCTTGTGACAATGACACAGGTCGGTCTGCATTTTTTGTTCCACAGGAGCCATTGGATCTGCCTTGTTATTCCGGGAAACACAGGGAAGGTAGATGTCTGGTAATCGAAGTTCACTGGTATATGTGTACATAAATCTTCCGTAGTTGTAGCAGAAAATGGATTGCTTGCATGAAGCTGTTAAACAAGGAACTGTGTCCAGTCATGGAGAGTGTAGATATCCTAGTACTTTGATTCTTGAAACTGTAATGATCTCAGAATTGAAAATAATTAGAGAAAAAAATCAATAAATCAAGGCAATAAGTGGCCGCATCCTGTACATTTTCTGATTAAGGGGTCGTCCCTTTGGGCTTATGGATGAGGCATGAACCGACCTTGAAATAAACAAGAAGTGGAATGAGAAGATGTCACAAACTGCTGGGAAGAAATATCACTCCGTAGTTCTTACTTATTACCATTACTAATTACTAAAAATACATGTGTTTTACTGTAGCTTCATCGTCCAACTTTTGTTTTTCCTACCTTAATATTTTTTTTCTATATGCATCCATCTATGAACAGATTTATAACCAATTTGTCATGATTAGAATAATTAAAATAAAGAGAACTAAAGTATAAAACACGGAGAAATATCATTCCCAATTTAAAATTTGGGAAAATTTTAATCTCTTCCCATCTTTTTTATTCCTTTAAAGCTCATGTAATTTTTAT
>Ga0325414_1009628_pt1 | contig 10159 bp, 5 predicted proteins | sample PopdelMetagenome_8_FD_206183 | JGI IMG/M metagenome (GOLD analysis project Ga0325414, IMG submission 206183) | Populus deltoides microbial communities from Bellville, Georgia, United States - Leaf-PdKOR-R3 | ecosystem: Host-associated > Plants > Phyllosphere > Phylloplane/Leaf | place: USA...
ATCATTAGCTCAATTAGAAGCTAAAGAAGCAAAAGCAAAAGCCAAAGCCAAAAAGGAGGAAGAAAGAGTTGTAGAATTGAAACGGATCAGGGGGGAGAGATGGCTACCTTCTATTGCCAGGGAAATGCAGGTAATGTTTCAAAGGTTGAAATACTCAGTTTCTCGCAACTGATTTGTGTTCTTTCATAGTTTTGCTTCTTCTTTTTTTCCCTGTTGGACATTCTTTTCACATTGATTGATTTCATGATTCCTACCATTTCTATTCACATGACAGAAATGATTCGTAATCTTTATATTCTTGATAGTTATTTGATCAAATTAACCAATTTGCTGTCCGGATCTCTTTTTGCAGTTAAATAAAACTTCTAGACAAGTAATCTAGACATATTCAAATGACGTTTGATGTGCTGTGTTCTGCCTTGTTACTTAAACATTGCAAAGGAGTATTTGCGGCAATTTCTACTAGCAGCCCGCAGCCCCTTCTATGGACTGTGATTCCATCACGTATGGGCAACTGTTGAGTGTCAAACTTTATGCTGGTTATTGGTCCATCAGCATGTAATGTTTGTTTGATGTGTTTTTGAGTCTTGTCTTAGGATTGCACTGTATTGCCTGCGCCGCATGCTTGTGATTTGTATCAATGCTATCCATACTTATAGGAAGAGATTTTGATGCCAATGCAATGTGTTCATCGGACTTCTCTAATTCTGTGTAAGGAAATAACAATGAAACATGACTCAACCAAAAATGAAATCTTTCAGAGTTTTCCTTTTCAGGTTCCAAGCAAAAAGATGAAAACCATAATCAAGGTTTGGGCAATCAATGAACTGGGAGTCATCAACATGAACTAATGCGATAACTATAATCTAATATCTCAAATAAACGGAACAATTCGACTTTTGGTTATTGAGGTCCCCTGTTTGAGATGATAAAATGTCCTGCCATGCTAGGGGTGCTGGAGCCGTTCGGGTTCCTGTGAGAACAAGAGCACTTTGAAATGTCACTTGTTTGTATAGAGTGACTATTGTCTGGTTATTTAAAAAAAGAAGAGGTTTTCAAAACCCAAAGCTCATATAACTGCTTCATCAATTGTTTAGTTAGTCCAGTTTATCAAGGAGTTTTAATTTCTACAAATAGAGATGCAATGTTTTAAAATGGAGTTTAGAATCATTACTAGTTGTGTGCACGCGCTGCAGGTTTGTATTATTTTTTAGTTGTAAAAAATAATATTTAGGTGTTGCAAGCATGTTTTAAAGAAGAAAAAAAATTATACGACTCGGGTTATAGTGCTGACAAGTCAAATTAGTTATTTTATTTTAATTAGATGATAAAAAAAAGAAAATTTAAAAATAAAATGATCATGATAACTTGAAAAATAAACTTTTTTTCAAGAGAGGAAAAACAATATAGTTTAATTTATAGTCAATTAAATGTGAAAAGATAAAATTGAGTAAAAGAGAAAAAAAACAGCTTGAGTCAACTCGAGTTAGCATAATAGACATGTAAGGGTTGAGCCTTAATTTGCCAAACTTTCATCCCAAGTCATGAAATCAAGATAACCTGATAGAAAAAAAAATTCAACAAAACTACAAAGCTAATTATTTTACATAAAAATTAATGTCAAATGATAAAATCAGAAAAGAAAATGAGCAAAAAAAAAAAAGTTCAAACGTCATTAACTTTCAAACTTGTGATAGTCATTAGACCCAATAAAAAAACCTCAAAACTCAATCTCAAACAAGTTAAATGTTGAAGGATTAAAAAAAAATCAATTACATAAAAGAATAAAAAATAGCAATTAAAAAAATAGGGATAAAAATAAAAAATAATTAGAGGGCACCTATAATTTTTTTATTGAATGATGAAATTGAAAAGAAAATAACTTTAACAAAAGGATAAATATGCTTGATTTGACAAACAACAAACAAAAAAAAAATAATTATGCATTTTAATTGTCAGGAGAAAAAGAAAAAAACACAAACAATCGATAATCGATAACAATCCAACCATTATTTATCTACACGAGTCACGCTATGTAGAAGAGAGCATAGCTGCGCATTTAGTGAGACGGTAAATGACTAGATTTGACCATCAAAAAATGTCACACGCGTCTCTATAATAATGAGGGAGTCACCTTTTTGTTGGGGAACAAAAAAAAATGCCAAAGAAACATTTAGTAAAAAAAAATGAAAAATAAAAAATAAAACTAACATTACAATTCATAATAAAAAAAAATCTCTTGATAAAAAATAATTTTCGTACACCATTTAACTTTTTTAGAATTAGTTGGTAAAACATCATGCATGCTCTGGAACAAGACAAGCTTATCACCATCTAAGCTTATTGGACAACCCAGCACCAAGTAGACAGCTTTTAAGAGTAATTAGCAGTCTTGAAATGACAAAACCCTTACAAAAATGTTAAGCTACACAAATTTTCACTTAATGTAAAGCCTAACTAACATCCAGACAAGACAAATCTACTATCTGGGGTTGCAAAATTTTCTCTATAAGATATGATATACTTGAAATACTTTATGATGCTGGCATATGCTGCACAAACATGTACTCTCAAAATAAATAGAGAACAACTTGTAGTTGCTATCTTGATTTTACTATTAAAATCATCTATTTTATTAGCATATAATTAAAGAATTATTGTCCAATCAATCATTCTACCGAGTGTCATGGTCTCGGCACCATCATGATGTGATGTACATCACTTATTATTATCATTATTATTACTAATATAATAATAATTATTATTATTATCATCACTACCACCACTACGAGTATTAATATTACTATAATTATTATCCTTACCATTATTATTATTATTATCACAATTATTATAAATCTTACTATTATCACCATAATTATTAATATTATCACTACCATTACCATTATCATTATTAATTATTATTTATAGTAGTAGTAGAAGTATCATTATCACTATTATTAACATCTTCACTATTATTATTGTTGTTGTTGTTGTTGTTGTTGGAACAAATAAAACCATTAACTTGATTTGAAGAATACAAATAAAAACCATAAAAACTTTGGTAAAAAAAACCAAATAAAGAAATTAATAAATAAATAAAGAACTAAATTCAAAACATTATATATGAAAAAATTAGAATTGAATAATTAAATTGAAAAAAAAAATAGCAAAAAAATAAACACAAATCAAAAAATCAAAATGAAAAAGACTGAATCTAAAAGACCTATGAAAATAAAGACCATAGCTCGGGTAGGAGATAGAAATCAACAGGAAAAAATTGAAAAGCTCGCCAGAATAAACCATTCAATGTATGCTTACACTTGTCATCTAAGAAAAAAGAGACCACGATGAAAAATCAAATGAGACGATGGCAGCATATTTTCCTTCACCGGGAGGCACCGCACGTGCTGCCTCCCAAGAATTGTAGCCTTTTCAAATAAAATATTACCCTTGTTCAAACTGGAAAAAAAAAAGGGGGGGGGGGGTAATTTTGCCTTCCGTTTTTTTGTCATAATACCTGAGCTTGCGATCGAACTAAATACGAAGCTATTTCATCCAGTCAATACCTGAAAGATGAGAATCCCACCATGCCGAAGTGCGACAAAGCAATTTACATCAAAGAAAAATGATACGCTCCTTCAGAAAAAGTTTAAAGCTATCCATAAACCGGCAGTTGTTGTTAAGGGTATTTTGACATCGAAGGAAAAACTTAAAGACTACCTTCGTCCATGAGAAACCACCACTTTTTTATACAACCAAGAGTCCAAAAAGCTGACATTTTGTCATTAGTTCCACAGAGCCCTGTGTTCAATTGCTTCTCTCGACCAATGTCAAAATTTCAATAATGTGTAATGAACCGCTGAGGATGATTTAGCACAGAATGTATTGTTTTCATGCAATTACCACTCAAATAATGTAGGGAAGGCGGTGAACAAAGATGAACCAACTCATCTACTGAAGCTTCTTTATCCCAGGAAATGATGGGAGAATTGCAATCAATGCATCACCATATCCAACAGGTTCTGTCAAGTTAAGCAGATTGAATGAGTACAGCCTCTTCTTTTTTCTTTTTCTGTTTATATGTGAGTATAAAATACAAATGATGAAAGAAACTTGACAAAAACTCTTTATGAAAGGAGAACTTACCACCGTCCTCTCGCAGTATTCTGATGACTTCCCCAGATATATCAGTCTGAAAAAAAAAAAAAAAAAAGAACAAAATAAAGGACAATGAGGAAAAAAAACTGCCTGGTCAGGTGAACTACCTGGAAACAGTCATGGCTTAGGTTCCCTACAGAACTCGCCAGAGGTCAAAAGTCACTTGAATTGAGGTTCGATATCAATCAATGTGACCTGGTCACAGTTCACAAGAACTGGCCAGGTTATTTTGTGAACTGGCAATCATCACTGAGAATAATATATAGTACACAATCTAAAGCACCAAACTGAGTTTAAAAGTTTGGAGGGTGAGCCTACTGCCACTTTTATTGATATATTGTTAATACTTGCATTATATAACAACTCTGTAGCACTTGAGATGAATTTAGTATGTTCTATTTGAAAAATATATACATTTAATTATATGATTGGTCATATTTCCACAACGCAAAAAGAACCCGTGTATTTAAGATGAACACAATTTTTTACATAAAAAAATGATGAACTTCAAAGCCTCCTGGAACTTTGGCATTATAATTTAGATTACAGTGCCTGTCCAAAATTAAAAAATCATAATAACTTTCATATTTTGTTCTTTTTCTCTACAATGTAATTTAGTATTTTCAAATTAAAATCGATAGGAAAGATTGATACTGATGCAAGTAGTATAAAAATTAACATAGCAAGAAAAATAAGCATTGGGAAGCAGGGGATGCGCCCTTTGCCTTTCACATTCAGCCTGCACTAGCAAATGAAATATTCAAATCTATTTAAGAACCAAACCTCAATTGGGAGATCACCACCAAGCTGTTCGATGAAGCATAGCACTTGACCCTCCTTCACTATTTGCTTCTGTTTCAGCAGAGGAAAATTATTAGCATTCATTGCACACTGCAAGTAGAAAGGTTATAGAAAAGGAATGGGCGGTGAAGAGTTGACTTTGAAAGCACACCAACAGAAAGATACTGACCCATAACCAAGGCAAGAGATTTTAAACCCTAAAACACCACTCCCGTAAACACCCTAAAACAGAAAAGTGTTTTACATTTTCCAGAGAGTTACTGTTGCATGTAGTTAAACTCTTGCTGTTAAAAAAACAAAGAGAAAAAAAAAGAACTCTCTCTCTAATATTCAGTTGCCGACAAGGAGATAAGGAAACAACATGAGAAGTATAATAAAAAAAGAAAACCCTGACATTCAGAATTAAAACAAAGGGTAATGTTGAAATTTTTTGATTAGCACAAATAACACTTTTAGTATGAGTTGTTTTTCTTTTTCATTTTTTTTTCCTGAAACTTTGCAAAGGCACAAAAAGAGTTAATGACCAATACAATTCTAAAACCTGTATATCTAATGTGAGTTACGAAAACCAAATTTGAAATGAAGCTAGTTTATTTCTGCTCAAATTTCAATCCTATGTTCATCAACTCCAAAGAAACAAGACAATTAAACTTTTAATGTTAAAGGATTACCAGTCATTTCTAGGAACAATTTACAAGAGAACTAAAATCAATAAATAATGAGCAATTTATTCAATGCCTGTTTAAAAAATCAAATCTATCTGTTTCCATGTTTTAGCCCAAGGATAATTACATTGCAAGCAGATAATATGCTTATTCTAAATGCTATGAAAAAACAGATAGAAAAAAGGGAATTTTCTTTATGATTCCAAGCCAACCATGTACACAGATATAAATGAAGTCAGCCATTTGACTGTTCTCTATCCTAAATTGTACATAATACAGTATTTACAACAAGACCTCATGAACTGGTACCTCTTTACACGATGGGGGTGCACGCTTTCCCTTTATGGTTCGAGATCTCCGGAAAAACCCCACCTGCACCATTTATGACTTAAGTTCCTTTGCTTAAAGAAAGTTTTGAAGCATTACAATTTAGGTTCTCACCCTTGGAGACTGCAGTATCATTAAGCCTTCATCAGCAGCTCTATCAAGAAATGATATAATCCCCCCTGAAGAAGGCTCTTGTTTGGAGATAGCTAAAGATGTAGAAACAGACCCATTGAGATCAGATGCATCAGTAGTTGTTTTCACAGTGACAGCAAGAGAAGCAGGAGGAGCAGGCAGGGGTTGATGTGTATCTTTATTTTTTTCAGTTAAATCCCTCCTCACATATAGCCGAAACCCACCAAGCTAACAATCAGTGGGGAAAGAGGAAAAAGAGGTGGAAGGAACACTGTCAGATTTTAAAATAGATATGAAGTCTTTATCCTCTTTAGCTAGAGAATAAGGCAAAAGAAATCCAAATTACTGTCAAGTGGTGAAAAATGGATAATAGAACAGTTCATAATTTACTTACTTTCAATTCTAACTCTGCTACTGAGGTTGTATTGCATATTTCAGTGACCAGAGATTCGATCTGCAGATGAAATTTAACAGATATGTGTTTCAATTGAAAAAGAAACTTCCAACTTGGCATATTGATCCTCAGCTCAGATGCCTTGGGCATATTGACCCACATCCCAGACACTTCCTCAAACACTCCAAGCAAATAAACACATTGTCTAAATCCAGTCTATCATCAGACAAAATAGGAAGCGCCATCTGCAAATTGCAGATCAGACACCAAAATACCCTCCAAAGCCATTAGCAAACCTTTTATCAAACCCCACTCCACCGCTCTATAGATTATCCAACTATGAAAATTTACCACCGAGTCAATCAAAAAGAAACAAAGAATCATCTTGAAAGACACCTTCAGAACCATAAAATCAAGTAACCTTCTTTCAAACAAAAGCTTAGGTCCGGTTGTGGTATGTGCATTTAAAATTCAAATGGTCATGAAGAAAGCTGACAAGAAGTTAATGCGTTAACATACAGCTGACAAAACTGATGAAATAAAACCAGTAAGAAAAAGTCATTAATCCTGACAAAGCAATGTCTTCACCACTTAAACTGGATTTGAGAGACCAGCTTGCTTCTAACTTTGCCTTGTTTAACAAATTAAGAAGTTGAGACACAAATAAAGCAACTTTTGAGCAGCTTGCTTGCCTCATCCACAGGCTCGATAGTAAATCACTAAAAACAGGGAAAAGGCATAGAAGAACTTGTTCGATTGCATAACACTATTCCACAATGCCTGAATTCCACCTTGACAGCATTAGGCAACATGAATTTTTTTTCCTTCCATTCTTTGTATGAATAAACAGAAGTAAGATATTAGGTTGCAAATTGCAGCAATTATCTGGCGTGCATTTGATTATACAAAATCTCTTTGCAAAAGTTAAAATAACAATGAACCATCTATCTGGTGCATCCACGTGTGCTTTTTATAAGCACTTGATAAAAAGGGGAAGAAAAAAAAAACTTTGGAAAAGTCTACATGAAAAGAAAATTATATAAAACAGCCTTATAAACTGACAAGGCAAGTGATGTATGGTGTTATCTTTTGCCATACAAGTATGATATGACATCATTACATTAAACAGTGTATCTATCAGTAAGATTTTACAGTACACATTATTTTTATTTATTTATTGCAATTTTTGTGTTTTTCATCAATGCCATTTGAAGCACAAATTTGCTCTACCACATCCAATTCAAAAAGAACAGGAATGATTAACCATGCAAGCATAGGCTCAGAACAAACACATTGAAAGAAATACAAACAATCTATTGCAGCTGAGTATGAGTGTATGACTTACAAACTTATGAATATCTGTTATAAACAATAACTGTTCAACTTAACAGGAGAAAAAGATACATTAGCTAGATTTCATGCAACACCAAGACGAGGTACTCACCTCAGATGAATTTGGAATAAGTTGGCTTGTCAAACCTGATGATTTGGTCTCTTTAGTAGTCACTACAAAAAAAAAAAAACCCTGGAATATAATGAGCGGCTGAAAAATATAAAATTTTCAATCAATCATCAAATAAATAAAAGAGATTTCTAACTATTTTCAATTGTTATACTTTCAATTGCTCAAGAAATCAGGATTTCTATAGACTGGAAAAAAAAACTCAACAATACTAAAATAACATGCTCAAGAGGATGTACCAGGGCATTCCAAATTTTATTAAACTTACTCTAGGGAATAAAGGCAAGTTATATCATTTCTGAAGAAAAAAATATATAATCCTATGCTCTGGCTCGGAAGATCAAGTGTAGCTTGAAAATTTTTATGGAAGACATTTCACATACCACTTTATAAATTATGGATGAAAACTGTTTTCTAAGAAATTGAGCAAACTTTGCACAAATACTGTGGAAAATTATGGATGACATGAAAAAAAATTGTTCTTGCATGTTCTTTTTCCTCCAAAAATATTTTTTTCTGATCGTTGTTTGTAAATAAAGCTGCATGATAATCTTAGGAAAAGGACGATCTGTCAGACAGTATTCCACAAGCCATCCATCTACCAGTTGGTGAAATTCTTTTGAGTAACATAGGGTTTGAATTCAAAGAGAGAAGAGAACAATTAGATATCAACCAACTTTTAGATTTAACTTAACTTTAAAATGAAAAAAAAAAGAGGGGGGGGGGATTTTCAATGGAACTTTTATCACTAAAACTTGGGAGCCTATTAACCTAAACAAGAGTGTATCTTTGACAGATATAGCAATAAAAACACTCACACTCAGTTTCCGAAGCTGAACCACGACACCTGAATGCTTCTCTTGATTTATGTGAGATAGCCACACCTGCATGTTGCGGTCGTCCCCTACCCTTCCACGCTATTAAACCACTTTGTTTCTGTAGATTAACAACTGTTGCTCTACCAAAATCCAACTTTGAGAGCTTCATATTTGAAGCTCCTAAGCTACCTGTACAAATCAAAAGTGAAGAAAAAAGGTTAAAATATTTTTCCAGCACACTTCAGAATAACATCAAAAGAACAAAAATCATGTCACCATCGTAAGTATGAATTCTATGCTCGGCCCACAATCATTTAATTCTTACCCATCCTTTAATGAGGCAACAAATGAGATAAAAATTTACTTTCATTCTTGTTTGACAAGATGGCACACAAACATATACGATCCATTGTAGAGTCATTATAAGAAAAAAAATTGTTTACAGAATCAGATAAAGCGCATTTTCCATGTTATTTATCCGTCCCTTGGGATACCAAGCCCGAAGCTTTAAAGATGTTCAACAATGTGTTTCTCCCATTTGCGGCATGCTTGAAATTAGGCACTAGAAAGAGCGGGAGTGCACTTAAATCAATGCCAATTAAGTGATAAAGTAGAGATAACTCTATCTACAGGTTAAATCACCGTCTGCAATATGAAATAATCAAAATAACATTCAAATGTACCAATATTTGTTAAAATGAAATTAATATTTCGAGTTGGATTCCTACACAAGAAAGATTCACACAAATCATCAAACTTTTCGAGGTTTCGTTCTGATTTTATCATGAAAGAACTTGAAAAGAAGAAAAAGGTTCAAACTTGCATTAATCCCAACACCTCACAATAAAAATGGTATAGCCCATGAGAATATCAAAGTATAGAGGGATAACAACTCATAACAACAAGCATTGAATCCCTTTAAAACAAAAACTAAACCGCCCCATAACGAAAAGCAATCTCAGCAAAACACACATTACAATAACTTCAAACGTATTCATATTTAAAAAAAAAATCATAATTTTCAATGTAAATATAGGAAGAGATGGGGAGGAGGCACTTACAAGAAGCCATTGAAAGACGAAAGGTTTGAAGAAAGGGGAGGAGAGTAAAGTAATGGTAGTGAATGAAGAGTCCAAAACTGAGCAAAACCCAGTTCCAATCTATTCTTAAATATTTTCGGAAAAGAAACACAGATTGTGCGTGATGTGTGATGCAGGCAGTCGTCTTCTGCTGCTGTGTCTCTTTGTGCGTGTGTGTCTACAGGTTACTAGTCCTGCGGCTACTGAGCCACCAAAAAAAGGAGAGACTCGTCGTTTACGTTCCATAAATTTTATGACAGGTGGAAATGAAACTGCGAGTGAACAAGACAGCTGTAAAATATTATTGGATGAACTGTGCCTCC